>Ga0123519_10015590_pt1 | contig 10651 bp, 8 predicted proteins | sample YelNatPaOPRAMG02_FD_87396 | JGI IMG/M metagenome (GOLD analysis project Ga0123519, IMG submission 87396) | Hot spring microbial communities from Yellowstone National Park - Yellowstone National Park OP-RAMG-02 (version 2) | ecosystem: Environmental > Aquatic > Thermal springs > Hot (42-90C) ...
CAAATGAGTTGCTTTATAAATATCGTAAACAGCTTTGACGCCAATGGGTTTTATTCCCGGCCCAGAAACGCCTCCAAACTTGTTTGATAGAAACGGACTGCGTTTTTCAATATCAATCACCATTCCCGGGCCAACGGTATTGATCGCGCAAAATCCATCCGCGCCAGCATCCGCAACAGCCTTCGCAACATCTGAAATGCTGTAAACATTTGGAGACAATTTTACAATCACGGGCAATTTTGTCCGCGCTTTCACAATTTTTGTAACATCAGCCGCGCTATATTTATCGCATGCAAAAGGCTTTCCAAATTCATCTTCAACATTGGGACAGGAAATATTCACTTCAATAATATCAGGCGAATATTCACTAATTTTCTCGGCGATTAAACCGAAATCCAATTTTTGTCCCGCGACAATGCTTGCAATCACAGGCGCTCGGAGGCCGATTTGCGCAATTTTTTCTTTATACGCAGTGATTTCCGGACCGCTCTTATCTATCCCGTAATCAGAAAGACCAACAGCGTTTATTGTAAAATGTTCTGTTATTAAAAGTGTTGGAGCCGGATGTCCTTTATGTTCTTTTAGCCAAATTGATTTTGTGGTGACGCCGCCAGCCCCATTTTCAACGGCTTTAATAAGCGCGGATGCGGCAGTTGGATAAATGCCAGAAGCCAAAACAGTTGGGTTTTCAAATTCAATGCCGAGAAATTTTACTTTCAACATAGGAGACGGTTCTCTATTTACAAAAATCTTACTTCTTTTCCGCGAAAATCTCCAGCAATAATTTTTCCGTCTTCAAAAACCTTTACTCCATTTACGATTGTCATTTTAGGCCATCCTGTAAGCTCCCAATTATTAAACGGCGACCAGCCGCATTTCGTAAATAATTTTTGGTTTTCAACACGGCGCCGCGCGTTCATATCAACAATGACCAAATCAGCGTCAAAGCCTTCAGCTATTTTTCCTTTATTCTCAATTCCAAAAATCCTCGCTGGATTTTCGGACATTAATTTTACAACATCAATCAAATCAATGCGCATTTTATTAACCGCGTCCAGCATCAACGGCAAAGATGTTTCAACTCCGGGAACTCCGGGCGGGGCGCTTAAAGTCGATTTTTCATCTTTTGTATGGGGAGCATGGTCAGTTGCGATAATCTCAATAACACCGTCATCAATTGCCTGCCAAAGAGCATTTTGATCATCACGTGAACGAATCGGCGGATTGGTTTTCATGGAATTTTCATCCAAAAATAAATAATGCGGCGCTGTCTCGCATGTAATTTTTTCGTTTTTAAATTTTTTAATTTCTTCAATTTCGCCGCGGCTTGAAATATGGGCGATATGCACTTCCGCGTCGTATTTTTTCGCCAAATGCAAAACCTGTTTCACGGCTTCACGCGGACCTTTTTCGTTTTCCGCATGAACGACAATCCGCGTTTTGCCCCATTTAAAAAGTTCTTCAAGCGTTTTCTTGTTTTCAACTGATATATCTTTATAATGCGCGCCGAAATAAATTTTTACTCCGGCAATATTTTCCGCATGTTTTATTTCATCAAAATTACTGCCGATCGCGGCAATATAAAACCCGTAATTTACAATTGAATCCTGACTTGCAAATCGTCTTTTATCGTTCAGCGCCTTTACTGAAATTGTAGCCGGAACGGTATTAGGCATATCAAGAAAGGTTGTTATTCCGCCAGCCGCGCACGCGCTTGAACCTGTTTTAAAATCTTCTTTATGCGTCAAACCGGGCGTTCTCATGTGTGTATGCGCATCAATAATTCCGGGCAAAACATAAAATCCGCCGCAATCAAAAACTTCCTTTGCTTTCATGTTTAAATTCACGCCGATTTTTGATATTTTTCCGCCGGAAATGCAAATGTCGGCTATTCGTATTCCGTCAGGAAAAACGGTTTTCGCGTTTTTTAAAAGCAAATCGAACATCAAAAAAAGTATATATTACACCTTCCCCAAAACCAAACCAATCATTGCCATCCGCACAGCAACGCCATTTTCAACCTGTCTAAAATAAGCTGAACCCTTAAAGTTATCCATATCAGCTGAAATTTCAAAAACGCGCGGCAAAGGATGCATAATAATAGCGTTCGTGTTTGTTTTTTCAATCAGTTCATGCGATATTACAAATGCGTTTTTTAGTCTTTCATATTCTTTCAAATCTGCAAATCTTTCTTTCTGAACGCGCGTCACATAAATCACATCGGATTTTCTGCATGCGTCTTCCAGATCAGAAATTTCTTCATATTCAATCCCTTTTTCATCAAATTTATCCAGATATTCTTTTGGCATTTTTAATTCTTCGGGTGAAACCAAAATCACTTTCACATGATAATGCCTTAACAAAAAACAAAGCGAGTGAACTGTTCTTCCATACTTCAAATCTCCAATCATCGCAATGGTCAATCCATCAATTTTCCCGCGCTCTTTTTTTATCGTATATATATCCAAAAGCGACTGGCTCGGATGCTGATTTGGTCCGTCTCCGGCATTCAAAACCGGAATATCCGCGTTGTCAGCGAAAATTTTGGCTGAACCTGCATCAGGATGCCTTACTGCAATCACATCGGCAAATTTTTCTACAACCCTAGCCGTATCAACCAAGCTTTCACCTTTAAAAATTGATGAACTTGCAATTTCTGTCGCAGAAATCACATCTCCGCCAAGCCGCTTCATGGCTGTTTCAAAAGAAAATCTTGTTCTTGTTGAAGGTTCATAAAAAAGCGAAGCGAGGATTTTTCCGCGCAAAATATTCCCCTGTTTTTCTTTCCGCGCAAACGGTTCCATTTTAGAAGCGGCATCAAACAAAAATTCCAATCCATCTCTATCAAATTGTTCTGTGGATAAAATGTCTGCGTTTTTAAAATTCATTTGATTCTATGATACTAAATATACATAAATCAAAGCAATTCAATAAATTTGTCGAATAATTTTTCGCTGTCTCTTGGCCCCGGACACGCTTCCGGATGAAATTGTACGGCAAAAAAAGGCATAGTTTTATGTTTTATGCCTTCCACGGTGCCATCATTTATATTCATAAACCAAACCTTAAAACCGCCGGTCAATGTGTTTTCATCCACAGCATAACCGTGATTTTGCGAAGTGACATAACACTGCTTTGTTTCCAGATTCATGCACGGCTGATTTTGCGATCGATGGCCGTATTTCAATTTATATGTGCGCGCTCCGGCCGCGCGCGCAAGAAGCTGATTTCCAAGACAAATTCCGAATATCGGCTTTTTCATTGTCATTACCTTTTTTATTATAGCCACAGTTTCGTCCATTATAGCGGGATCGCCGGGACCATTTGATAAAAACACTCCATCAAATTTCACGCCTTTCTCAACAAAATCATAATTATAAGGCACGCGGATAAATGTAACGCCTCGTCTCATAAATTCGCGGATGCTATTATTTTTTACACCGCAATCAACGCAGATAACCCGCTTCCGCGCAAGCGCGCCTCTCCCTCGATAAATCACAGGCTTTCTAATACTCACCTTCGCAACCAAGTTTTCCTTATTCGGATCTAAAAAACTGATATCGTCCCCGATTTTCCCAAGCATAGCGCCTTTTTCCCGCAAATGTTGCGTAAGAGCGCGCGTATCAATTCCAGCTATTCCAGGTATCCCCTTTTTTTCCATCCACTTTGAAAGTGATCTTTTCGCCTCAAAATGACTAAAATTTTCCGAATATTCATTCACAACTATCGCACTCGTGTGTATTTTTGAACTTTCAAACATTTTGCTTATCCCTCGCTCATTTTTTTCATCAGGCACACCATAATTTCCAATCATTGGATATGTAAAAACCAAAATCTGTCCCTCGTATGAAGGATCTGTCATTGATTCCGGATAGCCTGTCATTCCCGTGTTAAAAACAACCTCGCCCGCGACGGATTTATCCGCGCCAAATTGAATTCCATTCCATCGCGTTCCATCTTCAAGAATAAGCTGAATTTGTCTCATCAAAAGTATTGTATTGATATAAAATCATCATTGCAAATTTCAAACTTGACAATTATTGACAAATATATAAAATAGTAATCTAAAAATATATAAAAGTATAAAATGTCTATTGAATCTGCAGGTCACAATCTGGATAAAATATTCATAGGAAAGTATACAGTAAACATTCGAAAAGGAGGAAACACAATTTCTGTATCACCAGGATTGAATTTAAATGTCGGAGATAAAATTTATTTTGTTCCAGATCCGCTGGCGAAGCAAGGATCAAAAAAATATTTGGGATTTATAGATATAGAATCGTTTATACAATATTGTCAAGATAATAATATCGAGAGAAAAAATATCGCATATTTATCGATGATTATAGAGTGCGGACAAGTGTTAAAAAGTGAACAAGATTATTCACACTTATCTGTGCCATCAGGATTCAGTGGCAAAAAAATTTATGTTTACGGAGTATATAACGGCCATTATTCATATTTAATTTTAGATACGGAAGAAATTAAACCGATGGCGCATATAGATTCAATAAGAGAAGAAATAAATAAATCAGCTCAAGGTGTTATATCGAAAGCCTATCAAGAAGAAAAAACATAATAAAAAACCCCACCGAAGTGGGGGAAAACATGTCTATCAGCCTAAATAAAATAATTTTTGTTTTTGTTTGGCTGAGAATGTTTTTTGTTTTTGTTTGATACTTTGCCTATGTGTGGTCAATTGTTTTATAGTGCCCGCCTTGGCACTCCCTGTATGCGCACATCGGTAATAATGTATCGGCTAGGCCGATAAAAAAATGATGTGCCAGGATTTGTCGGGGTGGTCGCGTGAGCAACCAACACTTAAGCAAAGTCAGAGAGAGAGTAAAGAGGAAACCGTTTTTCAAATTTTGATTCGGTGATCCCGCGGCTGTCTTTTGACAAGCGTCTTTACTCTCCCTTCTTACTCTGCTTATTCATTTCTTTACCATGTTTTTAATGAACTTTGTTTTTGTTTTGATTTTTGTAAATCTTGTTATTATATCGCGGCTAAAAATTTAGTCAAATAATTAGAATAGACATAATATCAATTTAGTTTTTAATTTCAATTACACAAATCATCTTAAAACATACAAAAAGATTCTTTTATCTTGATTTGCGCTTGCGGAAAGAAAATTGGCGCAATATGATTTAACCATGTATGTAGCGATAGACATTGAGACAACTGGTCTTGATTTAATATCGGATCAAATAATAGAAATCGGCGCTGTAAAATTCGATGAAAATGAACTGTGTGAAGAATTTTCAATGCTCATAAATCCGAATATTCCGGTTCCTCCGGAAGTGGTGCGGATAACCGGCATAACAGATGACGATTTGCGTTCCGCTTCCCAGCTTTATGAAATCGCCGAATCATTTAAAAATTTTATAGGAGATATGCCGATTATTGTTCATAACGCGGAATTTGATATAGCAATGCTGAAAAAAGGAATCGGCAATTTAAACAATCCATGTTATGACACATTGATTTTGTCTCAGCTGTTTATACCAGACATGCGTTCTTACAGCCTTGAATCTTTGGCAAAAAATCTTGGAATCGAACATAATAAAACACACCGAGCGCTTTCTGACGCGAAAGCAACCGCATCATTGTTTCAAATAATTCTGCGTGAAATAAAAAATATAGATGCCGAAAGTTTTGAAATGATAAAATCAATTCTCAATAAAACAAATTGGCGCGCCAAAGATTTATTTGTTGGATTAAAACCGGACACAAAAAAACCAACAGCGCACAAAGAACAAAAAACGCAGCAGCAAAAAATAGAAACAGTAGCATCAAGAAAAATTTGCGAAGCGCTTGAAAAAAACAAAAAAACCACATTTGAATTAAGTCCCCTGATAAAAACAGAAGAAACTGCGTATGAGGCGGCTTTGGAATTTGTTTCAAAATCTATTTCTACCGCGAATTTCAATACCCCGTTAAATGTTCTTATCGCTTTGCGAAATCCGAAGAATCCGACAATTTTAGATAAAGGCCAATATTTATCGGATGATCGTTTCAAAAAATTTCTAGAAAAAAGCGATTTTGACGATAAAGAAACTGTATTCGCGATAAAAATAATTTTAGGGAAAACGCGGGCGGAAAATGGATTAAAAAGAGAATTTCGCTTAACGGGCGAAGAACATTCGATGTGGGAAAAGGTTTGCTGTGATGATTTTGAATGCGGACATGACCCGAAAAATTGTTTTTATTCGCGCGCGCTTGAGGCGGTAAAAGATAAAAAAATAATAATTACTTCGCACAAAACTTTCTTTGAAGATATAAAATTTACAGGAAAATTGATTTTGTGCGATTTTGATGAAATAAGAGAAAGCGCGAATATGGCTCTATCAATAGTATTTTATTCATCAATGTTAAAAAATCTGATAGATAATGATGTTTTGCTTATTAAAACTGAAGTAATTTTTGGACTTTTATGGCGCCTTGTTGAACAAGTTTTAAACATTGAGGAAGGAAAATACGCTGAAATGAAAATTGATGAATCTCACAAGACAATTCCGATCTGGCAGCAAATAAAAGGTACGGCGCTTTTCATGGAAGAAGCAATAAAAAAAGAAGGACCGGGAAAATTTTTAAACAGATTGGCACTCTTGATTGATGTTATTTTGGACAAAAACACAAATTACACAATGGAAGTTCATAGAAAATACAGTGAAGAAATAAAGGTTGTGTTGATACCAAAAAACTTAGAAGAAATAATTAACAAAAAAATATTTGATATAGATAAAAATCCTGTATTGATAGGGATTTTTGATTGTCCTGATGAAAAAATCAAATCAGAGCGGCGACCTCATGAAACTTTTTATTTTTTTGAAGATTTAAAGAGATTGAATCGCGAGACTCTGTTTAAAACCTCAATTGCTGTTTTGCGCCGCGCGATCATAAAAAACAAAGGCAAAACAATCTGCGTGTTTCATTCAAAAATATCTTTGCGCGCCGCCTACGAAGCAATTTATGAAGAAATGAAAAAGCAAGAAATTGCTCTTTATGCTCAGGAAATATCCGGGGGGCGCGGCAAAATCATCGATAGCTATATTCGCAATCCGGAAAATTCAGCATTACTTATTCTTGAACATTATTTTAAACAAATTGATCTATCGGAACTTGATTTTAATCAAATAATTATCAATAAATTTTATTCCGGGCCTGATCAAACAGAACAACAGTTTCTCGCGAATATAAAAAAGGTTTTCAATAAAATATTATCTTCTGAAAAAACAAAAAACATCTTGATATTGGATCCGTCAGCTGTGATGTTATTGGAAAAAATTAAAACAATGATGGTTGATGAAATCAATATGCGGGTGATAAAAAATGTAAAACTTGATGAGCTATGACTTTACTTGTTCTTTGATTTCTTTTATTCTATCGCGCAAAGCCGCGGCTTTTTCAAATTCAAGATTTTGAGACGCGATCTCCATTTGGTTTTCAAGACTTCTAATCAATCTGCCAATTTCTTCACGGGGAACTTTATTTAAATCAAATTTTTCTATTGCGGGTTTATGCTGACTTGCGATGTCTTTAACGGCTTTTATTATTGTTTTTGGTGTAATGCCGTGTTTGCGGTTGTATTCCATCTGAATTTTGCGGCGCCTGTTTGTTTCGTCAATCGCATACTTCATGGCGGGCGTAATTCTATCTGCGTACATCACGATTTTTCCGTGTATATTTCTTGCGGCACGGCCGATTGTCTGAATCAAAGCAGTTTCTGAACGCAAAAATCCTTCTTTATCGGCGTCCAAAATCGCGATAAAAGAAACCTCTGGTAAATCCAACCCTTCGCGGAGTAAATTGATGCCGACAACAACATCAATTTTCCCAAGTCTGAGATCGCGGAGAATTTCAATTCGCTCCAATGTCTCAATATCGCTGTGCAGATATCTCACCTTTATACCGGCATCCAGTAAAAATTCGGTTAAATCTTCCGCTGATTGTTTTGTCAAAGTTGTTATAAGCGTACGTTCTTTCGCTTTAATTCTCTTTTGGATTTCGTTTAAAATATCGTCAATTTGATGCTTAATCGGACGCACCTCCACTTCTGGATCCACTAGTCCGGTAGGTCTCACGATTACCTCGATAATATTTTTCCTGCCTGATTTTCGCATTTCATATTCAGCAGGCGTCGCTGAAGAATAAATTACCCTTTTCATATATTTTTCGAACTCTTCAAATTTCAAAGGTCTGTTGTCGTGCGCGGATGGAAGCCGAAAACCATAATCAATAAGCGTCTGCTTGCGCGAAAAATTTCCGTTGTACATGCCATTTAACTGCGGGATTGTCATATGCGATTCATCTATGATCATCAAAAAATCATCTGGAAAGTAATCAAGCAATGTTGTGGGCGGCTCTCCGGGTTTTTTCATATTTAAATAACGGGTGTAATTTTCGATTCCGGGACAATAACCGGTCTCCAATAAAATTTCGATATCGTATTCAGTTCGCGTTTTAAGACGTTCGGCTTCTATATTTTTGCCTAATTTAAGCAATTCTTTATATCGCGCGTCCAAATCGGCCTTAATTGCGTCAACGGCTTTCAAAATTTTATCGCGGGAAGCAACATCGTGTTTCGCTGGAAAAATTTCAATAGAATCGTGTTTCCGTAAATCATCATGTGTAAAAGAATCAACTTCTGTGATTTTCTCCAGTTCATCACCAAAAAATTCAAGTCTATAATAAGAGTCTCTGTCGGGTGGAAAAATCTCAATTGTATCGCCGAGGACATGAAACATACCCTGTTTAAATTCCATTGTACTGCGAACATACTGCATATCAGTCAACTGCCTCAAAATTTTATCGCGAGTATAAGATTTGCCGGCTTCAATTGAAATAGCCAGATTTTTATATTCATCAATTGAACCAAGCCCATAAATGCATGATACGGAAGCCACAATAATCACATCTTTGCGGGTAAGCAGATTTACGGTAGCCGCGTGCCTGAATTTATTGATTTCATCATTTATAGAAGCATCTTTTTCAATATATGTATCAGTATGCGGAATATAAGCCTCAGGCTGATAATAATCATAATAAGAAACAAAATAATTTACCGCGTTATTCGGAAAAAATTCGCGCAATTCAGAGCATAATTGAGCTGTTAATGTTTTATTGTGAGCGATAACAAGCGTCGGTTTTTGGATTTTTTCAATTACATTCGCGATGATAAAAGTTTTTCCGCAGCCGGTGATGCCAAGCAGGGTTTGATGCGGTTCGCCACGAAGAACACCTTTAGCAAGGGCTTCAATTGCCGCGGGCTGATCGCCTTTTGGGGTCAGCTTTGTCGCAAGCTGAAATTTGTCCATGTGTTATATTTTACCAAATTTCTTGCTTCTCTGCTTTATTATTTTTTTTATAAGTTCGGAGTTTAAATTTCCTTCCGTTCCAATGCGGATATAAACATTTTTAGGTATTGTGTCGAATGATCTTTTTACGCTTCCGCGTTTTAAAACAAAACTTTTATTAATATACTCCATATGGGAAAAAATAAGCATGCCGCCATCAACAACATAACAATTTCCGCTATACAAATAATCTATAATCACATCTCCATTTTTTAATGAAGATATGTCGGAAATAGTTTCAAATTCATTATTATTAACTTGTTCTTTTTTATTTTCTTTGTTAAAAATGCCGCGGATTAAGGTTTGAATAAAACGCACGATGGAATAAATGAAGCTTTGATTTTCAGCGGCTTCTGTTTGTTGTTTATCCTCTGGCGATTTATCGGGATTTTCATTCATGGCAAAACATTTAGTATTTTATTTTAAACATATAAAGATATTTTGTCAAGCAAATAAAAAGGGTACGAAACAAAAATCGCGATTATAATAACATTGATGGATAAATTTTTATATTTTGCCTTAAAAACAGCGCGAATCGCCGGAAGAGAAATCGTAAAAAATCTTCAAAAATCACATAATGTTGAATATAAAAGCGTTAAAAATCCTGTAACGAAAATAGATAAAAAGATTGACGCGATGATAACGCGCGCGATTAAAAAAACATATCCTTCGCACGAGATTTTAAGCGAAGAACTCGCGAGCGATTTACGCGGCAATCCAAAATTTTTATGGGTTATAGATCCAATTGACGGCACCATAAATTTTATGCACAAAATGCCGTTTGTAGCCGTCTCCATCGCTTTGGTTATCAATAGACAAATTGAAATTGGAGTTGTTTATAATCCGATTCTAAAAGAACTTTTTTACGCCGAAAGCAATTCAGGCGCGTTCTTAAACAATAAAAAAATTCATGTCTCAAAAATAGCAAAAATCTCAAACGCGCTTCTTTCAACGGGAATGCAGCCGATATTCGGCAAAAAGGAAATTGAAATTTATGAAAATTTCTGCCGCGCGGCAAACGCGGTAAGAAGACTTGGATCCGCGTCAATCGATCTATCTTATATTGCCTGCGGAAAACTGGACGGATGTTTTGAAATTGGCTTAAAACCGTGGGATATTGCTGCTGGAATTTTAATTGTTAAAGAAGCGGGCGGCTGTGTGTCAAATTTCAGCGGAAAACCTTTGGATTTTTTGAGAAACGGAGACATAATCGCGAGCAACGGAAAAATCCATGCTCAAATGATAAATATTAAACCAAAACGCTGGCGCGGCGGCGGGGCTTCGCTTTGAC
>Ga0123519_10015594_pt1 | contig 10650 bp, 5 predicted proteins | sample YelNatPaOPRAMG02_FD_87396 | JGI IMG/M metagenome (GOLD analysis project Ga0123519, IMG submission 87396) | Hot spring microbial communities from Yellowstone National Park - Yellowstone National Park OP-RAMG-02 (version 2) | ecosystem: Environmental > Aquatic > Thermal springs > Hot (42-90C) ...
ACGGCCTGGACTTCTATTCCCTTGGAGCCCGGGAACGCGCCCGCATAAGATCCCGCGAAATAGGCTTCGTCTTCCAGTCGTATCACCTCCTTCCGGAGATGGATGTGCTCGAAAACGTGATGCTGGCCGGAATGGCCGCGAGCGGATGGGCAACAAGCCGGCGCCGCCTCGCATCAAGGGCGGCAGCCCTTCTTGACGCGGTCGGGTTGTCCGACAGGATTTCGCACCGGCCGGTGGAACTTTCAGGCGGCGAACAGCAGCGCGTTGCCATCGCCAGAGCGCTCATGAACAGCCCGGCACTTATTCTGGCTGACGAGCCAACCGGCAACCTCGACGCCGCAACCGGAGGCATGGTCCTTGATCATCTCATCGGGCTATCCCGAAAAGAGGGCCGCAGCCTTGTGATGGTGACGCACAATGAGAGCGCGGCCTTGCGCTGCGACCGCGTCCTTGTGCTGGAAAACGGCGAGCTTCGCGCAAGATGACCCGGCGGCTTCCGCAGGGAACGCCGCGGGCTACACGACGGGCAGCGGACAGACATGCTTCCGCCTCTGTCGGAATACAACGCAGTCGCTGTAACCGGCCTCCCTCGCGCTCCTGACAGCCTCGCTGAAACCGAACCCCACCTCGAAAGGCCGGTGCGCGTCGGAACCGAAACAAATGGGAATTCCGCGCTCCCTCGCGAGTGAAAGAATCAGAACAGACGGATATATTTCAGCCGCCGGACGCCTCAACCCTGACGTGTTGAGCTCTATAGCCATCCCGGCCCGAGAGATTCTGTCGAGCAGAGGCGCAGCCATTTCGCGAATGGAGCTCTCAGGCGGCCTGTGCCCGAATTTCTTCGGCAGGTCGAGGTGCGCCACCACGTCGTAAATGCCGGTGTCAACCATCCGCCCCACAAGGTCGAAATACCGCCGCCAGACGCCTGCCACATCCGCTCCACGCCATCCCTCGAGATTGTCAGGGTTGTCAAACCCCCAGGACCCGATGTAATGGACAGACCCCAGCACCACGTCGAACGGCTGACTTTTCAGCCAGCTCGGGAGAAACGACTCGAAACCTTCGTAATAGTCAGCCTCGATGCCGAAAAGAACTTCCCCGGCATATCCGCCGGACCGGCTCCTGCTCACCATCTGCTCGTACACTGAGAACTGATCAAGCGGCATTCTGTGCCGCGCGTCATAGCCGCACGGCGCAGGCGCGTGATCCGTGAAAGCCAGGCCGGCCAATCCCGCCTCGGAGGCGGCGGCGAGAAAGTCTGCAACTTCGCCTTCGGCGTGCCTGCAAAGCACGGTGTGAACATGCGAATCAATCAGCGCCATGCGGAGTTCCTTCGACATGTTTCCTGACCGTCCTTCTGTCCAGCCCCATCCTGCGCGCAACGCCGGTGCAGGCGCCAAATGTTCGATGAAGCAAATGGCAGCACTCCTGCGCCGGGTCCTGCACGCTGTAGAAGCACGCCTCTATACCTTCCATCATCCTGTCCGTCAAGGCAGCCGACTTCTGGGTCTGAACGGGCCGGTCAAACCCGCAAGGATGATAAGCCTCGCCGCCTGCTCCAACTCGCTCCCGTTGCCCGGCCATGGATAACAACGGCACACGCTGCGTTCGATCCGTTCGACAATCCCTTCCTTCAACTCCGGACTCTGGATAACCTGCCGACAAGAAAGGCTTCGAAACGCGGCGCAAGTTGGATGGAGAAGCATGAAAAAGAGAACAGCGGGAAAGGACGAAACAGGCCGCTCCCCGAACAGCGCGGCATCTGCTTGGCGGCCAGGCGCCTGCAGATTGGCATACGACTGCGCCGAGGAGCATCTGCCAGGTCCGGGTCAATCGCAAGATCCGGGTTTGCTGTGGCCGGAGACAAAGCAACGTGATACCGTAAGGCTGAAGGCTGGAGGTATGATTCAAAATGGAACGCCGAAAGCTTCCGAGTCTGGGTTTGCCGTTCGCCTGTTTCGCGGCAACACAGTTCCTTGGCGCGCTCAACGATAATGTTTTCAAACTTCTTGTCATCTTCCTCCTGATCAGCATGCGGACAGCGCAGACCGCCGATACAGTCGTCACCTCGGTGTCGGCCCTCTTTGTTCTGCCCTTTCTGCTCTTCTCCCACGCAGGCGGAGTGCTCGCCGACAGGTTTTCCAAGAGAACCATCATACTGTCGCTGAAGTATCTGGAAATCGCAATAATGGCAGCCGGATGCGCGGCGATCGCTCTGAAAAGCCAGGCCGGTCTTTACGCATCTCTTCTCGCAATGTGCACCCAAAGCGCATTGTTCGGACCATCGAAATACGGCATAATTCCTGAGTTGGTCCCTGACGCCGCCCTCTCGGCCGCCAACGCCGTGACAGAGGCGCTGACATACCTTGCAATCATCATCGGCACATTCCTGGGATCCTACCTGCTTCTCAATTGGCTGGACGGCGACTTCCTTGCGCTCGGCCGGGTGTGCGTGGCCCTGGCTGTGGCTGGAACAATTGCGGCGCACGGCATACGCCGCACCCCCTCCGCCGGCACACAGCGAAAGTTATCGCCTGCTTTCGTGTTTGATTTTCTCCGGACAATCAGATGGATGAAGGCTGACGTCCATCTCTCAATGGCTGCCTGGGGCTCGGTCTATTTTCTCTTCCTCGCGGCGTTCATCCAGCAGAACACAATTCTCTACGGTTGCTCCGCAATGGGGCTTGACGAGATCAGGAGCGGATACCTGTTTCCTGTCGCCGCTCTCGGAATAGCAACAGGCGCGCTGGTGTCGGGAAAACTCTCCGGCCGCAACATCGAGTTCGGCATCGTTCCGGTGGGAGCGGCAGGCCTTGCCGCAACATGCATGGCGCTGGCACGCATGGAGGCGTCATGGAGCAACGTCCTTTCCGCGATCTTGTCCGCAGGATTCTTTGCCGGGCTCTTCATCGTGCCGCTGAACGCCTTCATCCAGCACAGAAGCCCTGCCGAAAAACGCGGCGAAATCCTGGCCTGCGTGAATTTCTTCAGTTTCCTCGGTGTGGCGGTCTCGGCAGGCCTTCTGTTTGCGATGATTTCTTTCCTGAAACTCTCGCCTAGGCAGTGTTTTGCTGCAGCGGGAATGCTGACAGCCGCCCTCGCGGTCGTCTCGTGCGCTATTCTGCCTGACTTTCTGATCAGGTTTGCCACCATGATCCTGACGCGATGCTTCTATCGAATCAGCGTCCACGGAGACGAAAATCTGCCCAGCGATGGCGGGGCCTTGCTTGTGGCCAATCATGTTACCTGGATGGACGCCCTCCTGATAGGTTCGATCACCCAGCGCAGGATCAGGTTCGTCATGGACCGATCCATAGCTGATCTGCCTGTAATCCGTCGCCTGTTCAGACTGATGAAAACCATTCCCGTCTCGCCTTCGGACCCGCCACGGCGCATCGCCGAAGCGCTCAAAAACGCTCGCAAGGCTCTCGACGATGGTTACCTTGTCTGCATTTTCGCCGAAGGAGCAATAACCAGAAACGGCAATATGCTTGGTTTCAAGTCCGGCATGGAGCACATCGTGCGGAACTCCAAACACCCCATCATCCCGGTATTCATCGGAGGAGCGTGGGGAAGCATTTTCAGCTACTACGGCGGGCGGCTTTTCAGCAGGCCGCCGAAACGTCTGAGATATCCGATATGGATAATTCTCGGCCGCAAACTCCCTTCTTCGACACCGGCCCGCGACGCGGAGATTGCCGTCGCCGAGCTTTCGGGACTGTGGTTCGACCTGAAGAAAGACAAATCGCGGACTCTGGGGCATGAACTGATCAGGACATGCCGTCGCAATTGGTTCAAACTGGCGCTCGCGGAAACAGACGGAACCCGTCTGTCGTTTGGCCGTGCGCTGGCCGCGGCCGCGCTTGTCGCGCGCCGGCTGCGCAATCTTCCGGCAGACGAGAAATGCATCGGCGTGCTGCTCCCGACGTCCGCAGCCTGTGCGGTGACGAACATGGCGCTGGCGCTTTCAGGACGCACGGCTGTGAACATCAATTTCACCGCTTCAGCGGAAGCCATCCGCTCCGCGCTCAGGCAGTGCTCGATCCGGACGGTCATCACTTCCCCGCGGTTTCTTGCCCGCCTCAAGGACCCCCCTCTTCCGGAAAACGCAGTGCATATTGAAAAGCTCCTCTCGACTCCCTCTTTTGCGGAAAAGATCGCAGTTCTGAGCGCGGCCCTGGCGGCTCCGGCTTCGCTGCTTCAGCATATTCCAGCCGGTCCGGACGATCTTGCCGCGGTAATTTTCTCCTCCGGAACAACCGGCGAACCGAAAGGCGTGATGCTTACCCATCACAACATCATTTCGAACATCGAAGGATTCAGCGCGCTGATCCGTTTCGACTCGCGCGACGGCATGGCGTCAATACTGCCTTTCTTCCATTCATTCGGATACACCTGCTGCCTCTGGTGTCCGGCGCTGAACGGGGTGCCTTCCTTCCTTCACTCCAATCCTCTCGAAGCAGCGACCGTTCTCAGGATGGTTCGCGAGCACAGGCCGACCGTTTTGCTTGCGGCTCCGACATTCCTCGCGGCCTATGCAAGGCGCGGGCAGCGGGAGGATTTCCGATCCCTGAGGCTGGTAATCGCAGGAGCTGAAAAACTTCGTCCCGCGGTCTCGGAAGCGTTTGAAAAGACATTCGGGATCAGGCCTCTGGAGGGATACGGGGCGACCGAACTCTCCCCTGTCGTCTCGCTGAACCTTCCTGACGTGGAAATCGGAGGCGTCAAACACACAGGCGCCAAAGAGGGAAGCATAGGACATCCCATACCCGGAGTCGCGGCCCGCATAGTTGATCCTGACACCATGGAGCCTGTGCCGGACGGGCAGGAAGGATTGCTTCTGGTCAAGGGGCCGAATGTAATGAAAGGCTACATGAACAATCCTGAAGCTGCTGCCAGAGTCTTGCGCGACGGTTGGTACAACACCGGCGACATCGCCTGCCGCGACCGCGACGGATTTCTGTACATTCGCGATCGTCTCTCACGCTACAGCAAGATCGGCGGGGAAATGGTTCCACATATCGCCATCGAGGAACAATACCTGCGGGCACTCGGCGGCGCGGTCGGCGTCCTTGCTGTCACATCCGCTCCGGACGAGTCGAAAGGCGAGCAGCTTGTCGTCTTCCACACGCCCGAGGCCGGATCGTCCGAGGACCTTCACCGCATCATTTCAGGCGCTGACATACCCAACCTCTGGAAGCCAAAAAAGGAGAACTATGTCATGATCCAGGCTCTACCAGCCCTCGGCACGGGCAAGACCGACTGGAGAGCGCTCAGGACAATGGCAGCGGAATTCGTGGCGCGCAGGACAAACGTCCGGCAAATCCCTCTGGTCGCGCCGTATGCTCCGGACCATGCTGCAGACACAGCGGTTTCCCGGAGCGGGAATGCCAAGGACTCAAACCAGGAGAGCGAATCATGAACAGGAAACATGTGAAATGGCTCCTTTCAGAACTGCCTTCGCTTGTGGAGCGGTCAGTAATCAGCCGGGAAACAGCCGAAAAAATATCCGACTATTACGGCAAGGCAGTCGAAAGCGGGTCCGGCCGCCGAATCGCTCTGGCCGTGTTCGGCGCATTCGGTTCGCTGCTGATCGGAGCCGGCGCAATACTTCTCATCGCGCACAACTGGGACTCGATGTCAAGGCCGGCAAGGGCCGCCCTGGCCATCGCTCCGCTGGTCATTTCCAACCTGATCGGGCTCTGGATCATATTGACAGACCGGCGTTCGACCGCATGGCAGGAGGGCGCTGCAACCGGCATCTGTCTGTCCCTTGCGGCTTCGATAGCGCTCGTCGGGCAGACCTATCACATCGGCGGCGACCTTGGCGGATTCCTGTTTGCCTGGATGATACTCTCGATCCCTCTCCTCTACACCTTCAGGGCGGTTGTGCCGTTTCTCATCTATCTGGCCGGAATAACGGGATGGGCCGGATATCAGGCCGGCCGGGATCTGCCGACATGGTTCTTCTGGATGCTCGTCGCCGCCGCCGCGCCCAGACTGGTCATGGATGCGCGCTCGAACATGTATTCAGCAAGGGTCGCGTGGCCGATGTGGCTTCTCATGCCATGCGTGGGTTTCGGCCTGGGATTCACTCTTGATTATGACTGCTCCGCCACGTGGATAGTGGCATTCTCATCACTTCTTGCCCTGTTTTATCTTTCCGGCCGCGTTCTCTACGACCGCGAACAACCCGCCATTCTCAGGCCGTTTCAAACCGGAGGCGCCATCGCCATAACCATTTTCTCCTTCCTGCTATCCTTCAGATTCATATGGCAGGAGCTGGGCCATGCGGCCCTGAGCGCCGACGGCTTAAGGGACGCCGCGGTCGCGGCCGTCCTCCTGATCCTCTGCTGCATGTTGGCTCCTTTCTCGGTGCGGCGAAGCGGCCCTGCCGCTCTTCTTTACGGGTGCGCCCCGGCGGTTGCGGTCGCATCATGGTCAGCCCACATGAGTTTAGAGTTCCGCGCCCTGGCCGTGGCAATGAACAATCTCTACATCTTTGCGCTCGGAATCGGCACGATGATCTCCGCCTTGCGGCAGAGCAGTCTCGTGCTGCTGAATGCCTCGATGGTGGTGCTGGCATCGCTGATCCTGATCCGGTTTTTCGATCTTGAAATAGGATTGGTCGCGAGGGGAATCGCCTTCATGGCCATCGGAGCCGCTTTTCTCGCGGCAAATATCGTCATGGCGCGAAGGTTTCGCGCAGGAGGCCGGAAATGAACAAACGGACAATCCTCATTATTGCATTCTCGCTCTCGGCGGGCCTCCAGCTCGCTATGCCAATATCAATGATAGCCAGATACGAACTCACTCTTCGGCGCGGAGAGGCTTTCAAGTTCAGGGCCGCGCCGGCTGATCCGTACGACCCCTTCAGAGGCCGCTTCGTTGATCTGAGGCTCGAACCCACCGAGGCGCAGTGGGGCGGCCCGGATGCCGAGTCTGTCAGGCGCGACACTGTGGCCTGCGGCCTCCTGGCGACAAACGTCCATGGCTTTGCGGAATTCAGTTCCATTCTGCGCTCTGCGCCAGGGACCGGCGCCTGGCTGCGCGTCGAGGTCTCCCATGTGGATTCCGCGGGCCGGGCCCACTTCCGCATCCCGCTGGACCGATTCTACATGGAGGAAGACCTGGCACCAAAGGCGGAACGCATTGTCAGGAGCATGCGGACAACGAATGCCCCGCCCATTTACGCGCTCGTGCGTGTCCGGAAAGGGATGGGAGTCATCGAGGATGTTTATGTCGGAGAGAAATCTCTCGCGCAGGCGGCGGCCGAGGCTGAAGATGAGGCTAGATGAACCCCGGTTTTGCGTTCAGACAATGCCGGAATTGGCGAACCAATCCGAAGCGCATGATGCGCAGCCAGGACACGGGTTGAACGACAGGGGGACAGAAGGCCGAGGTTCCGCTCGCGTTCATCCGGCCAATTCAGCGGGCATCCATTTCCTCACAGAGTTTATCACCCAGAGCTTCCTGGCCCGTTTCAGATCCTCCAGTGTCAGCGCCTCTTCGCCAATGATACCCTTGCGAATGAGATGGCCCCGATACACACCCGCAAGCAATCCGCACCTCACGGGCGGCGTCAGCAGTCTGCCGTTCAGCTCGGCAACAATGTTCCCTATGGTCGTCTCCGTAATCTCGCCTCTCTCGTTGTAAAGCACAACATCGTCAAAGCCCGGCCTTCCGCGCGCGGCTCTTTCGTAAACGCCCCTGTTTGTTGTCTTGTGATAAAGAAACACATCAGCCGCGTTCACGGGTTCCGCCGCGGGTGCAAGCCGCCATGGCCCGTGCTGCGGCTGCGAAAGGACGGCTGATTCGACCCTCAACCTGCCTGCCGCATCGAGCAGCAGCCTCACGCGGCGGGCGCGCCTTCTCCAGCGGGAGGCGGCGCGCTTCAATGAGAGGCGAGCCTTTTCTGCGGAAAATGTCATTTGAAAATAGAGGGCTGAGTCGCGCATCCTTCTCAGATGCGATTCAAGCAGATAATACCCGCGGCCGGGTCTCCACAAAATGGTCTCCAGCAGCTCAAATCGCGGCGGCTCCGGCGTTCCGGGCGCCGTGCTCGCGTGAAGCACCCTCGCCTTGATAAGACACTCGCGGTATTCCTCCTCTGCGTCCGAGTCCCAGACAATTCCGCCTCCCACTCCGTATTCCGCCCGCCCTCCAACCAGGTCAACCACTGCAGTTCGTATTGCAACGTTGAATCTTGCCATCCTGCCTGGAGCCATGAAGCCAACTGAACCCGTGTAAATCCCGCGGGCCGAGGTCTCGAGTTCGCTGATTATCTGCATGGTCTTCACTTTTGGAGCGCCGGTCACCGACGCGCATGGGAACATGGCCTTGAAAATCTCCGGCACAGGCGCGCGCGTCCTGCACTCCACGGTGGACGTCATCTGCAGAACCGTCCTGTAACGCTCGATGTCAAAAAGCCGCGCAACCTTCACCGTGCCCGGCTCGGCCACTCTGCCCATGTCGTTGCGGATCATGTCCACGATCATCACATTCTCCGCCCTGTTTTTCTCCGACAGGCGAAGAGATGCGGCGTGTTCAACATCCTGCTGCCACGTCAAACCCCGGGGCGCCGTCCCCTTCATGGGACGCGACATCAGCCTTGCGCCCTCCAGTTCGATGAACAGTTCAGGCGAGGCTGAGCATACTGCACGAGTATCCGTCAGTATGAAGGCGCATTGATCAGACATCTGGCCGGCAACCAGCCGCAGGAAAAACGCATAGGGATCGCCTCTGAATCCTGTCCTCAGTCTCGTGGTGTAATTGACCTGGTAGGTGTCTCCCGCGGCAAGGAGTTCCCTGATGGCGCAAACAGCGCGAATGTATCTTGCACGCGACGTTGCAGGACGCCACGGCCCGGCCTGAAAACGGCCGGAAGGCTGGGGCGGAACGGATGCTTCGACAGGACGGTTGTATATGCCGAACCAGACAAGCGGCAGCCGTCTCCGTCCATCCACGCTCCTCACCATCAGGGCTGGATCAAAGGCCGGCGCCGCCTCATAGGCCACCCATCCTGCCGCCCATCTTCCGGAGCGCGTCGCAGAAGCAGCTGCTTCCAGCACGTCCGGAACGTCAGCGCAGCTTGACGCAGTCAGAACAGCCATCGGCCGCCGAAAGATCAGCCATCTGTCCCTGAAGCGGAATAATGCGATGTGCACGTGCCTGTCCATAAGGGCGCCACATCCTAGGATTTGCGCTTGCGCATGGCAACCAGTATGCCAAAGTACATCCGGCTTATCCCGGATTCTGCGCTTGGGAAATGGCCGGATTGCATAACCTGTCGGAGAAACATGGCCTTGGGAAACAATGCCGGTTGACCGCGCAAACACGAAAGAGCGAAGAGAAGAACGGGAGGAAGAACCCATTCTCAAACCGCAAGGGATCGGCCCCGAGCGCGGCATCTGCTTTGTCTGGCGGCGCTTGCAGTATGGGCATGCAGCGGCCCCTCCCGCGTCCAGCGTCTGCCGCGCTCGGAAAAATCGCAGAGTTCCGGGTTGTCAATGACACTCCATGAGAGCGCTACCGCCAACCCCTGGCAAAGCCGATGAGTTCAAGTGGCTCGATGACCTCAATCCGAGCCAGCGCTCAGCCGTCGTGCACGAAAGCGGCCCTCTTCTGGTGGTGGCCGGCGCAGGCAGCGGCAAGACAAGGACTCTCGCCTACCGCGTCGCATGGCTTCTTGCGAAAGGCGTTGCGCCGGAACGGGTCATGCTTCTCACCTTCACACGGAGAGCCGCCGAAGAGATGTTGAAACGCGCCGAGATCATCATCCGGCGGGGCGCCGGAGTCGCTGGCCGCGTGTGGGGCGGCACGTTTCACGCCACAGCCAACCGCCTGCTCAGAAAGTACGCCCGGCTTGCAGGACTCGATCCTGCTTTCACGGTCATTGACGAGGCGGACTCCGAAGACCTGATGAACATGGCCCGCCACGACCTTGGATACCACAGGAAGGAGAAAAGGTTTCCCCGCAAGGGGACATGTCTTGCAATCTATTCGCGGACGGTCAATGGAACAGAACCGTTCGAGACGGTTCTGAAAAAGTATTTTCCCTGGTGCGCGGAATGGCGGGACGATCTCAAGGCCCTCTTCAAGGAATACGTGGATCGCAAACAGCAGAGGCATGTCCTGGATTACGATGACCTGCTTCTATACTGGGCACGCATGCTCCGCGACGACGAAATCGCCAGGCGCCTGTGCGGCCTGTTCGACCACATACTCGTTGATGAATATCAGGACACCAATTCTCTGCAGGCCGACATCCTCAGAGGAATGCGGAAATTCAACAACAACATCACCGCCGTCGGCGACGATTGCCAGAGCATCTACAGCTTCCGCGCCGCGACTGTCCGCAACATGCTCGATTTTCCCAAACATTTTCCCGGAACAACAATTGTGACGCTCGACCAGAACTATCGTTCGACGCAGCCGATCCTCAATGCCACCAACCGCCTGATTGCCGGCGCTGCCGAAAGGTATTCCAAGAATCTCTGGACCGCAAGGAAAGGCGGACAAAAGCCCCGGCTCGTAACCTGCTCCGACGAATTCTCGCAGAACGAATACGTGGTCAGCCGCATTCTGCAGCACTACGAGGAGGGGATCCCTCTGAGACGCCAGGCCGTGCTTTTCAGGGTCGGCCACCTC
>Ga0123519_10015598_pt1 | contig 10647 bp, 11 predicted proteins | sample YelNatPaOPRAMG02_FD_87396 | JGI IMG/M metagenome (GOLD analysis project Ga0123519, IMG submission 87396) | Hot spring microbial communities from Yellowstone National Park - Yellowstone National Park OP-RAMG-02 (version 2) | ecosystem: Environmental > Aquatic > Thermal springs > Hot (42-90C) ...
CCGTCGCCAACTCCATTGAGCACGCGCAACCCGGCCCCAGCCAGGGTTGAGGCACCAACTAGGCTGACTGCCCCGAAACGACCTCTCAGGCCACTAGCACCAAGCCCGCTGGCTGCGGCCAGCGAGCTAACGCCGGACAGCACCCGTGTCCCCATTGCTAGCACGGAGCTGGTGGCGGACATTGCCACGGCGATCACATCTGGGATTGCAACGGTCCCTATAGCAGCGATACCACTCGCCCCTGCCAAGGCGCTGGTGCCGAATCGCACCAGCAGGGCCAACGCCTGGGAGCTCCCGGAGCAAGCAGATTGGGCAGCCCCGATCAGGCACCGCGTGGCCACAGAGACCATGGTCCCGGAGCTCATTATCTGAACGGCTCCGGTCCGGCATCGCGTAGCCGTGGGAGCTAGGGAGCCGGAGGCCGCCACCTGGCTGGTCCCGGTGGCTAGCCGTTGCCCATCAACGCTCAGGCCAGACGCGCCTGCCACAGACATGGCCACCGAGCGTATGCGAGAGGCGGTGCCGGCCACCGCCGAGCTGGCAGCAAAGCTGGCTGCTCCGAAAGCAGCGCACAGGCCGGCACCAGCCAACACCGAGGCGCCCCCGATGGCGGCGGCCCCCCACTGCAGCCGAGCACCAACGGCGGCAACGGCGCTGCTGGTAGCCAACGCCACCTGACCGAAAACGGCTCCCAGCCGCGCGCCTGTCGCAGATACGGTCGATTGCCCGACGAGCAGAGCCTGGGCACCGGCCAGATATTGGCCCAGGGCCGCCGCTGCGCTGCTCAGGCTCAGGCCAGCGTTGGCGATGGCCACACGCAGACCCACCCCGCCAGCGCTGGAGCTGGTGGAGAGAGACGCCGAACCAGTTACCACGTTCCCGCTGGCGGGGCGAAGGGCCATAAGCCCTGCTGTCCATGACTTCTTAGCGGTGGAGGTCCAGACCTGATTCCCGGTTGCCCCTGCGCTGGCCTGGGTGAACTCCCCACCGCAGACGGATTTGCTGGCCCCAGTGTCGAAAAACTCGACGTGCGAGCCGCTGGCAACGGTGAACGTGGCCGTACTGGAGTTACAGGCAGCAGAGGATATGACCTCCGCTCCAGCCGTGACCGTGGTGATGCTCAGGCACGTCGCAGTTGTGCCAATGGCAGTGCTGAAATTGGCGCTCGCAGCCACATCCAGGGGGGTGGCATTGTCAACACCGGAGTAGCGTGCCACACAGGCCCCATAGTTGAGGCTGGCGGCCGTTTGCCAGGTGTAGTTAACCGTCCCGCTAACGACGGTGTAATAGGCGTAATGGGACGGGTTACTAACGTTAGTAATGGCCCAGACCTGTGTCCAGCCGGTGGGCACCTGAGTAATCGCCGAGCCGTTAGTGGCGATGATCGCCACCAGGACGTCGCCGTTTTGGACGCCAGCAGGGGCCGTCAGGGTGAAATACCCGCTGGCGTCCGCTGTCCCCGTGCTCGTCTGGAACGACTGCCGAACGATCGCCATTGGCTAATCCACAGAAAGCGTAAGATTGCCGGCCAAGATCTTAAACTGGTCGCCGTTATTAATGGTCTTGTTCGTCGTGAGCGTCCCCCAGGCCAGGAGGTTGCCAGCGCTACTGGCATCCAGGATGCCGATGGCGACGATAGTGCCCCAATCGGCCGTCGCCTGCGGAAACGCGATATCAGCGCTGTTGCTCGTCGCTCCCGCGCTCGCCGCCGTGAACGTCACTGTCTGGCGAGCATAGCTCCCCCCAGACACCTCCGTACCGCCGCCGGAGTCGCTCGGCGCCACCGTGTACAGCGCCACGTACAGCGTGCTCGGTGGCGTGAACGACTGATTCCGCAGCATGTGATCGATGATTTTGTTCTCATAGTAATCGCTGAAGCTCCCCACGGTTTACCGCCTCCCATCCACATCCACCCCACAGCCGGGGGGAACGTCCCTCATCCCTAGCCCTCGGCCCGCTCCAGAATCCAGAGCGGCATCTCGCCCAACCTCTCTACACAGCCCAGGACTCGCCAACCGGGCAGATGGGGCTCTGAGGGGGCATAGACGCTCTCGATCTCTGCTGCCACTCCGCCCTCAACCTCGCTGCGCAGGGCTGGCAGATGCCATGGGTGATGCCTGCCTCCAGTGGGCGCGGCCGGCCGTAAGGCTCCCCCTGCGCCGTCTTCAGACGCCCACACCAGGCGCATTGTCTCCTCATACCTCCACTCCAGACATCCTGGCCACGAGCAGGCCATATTCAAACTGCGTGAGTGGCCGATAGCCGCGCGCTGCCATGGCCTTTCTCTCGCAACCACTGCATCCCCAGACCAGCTGCTCCGATCCAGCGGGGAAAAACCGGTACCGCCGCCGCACCTGCGCCCCGCAGAGCTCGCAGACCAGAGGCACCCTGGATCCTGGCCTGACTCTTGCCTTTGCCTGCATAGCCTCCCCCCTCCCCAAAACTCAAGAAAAAGAATAGGAGCCAGTGACACCATTACGGCTATCTCCGTCACTGGCTCCTATCGAGAGCCCACATATTGTGTTAGCGGCTATCCCGGCACTATATATTGTGTCTAAAGAATAGCCGACCGGGACCGAGCTGTCAACCCCCCAGCCTTTCCTTCTGCCTCTCCATATCGGCTCGCCTCCCGAACAGGTACAGCCTGATGCTGCCCTGCTCGTCGACCACGACGAGGGGCCAGACTCCGCAGCGGCATCTCGGCAGCTCCAGGCGGAGTGGCCCATTGCCGTCTACCACGAGCAGGAAGGCGCCACAGGTGCAGGTAATGCGCCCCAACTCACCCCACCCCCCCTAGAACGCTGCCTGCTTGATATGGTCGCGCCTGACTCGGCCTATCCTCACCCCCGGCCAGCCGGAGGGCTCGGTCAAACGCGGATCGTCCCCCCCGGCCTGCAGACGGGCAGCCCAGCGTCGCACCTCGTCGACCGGGATCAGCCACCAGGAGCCACCGGGATTGCGCCAGGCCCGCATCCGCCCCGACCGGCACAGCCGCGCCACCCACTGCTGGCTGCAACCCAGGATGTCAGCCACGTGACCGGTGGTCAGGAAATCGGTGCGACAGGTGGGGCCAATGCCCTCCTCGTACACAATGTTGTACACCCGTCGCACCGAGAGCCCCAAATGCTGGCCGATCCAGGCCACGGTGCGCCGGCCGATATACCGGCTAATGAAATCGACCTGGGCCTGTCGATAGGCCGTCGGAGGCCGCAGCCCCGCTGGCAACGGGCTCGGCTGCCGTCGTTCTCTATCCCAGGCACGCTCCCTGGCGCGGCAGGCGGGGCAGTGCCGGCGCCCAGGCGCTAATGGCTGACCACAGTGGGGACATTGGCCCGCCTGCAGCCTCTGCCGCCGCAGCGCCCGCATCCGCTCAGCGTGGCGAGCCAGGCAGACCAGGCAGCGCGTCCTACCCTCCACCGCCGGCGCCCGCCCGCAGTTGACGCAGATGCCCTGTTGACGCCAAAGCGCCTTGTGATCAGCCGGCCTCACCAGCAGCCTCGTACCAATCGGTGCTGACCGGCGTCCCCGGCCACCAGCCAGGGCGAAACAGCGACGGCAGCCACTGCGGCGGCGTCCACCCCACCGGAGAGGGAGCATCGACCGGCCGCGTCCCCCTCGGCAGCAGATGGACTGCCTCCGCGGGCAGGGGGCGCGTTAGCTTCTCCTCTCGGACCAGGCAGAACTCCTCCAGGGGCTCGACGTCCCAGCGCTCCACCTCGCCAAAGCCGCTGCTGCGCCTCTTGCCCACGAAACCGACGCGCTTGAGCAGCCGCACAATCTCGGCCGGATCCCCAATGGCCTCAGCAGCCCACTCCCGACAGAGCTTAGTCGGCAGGGGAACGCGGCGCTCCATGTAACGTCCAGCCGTAGCGCTAATGCTGAACTTGCCGCTTTTGGTGCCAGTGAACCGCCCCGGCTGCTGGCGCTTATGCCAATAGGCAACGTCCGCCACCGCCTCGGACAAGGGGAAAAAGGGCGTCGCCGCCCAAAGGGGCAGGCCATCCTCGGAGACCCACAGGCACCGCAGGGGCACCGGCAGGCGATAGGCCCCCACGTACTGGGGCAGGCCCGCCCCCCTCGTGGCCTCATCGACCACTGCCCGCGCCAGCAGGTTGTCCAGGTGAAGCGGATCGTAGCCGGCCAGAGGGGAACCTGGGCGCAGAGTCAGCCGGACACGCAGGGGCTCGCCCTCGATTCCCTCATACCGCCCCAGGTATGGCATCAGAGGACCGTAGTCGATCAAGTCCAATCCTGAACCTCCTTTTGCTTCCGATATTGTAGGCCCGCCACCGCTGACGGGCCTCGTGCCAGTAGTAGCGCGGCCCCACCGTCCGCACCAGGAGGAACGGCGCCTCTACGTCGGCGGGGTCGGTGGCGACCAGAATAGGATAGCCAGCGCGGTTCAGACAGCCCCAGAGCATCAGCATGCCATTGGCGCTCAGACAGTGAAACAGGGGCTGCCGCAGGGCCTCCACGAGCTCCGCCTCCGCCTCCTCGGGAGTCAGCCAATGGCAGATGCGCAGGACATACATCTCGACAGCATGGGGAGTGACCATAATTTTGCCCGTGTAACTCATGACCATCGCGCCAATTCCGGGAAACGCTGGATGAGGCGGTTGTAGCTGACCGGATCCCGCTGCCTCAGCTCCGCTATCTGCCCGAACTCCTGCACGGATCGCCGGCCGGTGCGCAGGTGCGTCCGCCCCTCCATCCCGACGAATTGGTACGTCTCCAAAAGAGGAATGCCGTGCTGGGCCATCAAGGTCGCCACATCGGCAGTAGTCCAGCGGTCCAGCGGACAGATGCGATAGAGGCCGCGCGAGGCCCTGGCTCGGCTGTCGCTGTAGCGATAAATAGCATAATCACAGCCAGGCAAGCGCTTGCGCAGCCAGGCGCGACGATACCGGCTCTCCTCCGAGCGCAGGCCCACCATGAGACCATTCCAATCGCCACAGGAACGGTTGAGGTACCTGTCCCACTCATTAAAGAAGGTCCGCCACTGCTCCACCCAGCTGGCATCCTGCCAGCCGTCAGCGAAAACGTGATCGACCAGAATCTCCTGCAAATCCATCGCCGGCCAGCGCTGACGCCACCAGGCGATCACCCGATCCAGCGAGGGGTAGAGCAGACGCGTTTCCCCTCCCGTCAGGATGCGGGCACTGATGGTTGGGCACTCCTCTGCTGCCAGCCAGAGCATGGCGCTCGAGTCCTTGCCCGCGGACCAGGAGACATAGACGGGGGCGCAGTGCTCCAGTGCCCAACGAATCGTTGCCCGCGCCCGCTCCAGATGCGCCCGATAGCCCGCCGTCTGCGAATGGGCCAGATAGCCCGCCCGCTCCAGTGACCTCATGTCAGCACCCGCGCCCCCGTCCCCAGGGTACCGTCGCACATCCCGGCGAGCAGGCTCTCTCGATTAGCCTCCAGGTATCCCTCGTAGCGCTGCCGGAGCTCGCTATCCCCCAGCAGGCCCTCGCAGGAATCATCGCCCGGCCGGGCTAGCCATTCACCCTGACAATGCCCAAACCCTCGAGCCGCCTGCCCGCCGACCGTCGCCCCCTCCTCCAGATAGGTCTCCACCGCTGCCACGAGGGCGCCACGCGTCAGGGCAGGGGTCCAGGGGGATAGGCTCAGCCGGCAAAGTATCTGGGCCCCCGTACACAGGGCCTCAAACGAGTAGACCATCTGCCCCAGGCCCACCAACCCCGCCTGCCGGGTCAGGGTCACGTCGTCTAGCATCTCAAAAGCGGATATCCGAGCCGAGGGCAGATCGTAAGCTGGCGATCCTCGCAGCGCCTCTCGGTTCTCGGCGCAGACCAACCAGCCAGCTACCTGCAGCCTGCTCTCGCCCAGGTCAAAGCTGTCAGTTACCCCCCCTAGCAGATCCAGCGAGGGGTAGGTCTGGCGAATGCGCTGGGACAGGGCGTGCGTGTTGCTGGGCTGCTTGGCCCCAGCAGCGATGTTGCCCCCGTTGTAGAAAATGGCCTCCACCCCCGGCGGAACCGCCCCCTTCCCCGGCTCTGCCTCGCTCAACCCCAGGGCCGCGCAGAGGTGCCTCCAGCTGGGCTCCCGCACTACCTGATGCCGCAGGCTATTGCCAGAGACGACCGGCACGTCGATAACGCTCGCCCCCTCGGGAATGGAGGCGAGAGAATCAGCCGACCAAGAGAGAACCAGTGACGGCGCGGCAACGGGCTCCTGGGCCTTGAGGGCGTAGCTGTCATTTTGCAGCTTGGCCGTGGAGTGCCAGAGACGCGCCACAGCCAGGACGGAGCGATAATCACGCGTCAGCACCCGTAGCACCAGCTGCTGCAGGCCCACCGGCAGGCTCAGCAGCTTCAGCAATGCCCAGTCCTGGTCACCACCATGGATAGGGACCTGCATCTGATCGCAAAGGCGATTCCACCACGCGCGCAGGTTGGGAGCACTGATGGCAGCCAGCCGGCAGCGCGCCTCCAGGCGTGAGTAGCGCTCCTGGCCAGAGAACAGGCCTATCCCATCCAGAGAGTTGTACTGGTCCATGAACGTCCTCACCAGACAGACCGCTACGAACTCGGGGAAGGCCAGCTGGCGCACGATGTCGACGATGTCGCCGGGGACGGGATGCATCGCACAAAGGGCATCGATCTCGGGCTGCCCGGGCATGACCGTGGAGACATCGCCAGGCAGCAGCTGCTTCTGCCGGTTGAACAGCTGACGGTTGCTGTCGTCCTGCACGGCGGGGTCGTGATGACTAGCCGGCGTCGAGAGCGTCAGCAGCAAATCGTACCGCAGAGTCCGCGGCACCACCGTTAGGGGAACAAAACCGGTTGCCAATCTGTTACCTCCTGCACTGTTTGCTCTGTAGTTGGCGCTGTTCTCTGCGCTATCAGGAGCGCAGGCTTGAACTCCGGCCGCTCTCGCCAGCGCAAGAGCTGACGCTCATAGGCCCGAGTAGCAGCGAAACCAATTGCCTTGATCGCCTTGCCGCCACCATATAACGTCTCGGCAATGGCAGCCTTAGGAAAACCCTGCTCGTACACCTCCTCTATTAATGACAAACAGTCCAAAAACGCTGGCCAGTCCAGATACAGCACCTCGTTCCCAGCCGTTTTGCCATCGTAGTAGAGCAGCGGCGTGCGATGGCCGAGAGCTCCCACCCGCGCCCGAATCCAGAGACGCTTCTTGGTGTCGGTACTCAGGATGGCCAGGAGCTGCTGGCCGGCGCGGGCAGGCCAGACCTCTCGCACCAGATCGCGCCAGCATGGCCGCCCTTGAGCAAACGCTTGCTCGCGGGCAATAAGGGGCAGCCAGAGAGTCCCGTCCTCAAACGCCAACACCGAGCGCGCGCAGAGGTTGCCTCGGCGAGGATCCGCGTTCTTGAAACAGCGAGCGGCGGAGTCGGAGACCCAGCCGGCTATGCCACCGCGGAAGCAGTCCAAAAACTCGGCCGTCGCCTCGGTCACCATCGCGGAGACCGGGTAACCAGAGTCTATGGCCTGGCCGGTGATGGCGCAGCAGACGCCAGCTGGCAGGAGAGTTGGGGGATCGGGCAACGGGGGCAGTCGCAACCCCCGGGCCAGGAGGTCAGCCGGAGTCAGTCCTAAGCTGCCCGACACATGTTTGATTTGTTTTTGATTTTGAGATCGAATCAAAGGACTCCTCCTCTCAGTTCAGGCTGATCGTTTGCTGCGCAACGGGCTCCTGCCAGGGATCCCCAGCCCACCATAAAACCTTAGCGGCGTGGGGACTGCCACCTTTAGGTGGCAGAGGAAACGCCGCTCGTCCGTAAGGACGAACCTCCTTTCACCAGACTGTTGACAATTACCTAACAACCTAGTACACTACTGTTATGAGTGAAGCGAGGTACCGCAAGAACGCTGGCTGCGTCTACAATCTGCACCTGCACTTCGTGTGGTGCCCGAAGTACCGCAAAAAGGTGCTTCAAGGCAAAGTTGCTGAACGCCTGAAGGAATTGCTGCACGAGAAAGCAGCGGCACTGAATACCGAGGTGGAAGGGCTTGAAATTATGCCAGATCACGTACACCTCTTTGTCTCGGTGCCACCTACTGACGCGCCGCAGTACTTTGCTAATCAATTCAAGGGCTACACTTCTCGCGTTTTGCGCCGTGAGTTCTCTCATCTTCGCACCGGCCTCCCTTGCTTGTGGTCGCGCTCCTACTATGTCGGGGCGGTTGGACACGTCTCTGCTGAAACTGTCCAGAAGTATATTGAGACACAGAAGACCAGGAGCTAAGTAGTGCGCAAGGCTTTCAAGTACCGCCTGTATCCTACGCGCCAGCAAAGCGAAGCGATGTCGAAAATGTTGGAGACACATCGCCGGCTTTACAATGATGCTCTGGCAGAACGTAAGAATGCGTGGGAACAAGAGAAGCGATCTGTGTCCTACAATGAACAATCGGCACATCTTAAGGATGATCGCATGACTAATCCCTACCTTGCCGAAACGAACTTCTCTAGTACTCAAGCCACACTTCGGCGGTTGGACAAAGCGTTCAAGGCATTCTTCCGTAGACTCAAGGCGGGCGAAACACCCGGTTATCCCCGATTTAAAGGACAACACCGCTTCGACACCGTTGAGTTTCCTTCCTATGGCGACGGCTGCAAATTGGAAGGGAACCGCGTTTACTTTCAGCACATTGGCAAAGTTAAGATCAAACTGCACCGTCCGGTCGAAGGACGAATCAAGACGATTTCTTTCAAGCGTGAGCCCGACGGTTGGTACGTTATCCTCTCTTGTGACTTGGGCGATGTTACTGTAGGACCTTCGGTTAATCCACCTGTGGGTATTGACCTTGGCCTCAAGGCGTTTCTGGTTACGTCTGAAGAGCAGGCTATCGAGCCCCCCAAGTTCTACCGCCAAGCGGAGGCAGCCCTGCGCCGGGCTCAGCGGCGTCTCTCTAGACGAAAGAAGGGAGGCAATCGTCGCAGGAAAGCTGCTCAGCAGGTAGCGAAGCTGCATCAGCATGTCGCCAACCAGCGACGCGATTTCCACCACAAAACGGCGTTTGTTCTGGTTCGACAGTATGGCGCTATCATTCACGAAGATTTGAACGTCAAGGGCATCGCTCGAACGCGATTGGCTAAGTCTACTCATGATGTGGGGTGGGCAGGATTTCTCGCAATCCTTCAACACAAAGCGGAAGAGGCTGGTGTTAAGGTGATTGCGGTTCCGCCCAGGAATACCACGCAAGCATGTGCTGAGTGTGGCGCTTTGCCCGATGTCCCTAAGACTTTGGCTGATCGCGTTCACGTTTGCCCTCACTGTGGCTATGTCGCCGATCGCGACTTCAATGCCGCTAGAAATATCCTTCGGCTTGGACTGAGCCGTCAGGCGCTAACGCAACGGGTTGCCGTAAGCGTAGCCTGAGAAGCTGACGCCTTTAGGCGTCAGAGTGGTCACACGTCCCTCATCATCACGCCAGGTCGCTACTCGTAGACCTCCTAGCCCTCTCCGCCAGTACCTCCCGCAGAGCGTCCGACCCCCGCGCCTGTGGGCTAGGCCTGCCCCAGCTCCCACCCAGTAGTCGTCCCACCCTCACGCCTGTGGGCTAGGCGCCTTGATTCTCCTGCTCGGAGCTTACCTCAACGCAGTAGTCCCACCCCTGCACCTGTGGGCTAGGCCGGCGTTCGGTTCGGGCAGGGGCACTATGTTCAGTCCCACCCTTGCGCCTGTGGGCTAGGCCCTCTAATGTTCGCAGAAGCGTCTCACGTTCCTGTGTCCCACCCTCACGCCCATGGGCTAGGCCCCCTAATTGAGGGTTCTCTCACTATCTATCCGAGATGTCCCACCCTCCCGCCTGTGGGCTAGGCGTACCAAATATTGCCCGTGGGGGATGTGTGACTCTAGTCCCACCCTCACGCCTGTGGGCTAGGCCGATTCGCTTACCGAATCTTCCGATTCTGAGCCGTCCCACCCTCACGCCTGTGGGCTAGGCCTGCCAGCAGGGGTGCCTTCCCCACGTCGTGGTCGTCCCACCCTCACGCCCGTGGGCTAGGCTTCAGCACCGCCAACGCTAACGGCTCAGACATGGTCCCACCCTCACGCCCGTGGGCTAGGCCGCCAGGCCCACGGGCAACGCCGGTGTGGTATCGTCCCACCCTCACGCCCGTGGGCTAGGCCTGGTACGCTAGAGGAAAAAGCGGGAGGTTTTCGTCCCACCCTCACGCCCGTGGGCTAGGCGATTGAAGACCCGAAAAGGCCCAGGCGAACAACGTCCCACCCTCACGCCCGTGGGCTAGGCACTACATCTTGTGCTTGCTAGGTTGCTGCACTACCAGCGGCGGCCAGGTCGCGCTTGCTCAGCACAGCGGCGGCGTTGTAATCCTGATCCCACCGCGTCCCGCACTGCGAGCAGACGTGACACAACTCCCGGTGGTCCCAGGATTCCAGGCTCCCGCAGACAGCGCATTCGGCGGTAGTGTTCATAGCCGGTTGCCGCACGATCTGCACGCCCTCCCTCTGACAGGCGTTGGTCAGTGCCTCCCGCAGCTGATATACCCCGGCGATGGTCCGATAGTACCGCGCCCGGGCCACCAGCTCGTTATTGACGCCTTGGCCCTTGACGCGAGCCACCCGCGCCAGATCGAAGTCCTCCAAAATAACCCTCTCGTACCGCCGAGCGATGTCCGCCGCCCAGCAGCGGTACA
>Ga0123519_10015601_pt1 | contig 10645 bp, 6 predicted proteins | sample YelNatPaOPRAMG02_FD_87396 | JGI IMG/M metagenome (GOLD analysis project Ga0123519, IMG submission 87396) | Hot spring microbial communities from Yellowstone National Park - Yellowstone National Park OP-RAMG-02 (version 2) | ecosystem: Environmental > Aquatic > Thermal springs > Hot (42-90C) ...
AGCCAGCCAGCCAGCCAGCCAGCCAGCCAGCCAATCATTACTTGAGGCGTTGCAGAGCGCACACCGATGATGAAGCTCTGGTGCCGCTGTCACCTGCTCATTGTCTCGTGCGACGTCGCTTGCGCTCCTTTGATGATGGATCCGGCGCTAAAGCCCCTGCATTAGGCTTCTTGTCGGGTGCATCAGTAGCACCATTCGGTGCCTGATCGGGAGCATGTCCTCGACCAGCGTCCGATCGACGGCGTAGCGAACGTGTATGCTGCTTCGGGATGTCGTACTCCGTCGAGTCGCTCGCACCAGCCGAGGATGTATCCTGAACAGCGCAGGACCCGGATTCCAAGTCCTTGCGTGCGCGTCGTCTATCGTCACGAGGTGCACGCTCCTTGTCGACACTGCGTTCAGGCTTCACGTGCCCGCGTGATGCATTCTTCTCTTCAGGATCGCGTGAACGTTGCTGCGCCCTCCGTTGAACAGACTTCACGGGCGCTTGTGGCGCGGGCGCAGCTACATCGCTGTTTTCGCAGACCCTAGACAGCCAGTCGAATCGTTGCCTCAGTTCCGTATCCTGATCGTAGGGTCCAAGCTGCCGCAAGCGCTGCAAGATGGCAAACTCCAGCTCGTGCTCTGTCGTCTGTGCCAGAATCCGACGAAAATGATATAAAAGATCATGAAAATAAAGCAAAGGTACTTGCTCCTCGCATACAAGCAGCGCACCAATTCGTTGCGCGGGTTTTGGATCGCCCAGTAGAAGATGGGCCAGCGCTAGTCGAGCTCGAAGTCGTAATGGTAAAACATCCGCTGGGTCCGTGATTCCATTGGAACAGGTCATTCGTGATTGCTCCTTCTCGTCTGCAGTGGCAGGAGCGTTTCCATCCTTGCCTACTGGCAGCGACTTGGTCCCAGAGACAGTCAACGTCGATTCACGAGATCGCCTTCGAGCAATGCGGACGGCGGTGAGCATTAGCGTTAGATAGTTCATGGTAGCAGCGACCTCGGCGGCCTTTCCCTGGAGCAACTGGGCATCCGCCAAGGCCTCTTGAGCTCGCACATGTGCGAGCAGAGGTCTCTGTGATCTACGTTCTGGTTCCACGAGTCCGTACCGAGTTCGAGCTGAGTCTCTGAGTCCAGTCGCACTTCGAGGTCCGCTGTAGAGTGGTGGCAACCCCGTAAGCGCCTGCTCGAAACCAGTTCCAACGGCCAATGCAGAGGTGTTCGAGGATCCCGCCCGAACGCGCTCTCGACGACGCATATCATCTAACCATTTGGTCAAGAGTGTCTCCGCAGTCGCTGCCTCGCCGCGTTTCAGATACAGACGTGCCAGGTTGACGACGGCATCCTCGTCAGCGGGTTCCATGCGCAGCAACTGCTCGAAGCCAGCTGCTGCCCGCTTCTCATCGCCTATCTGCAGGAATAGGTAGGTACGTTCACGCAGCGCTTCCTCATCATGGCCGCGTGTGGCGCTCAGCGCTTTCGTCAAGCAGTGAATCGCTTGTCGAGGCTTGCCCATGCGAACGCTTTCAGAGGCAATGTACTTCCACCAGTCCACATCGTGCGGGTTCAAATGCGCGGCAATGAGCGCCAAGTCGAGTGCTTTGCTCCACTCACCGCGAGCGCTATGGATCAAACTCAGCGTCTTGTATGCCGGGACTGCTTTGGGATCCTTCACTATCACTTCATGGCAAGCAACCACAGCGTCATGGAGCTGGTTCTCCAGGTAGCAGAGGTGTGCCCTGGCCAACAGCGGCTCCAACTCTGGTGCAAGCCGGGCTGCAGGCCGACGACCTCTTTGTCGTCCGCGTCGTCCGCGTCCAAAGCTCAGTGCTGCAGCGTCTTCTGTCTCGTCAGCGATTCCGAAAACCTGTCTTTCGAGACGCGCACCAAAAACGTCCTCCTCGTCGGGTGCAGCGCTAGGTCCTCGCTCCAGATAATAGTTCGTTGCTGCAGCCAACGCCGTACTCGAGACCGTCGCTGGATGAAACTCCGTTTTGGACCAAGGTCGCCGGGTCTCGACTCCGTCCAGCGTTTGAAACTCGGCACTACCAGGAACGATTGCACGCTCGTCAGCAACATCGCTTTCCGAACCGTCCGGGCTTGTCTCCCGGAAGCACGTCGACATAGCGGACGCCTGGGGTTCATCAAAGCGTTCCTCTCCCACGCCTAGTTCGGGCTCTATTCCGAGAGTCCAGCGTACACCTGCTCGTTAGAGTTGTTGCCGGGAAGCTGCTGGCCGCGAGGCTCAGGTCTTTGTGCCCCTCGCCCGCCGAGTGACCCAGCTAGTCGTAGCTGGTCGACAGAGCGCTCCCTGCCGAACTTTCTCGGTATACGAAACAAGTGGTTTTCGATCCAGCGCTCACGACGACAAGCGTTGCTCTCCAACGACGCCGAAACGAACGCTTTACAGTTGGATGCCGCTCGTTCCCGTGACCGAGGGACGCACTTGGTATACAAGTTCTTTTTTTTGTTTTGGCGCTCGCGTGACTTGCGGTACGAACAGCTGGTAACGCATAGCGCCTGGGTACAATCATTCGAGTTTACCCGCGATACTACAGGACAACCTTCGGGGGCGCTGGAGGTTTTCGCTCCCCAGGAGCATTGCAAGGACTCGGACTCCGGTAAGGCATTTCCCGGGCGTCACTGGATATGAGACACGAGCTGTTGTAGGTGCCGAAACTGGTGCTTGCGCTTGCTAGCAGATAGCTTGGGTTGGATGGAGTGACTTGGGTTGAGCTGGCTCGAATCATTCGAGGCGACGCTGCTCACCCGAATGGCGTAGGGAAGCGGATATCATAGCTCCTGGTCCAAGAGGACACTCAAATAATGAGATTTGTGTAGGAAGGTGTTCAATTGAAGAGTGGCAACGTTCTCTGAATGCGGCAGGTACCTCAGCAGGAAACGCCTCAGGAAATCTTTGTTGTTGTTGTTGTGGTTACACCGGTGTTTCCCTGGTGTACCTGAAGCGTATGGGCGGTATGCGTCCGTGTATACACAATTTCTGTATACTTATGCTTCATTCCTCCTTCATCTCTTTTCTTGATGCCTCTTTAGACGTTTGTAATTCGTAAACTTGAGGTTTTCTCCCAGAACAAGTCACGGTGAGCCCGGCAGCAGCAGTCGCAGCGCTCAAAGTATCCAGCAGCAGATCGAGTCGAGTACAATCGGAGATATCGGAACGTGCATTGGCTCCCATGAACATGTCCTTTACAGAGGCGAAACAGATCTTAATTGTGTTGGTCCATGAAAGGAAAGCTGGAATGAATGAAATGAACCCTCTTATGTTTTCTTCTGTTTTCCGAAGAGAAGAGGATTTGTTGAACGCGCTGCTATTCGTGTTGCAACAGGTACCGAGAGGAAAATCCAGGCCAGAGAGCAAGTCAAGATATTCAGGCCGCCTACGCTCCATGTGGTCTAAGCAGAAACCCATTCTCAAATGGAAGCGAATGCGGCGATGACAAATCCATGAAGCATACCGTTTTCCATGAAAAACAGAAGATATTGGAGCCAGTTGAAGCGTATCCTGCAGCAGGTTTCATGTTGCTATGGAACGCCATTCCTTCCACATCATTAAAGAGAAGAGGATTTGCCGTCTGATAGGAGCTCATTATTTGACGAGAGAATTTCAGTGAACTGCTGAAAAACGCATCAAAGAGCGACGTGGACTGGTTGTTTTCGCCTCGATCGAGCCGCAAGAATCGCTGCCTCTACGAGTTACCGTCGAACGGAAAGATGCTACCCTTGACGAGTTTGTGATAGGAGCATTGGGTACACAGGGAACGGAGAACAACGGAGGCTTCTCCATGCGCATTCGAGAACGATATCGGTTATTTTACGAAGCCGTATTCGCGTATGCTGCGAACCATCATCATGACACCAGTGACGTAAACTATTCCAACGGTAATGCGTCAAAGGAGCAACTCCGAAATAACCACCGAGTATCCTTAAACGACGTATGGATCCGGAAGCTTCAACGCCGCATGTCGAATATCGGAGCTGTACATCTGAAAAAACAAGTCGCAAAAACGTTCCAATCAGAAACAGAGCCAGCAGTTCAGCGTACCGTCCTCGCCTGACACGGGTTTCGCGCTCATACGTCCGCTGCTCGCACCAGGTTGCCGCAGTTTTTCAGCCATGAACATCTGTCTCCAAGACTATCAAGCACTGACTCGCCGTCGCTCCAGTTGGCTCGCCGCCTCACCGCCGGGTTTCTCACGAGGCTAGCGATTGCCAGGAAGCCGACGAAACAGGAGCCAGCAAAGATGGTAGACGCATCAGCGCCTGGTCGACTTCAGCACCGTGATCCCGTTCGGGTTTGTTCACGACGGTGCTCGCGAGGAAGAATTCGCAGCTGCGTCGGCGCAATGGATGTGGACCGCTCAACTGCAAAAGCGACGCATCGAGTTCTTCGGAAAGCCCCGGATTCTCGCTGATCTCCTGGCGAACGCGGTCGAATAACGCTCGACTGTAGACTCGGCGACCGGGCATCGGCCTGGATGACGGTAACGTGGTCTGTGTTGACGGCACTCGTTCGTCAGCAACAACAGACGCTGTTGTATGCACATCCGCTTCTGCACTCGACGACGACGACGACGAGCTATCGGGCATGGCGCTGGTGGACGATTCCCCGGGCCCGGTGGACGTGTTCGTCGTGAGCGACAAGACACTCTCGTCGTGTTCATAGTACTGGATGAGTTCGCGTGACGGATATCGCTGAAAGTGCTCGGAGAGCGCCAGCCCAGTTCGAATCGCAAACGCATACACGTGCATGAACAGATTCGGAAAGCGACTTGCAAAATATGTGTACAGATTGGAGTTGGTCGATGCTTTGGCACGAGTTGTCTCGAGCGTGGAGGTGTTCACGGCGTTGTCGCGGGAGCGCACTTCCATGGGGTCATCCTCCACTGGAATGGGGCCCAGGAGCGCCTTCACCGCATCCGGCTGTTGATGGTAGTGGGTGCGCTTGTTGCGAGCGAGACGCAGCAGATCAACAATGCTCGAACCGTTATAACTCCTCCCGCGCAGGCTCAGCAGCACACTGGTATCCATACGAAGGCTCCAGTTGCCCAGCGGGCCGAGCACTGTCGACTCGCAGCCCCGTTCGATCTCTTGTCGAAGGTTTCGGCTGTCTGGGTGCTCGAACAGCGCATCACTTACGTCAATGAGAAACTGGAGTTTCCGAGCGTCACTCCAGAAAAACGGATGACCAAGGAGCGCCTTTGCCGACGGACGTCGCTCTGGTTCATGCTGAATCGCAAGGCGAACGAGGTCAAAGGCCTCGGGCCAAGCACGAAGCGCGCTGAGGTCCGCTGCACCCGCCAGGATGTTCGCATCACGTTGAAAGACAAGCTCTCCGAACGGGTGACTCCCCATTGTTAGTACATAGTAGGTAATACAGCCGACACTGAAGATGTCAACTGCTCGAGTTAGCCGCGCAGGTCGTGCCGCATCCGCTCCACCGTTCTCCGAATGCGTCATTGACTCGCAGGCGGTTGCGTCGCCAGCTCGCTCCCGGGCATCATCGACAGCGCTTGTTTCGCTGTGCACACTATTGAGTCCCTCGAAAAGCGAGGCGCCCCGGAGAACCTCCGGGGGTCGCCACCCCACCGAGCCCACAGCAGTCGCACCAGCTGTGAAGGAGCCCCGACCCGCATCCAACCGTTTTGCAAGACCAACGTCTGCGATTTTCACGATATCATCAGATCCTATGGCCAGCAGCACATTCGCCGGCTTCAGGTCGCGATGTACAATGCCGTGATCATGTAATTCCGCAATACCTAGCAGGAGACCACGAAGCGCCCGGACGGTGGCAGGCGGCGGACCGAGCTGCAGCGGACCCGCCGCGCGTCTATCGACCTCTGTGGACAGCTCGTCCAGCAGTGGACAACGAGTCGCAGGAAGCTCGCCTCGTTCTACACGATCCTGCAAGGAACCTGCACAAAGCTCCAGCGCTACGTAGATAAAGTCGCCGCTCTCCTCCATGGCGTAGTATCGCAAGATGTGTTGACAGGATTCGTCGAGTTCAATCAGAACCTCAATTTCTCGCCGCGCAATTTGGTAGAAACTTTTCAAAAGTCGTTTGACTGCAACCCTGCGGTATCCAGGTAGAAGCAGTCCCTCGTAGACACTAGTTCCATGGCTCCCGTATCCGATGACGTTCGGCGAAATGAGAAGCCGTCCCACTTTCTGGTAGCCGGTCGGCAATGGTGCCTCACTGCCTGTTGCAGAGTCCGTTACAGAGCGCGGGCGTTCGACTCGCTGCATTGGAACCGGCTTCGGTACCAGCGAAGAGCGCTCAAAGCCTCGTGACCTGTCGTTCTCCTGGGCGCGGGCAGCTCGCGGCTGCGTTGCGCCAGTCATCATCATCACCCGCTTCGTCTCCCGACGCCGCAACACTGGTGGCGGACTCGGTGTCCTTTGACGCTCGCTCGAGTGACGCTGCTCACGCTCGGTCCGTCGCATGCGCCATATGGTCCAGAGTGCGAGCGCTAGAGCTAGCGGCCCAATGCCTGCAAAAAATATCGCGACCACAAGAAGCACGCCTCCGTGGACGGGCGCGTGGTCATACACCGATGTGCCAAACGAGCTGTAAGCGTTCTGTGGCATCCCGCGCGGCTTTCGATACAACTCAGCAGACGGCGGCAGGCACATTTGCTGCCATTCATCCCGGTATCGCAAAGTCGTAGGCGGGTCCGGTGATTGCAGCGGCACGGGGCGAGACCATTGCCAAAAGTGCCGGGTAGCGCGAACGGCGTCGCTGGTGCCTCCATCAGGCAGTGCTACCGGTGAGCTTGCCGCAGTGTCTGTGATAAGAACGATATCGCCGATAGCGCGGAGCGATAAGATCGGGTATGGAAACTCTGCAGACCACATCGTGGTGCCTCTGTCGGCGTCGCGTACGACGACAAAGCGTCCATTATCTGCCAGTATCGCAACATAGCGAGCCTTATTCTGGACAGGTCGCGCAGCTCGGGGCACTTGCGGGTCTTCGGGATCGAGCGGAGACTCTTCGAGGGTATCACTGCTCACCATGTGGCGCGCGGGACAGCGTGATTCCCCCGCCAAAACTCTTCGTCCGAAAAGAAAGGGTGCTAAAAACTCGCCCGCATAATGCGCGGGTTCGTCCAATAGATACATTTCATAGTCAGCGTAGGTCACGTTCCAGCTTGCTTCTCCTGTTAGTGGATCCACAAACCGCATGCCCGAGTCCGTCCGCGTAATCACGAGCACTGGTTCCGCATTCTCTTTTTCAAGGGGCTGCTCCGAGTGCCTCTGATCCGGGCGCGAGCCGATCCCAGTTGCACCGCCTCCAGCTGAGGTCGCATCATCCCATTTACAGCGCCTGCTTGCCTCGTCATCCTCGAAGGATATGCGACGGAGAAGCTCGCCATCCCGGAGCCGCACTGTAAACGCCCGAGTCTCGCGCCGTTGTATTGGAATGCCGTACGGCACCGCAGGTGCGGGCGCTGGCTGCGATGGAAGCGGTTTGCTTACCTCCGCAACACGAGCGTCGCCATGATACGGCTCTGGGGACGGCACCGACTGGTCTCGATTAAGAGTGTTAGCCGGCGGTCCGTCTGTGCCCTTCCCGGAACGCTGGCGTTGCTGCGTCGACGCCGCTGCCTCCCTCCGCGCAAGACCCGACGTCGGGCTATGCCCTAGCTGGTCGTCGCTCTTGGCGCGTGTATTATACCCGCCATCCAAAGCCACAGGGTCCGTGTTAATATGCCACAAGGTTTGTCCCGACGGGACGTCCAGCGCGCGCACGGTACCGTCTAACAGGGCGGCGATGAGCATCGTTGGCCGACCAGCCCGCGAGCCAGTTGCACCTTGGGGAAAGAGCTGGTCGCCTGAGCTCAACTCAGAGTTCTTTCGTGTGGAGCGGTGCTGGCGAAAGGCGTCCGCTCCCAGCGTGAACAGAACACACTGCAGTACGATGGGTGTCAAGAGCAGCAGGGCGAGAAACGGGCGAAACCGCCCTCTCCGCGCACTGCCCATAGCAGTCTCACTGTTCGGTTCGTTACAGACAATCCTTCTGTTAGGGATTAAGAGACGCTGCCCAAAATCACCCACGTTGAGAAAGAAAAAAGAAAACTTGCCTCCAGAGGCTATGCAACGATAGCTTCTAGAGACGTTTCGAATGGTGGCATGGCCTCCGAACCGTTGTACCCCGTGGCAAGATCGAGTCTGTACATAATTATCCAAAAGTTGAAGGCGCTCGATACGCCGGACAGCGCTGCGCGGCGCTGCTACCGGGACACGTTGCGGCTATCGCGCGATCGCGTATCGCGTCACTGTCGATTGAATCCTTTTTGTCCAGATATATTCCTTATTTGGACAGAGCGATATGGACGCAGGTTGTTTTTTGATGGCAAAACGCTGATATGGACCATGGATGCCAGTCTGGGAGATAGATATTGAAATAAATGAAAGCGCTCAGCAATGTTCACTCTCGCTCCGAGTTCCACGACCCATATTTTCGCACGGCTATACTGGTCGCTTTGCACGTTCTCTGGTGCGCCGCATACCGGCAGTGAGCACCCGCAATAGAGCCTATGCTGCTCGTGCGGATACTGAACGGAGACAGAGCGGCTTTGCTATATCAGTGGGGGTGTCGGCTGGAGGCGTGGTGCATTCGACACGGAACCAGGGTACATTATCATTCTGGGGGCCTGCCAGCTGCGAATGCAGACCCACTGCCTGTGGCAGCGCGAATTGATTCGCAGGGAGTCCTCTGGGACCAGCACGACGCCCAGAAGGAGCTTATCCGCTCCGAGTCCCAGAGTAACCCGCGTTTCGGACGAGTTGCGTAGACCTCACTACAGCACTAGGGACTGGGGGAAGCGTGAAGCACGAGCCCGGGAGACTCTTGCGGCTCGCGGGACCCTCTGCTTCTACGGTAAACTTTCGACCATACGGAAAGCTTTTTGCCCCTTTTGACGTTTATCGTAGAGAGGCAAAGACATCTTTATATCGTTGCTAGGTAGTAGTAAGTTTCAGTTCTACGTTCGATATAGTGGGGTCGGTTAGCGCTCCTCCGTATTCAGCATGTATGGGACACGACTCGCATGTCGTCGTTGAAGGGAAACACGATCCTAACTATTCGTTGACTTGCTATTCTACAGTACAAGATCTATTTGCGTTAAAGTCGTAGCAAAGTATAGCTTTCAATTCAATCGCGTGTCAAGCCTCAACTTAGTGTATTCAAGTGATTTTTTGCGGTTTATAGCAGAAGCGTTCAACGTGCGTTGTTTATCCAAAATTAAAAAATGGGAATGGTATAGAGAAGGAGGTGGAGGATCCTGCAGGCCGAGTGTCGCCGGCTGCCAGAAAAAAACGGAAAATAATGCCGAGTCCAGAAGAAAAGGAGGAGAATAAGAAGCAAGGGAGGGAGCCCCCGTAGTCAATGGCTGCACGAAAGACGACACTGCGACGACATGGTAGTCGAAGCCTGTCTTCCCAAACATATCAAGGATCCCTACAAGCAAAAGATGCGAGAGGCCATCAGAAGCCGTATCCATTCGTACTCCAGGTAGGTTCGTAAGGTTTCTGGAGGACTGAATCATATGTTGAGGGAGATATACGATGACGTTACGGACACCAAACCGGTCGAGGTTCCGGAAGAATTTTTCGACAAGACCTTTATTCGTCACCTGATGGTTGGAAGAGGGGAAACATCGGGGGGAAATGATCGAGTGCATGTACTCCAGGAAAATTACGCAGAATACCACTCCAATGGTACTCGATACAGCGTTCACCCGTGTATTTACGAATACGGGGCGAAGAAGTACCTCACGAACCTGAAGAACCATATGACGATGAACCTCGAACGTTTCATGATACGCACCGCGTTTGCACTTTATCCGGGCCTGTCTTGTAATAGGATATGGGGCATCATCGAAATCATCTCGAACGATCGTCAACATGAAGATGAGATCGAATTCGTCGACAAGAAGACATCACGCAGGAGAAAGAATGAGGATTCTGTAATCCGTACGGTTATGCAAGAGCACCGTGCGGTACTGGGCTGGCGAATCCAACAGACAAGATATCAGAGTTGAAAAAAGATAAGGAAAGATACTATCGCCTCGTCCCGCGCTATGTTGTGTTTCTGGACCGAGAACTCGAACGCAAGGCAGAGGTGAAGCTGGGTGAGGAAAACAATGAAGAGTGGGAGAAACGGAATGCAGTCCTTATGGGGAAGCGCTTCAACGTGGTTCCAATGTGCAAGATCAAGTCACATTTTATGACTATCGACTTCGGCGTCCTTTACGGCATAATGAAGGAGATCAGTCCGGAGTTCAATGTTAGTAGGGAGGAACTCTCCGGTGAAAACAGGGATACGTACAGTAAGAAGAATATCCTCTATTTCAAACGTCTCAAAGTGAGCAAACAAAAGGTATTTGCTGGGTTGATCGAAATCGATGGAGTAGTCATGTGTGTACACTATCGGCGGTTGGAGAAAGATCGTCCAGTCCCGCACTCTGCTGCGCCCTCGACGAAGCATGAAGAAAACAAACAAGCGGATCCTGCGACCGAGAAAGTGCGAGGTACCGACTTTGACGTTGGCACGGACCCCGGCAACGCAAATATCATAAGCATCGCAGAACCCAAGCGTGCCGTGCGGAAGATGGTATTGACGGTAAATTACGTC
>Ga0123519_10015604_pt1 | contig 10645 bp, 4 predicted proteins | sample YelNatPaOPRAMG02_FD_87396 | JGI IMG/M metagenome (GOLD analysis project Ga0123519, IMG submission 87396) | Hot spring microbial communities from Yellowstone National Park - Yellowstone National Park OP-RAMG-02 (version 2) | ecosystem: Environmental > Aquatic > Thermal springs > Hot (42-90C) ...
AATAAAAAAACTTGCTATGCGCGCTAATATAGAAATTAAAGAAGATTATTTTGATAAACAAAGTGAACGTAAACCTATACTCGAAATATTAAATCAAGCAGGACAGTTTTACCATAAATATCTTTTTTCAAATGAAGCAAAAACTGCGCTTAATTATTTAATATCCGAGAGAAAAGTTAATAAAGAAATAATTAATAGATTTTTATTAGGATATGCTCCGGAAGGAAATAAACTTTTGAAAAAGGCAAATGAGAAATATGATATAAATCTGTTACTTAAAACAGGATTAATAAGTATTTCAGATAAAACAAATAAACCTTACGATTTTTTACACAATAGAATAGTTTTTCCAATATTTGACCAACAAGGAAATATAATAGCATTTGGTGGTAGACTTTTAACTAATACTAAAATTGATGCACCTTTATATTTAAATACTTATGATACACCTGTTTATAGTAAATCGTTTTCATTATATGGAATTTATCAAGCTATTGATTATATAAGAAAAATAAGAAAAGTTATTTTACTTGAAGGGTATTTTGATGTATTACTATTATACCAGAATAATATTGGAAATGTAGTAGCACCACTCGGAACATCATTAACACATGAACAGATTAGATTGTTAAAAAGATATGCTGATGAAATATATCTTGTATTTGACTCTGATGATAGTGGTAATCAAGCAGCAATACGTGCAGGTGATATTTGTCTTGAAGAAGATATTTTATGTAGGATTATTTCTTTGCCTAAAAATATGGACCCTGATGAGTATGTTTTAAAATATGGTAAAGATAAGTTTGATGAATTATTAGCGAAAGGATTACATCCTGTCGAATTTAAAATAGAAGTTCTGTTAAAAAAATATGATATAACAAAACCTGAAGATAAACGAGATGTTGTTATAAATATATTAGATACATTTAATAGAATTCAGGATCCAATAATAAGAAACGAAATGATAAAACTAATTTCATCAAAATTATATATTAAAGAAGAATTACTTTTATCTGAACTAAGAAAAATATCAAGAACAAAAAAAATTGGAGCAAAAGAATCAATATTTGATACTATTAATGTTAAAATCAGATCTGCTGAAGAGGAAATAGTTATATTATGTTTACAGAACCCACTTTTAAGTAAACAGTTGGATATAAATATTTTTAATGATGAAAGATGTATTAAAATTTTATCTTTAGTGAAAGAAATGAGCGATACCGAAATAAATTTAGTTAATCTTTTGGATTTGGTTGATACTGATACAGGTAATTGGTTAACACAACTTAGTTTTGAACAACGTGATTATTCATCACCAGAAAAGGTTATAGAAAAATTAGTTAAAGATTTAGAATTACATCATAAAGAAAAAAGAAGGCGTGAACTGGAAAGAGAATTTATATATTCTTTTGATAATAATTTATCAATAGATAGTAAAAAAACAAAAGAATATATTGAACTAACTAAACTTCTTAAAGGATCAAAATAGAGGAGGTTAGTAAATATATGGATTCAAATAGTATGTTTAAGGATTTAATTGAACAAGGTAAAGAACATGGATATCTTACATATGATGATATAAGTCGATATTTACCAGAAATGTCAGTTTCACCAGAGGAATTAAATAGTTTATTTGTAACATTAGAGGATTTAGGAATTCAAGTAATTGATAAAGAAACAAAAAAAGATTATTTGAAAACAAATGTTACAGTTGAAGAAAAATCATATCAAATTGGTTATGATGAAGAATTAATGAATGCTATGCGGATGTATCTTACTGAAATGGGAAAAGAATCATTACTGGATAAAGAAGAGGAAGTGAACCTTGCAAGGAATATTTATGAAAATCAGAGAAAATTATATTCTATTGTTGTGGGGTCACCTATAACATTTAAAGAAATACGTAATTGGGAGACATTATTGGATCAAAATGAGATTACAACAAAAGAACTTATGCCACGAGGAAGGAAATCAAAATCAGAGTTGAAAAGAATGAAATATAAAATAAAATATACAGTTAAATTGATTAATAAATGTGAAAAGAAGATAGAAAAATTAGAAAAAAAATTGAAATCAAAAAAACTTTCTGTGAAACAACAAACAAAAATATTAAATAAAATTGAAAAAGAACGTAATAAGATAATTAATAAAATTATCAAACTGAATCTACATCAGAATAAAATTAAAAGATTAACAAATAAGATTAAGTCATTAGCTCAGAAAGTCCGAGACCTAGAAAATCAGATACAAAGATATGAATCAAGGTTTAAATTATCATTCTCTGAATTAAATAAACTTTATAAATCCGTTCAAAAACACGAAATTACACCAAGTATGTTTAAGCAACAAACAGGTTATACTGTAACTGGAATAGAATCATCATTGATAAATTGGAAAAAAATATTAAGAAAACTAAGAGAATTAGATAAAACTCTCCCAATAAGTACTAAGGAATTACTCGAAACTAATCAGAAAATTAATACTCTTGAAAATATGATTCTTGAAGATAAACTTAAATTAATAAAATCAAATTTGAGACTTGTGGTCTCGATAGCGAAAAAGTATGCAAGTCAATGTAGACTGGAATTAGCAGATTTAATACAAGAAGGAAGTTTGGGACTTATTAGAGCAATTGAAAAATTTGAATATATTAGGGGATTCAAGTTTTCAACTTATGCAACATGGTGGATACGTCAATCTATTAACCGTGCTATTGCTGACCAATCACGTACCATTCGTATTCCAGTTCATATGAAAGAACTCATGTCTAAAATAACAAAAATGTCTAAAAAGTATAGATATAATTACGATCGTGACCCAACAATAATGGAATATTCAAAAAAACTAAAAGTATCAAAAAATAAAGTTAGACATATAATACGGATGATGCAAGAACCAGTATCATTAGCGACCCCAATTGGAGAAGATGGCGAATCAGCATTACAGGATTTCATTGAAGATAAAACAGAACTTCATCCACATCGTAGAGTTTATTCACTATTACGTAGAAAAGAAATAGAGAAAGTATTATCTGGTTTAACAGAACGCGAATCAAAAATTATTATACTAAGATATGGTCTTGATGGAGGTTATCCTCGTACACTTGAAGAAGTAGGTCAGATTTATGGTATAACAAGAGAACGTGTTCGTCAGATTGAAGGTAAAGCAATACGTAAATTACGTCATCCAACACGCAGTAAAACTTTGCGAGAATATTTAGGTTATAGGTAGAAAATATTGCTTATAGTTTTTCTTGTTACATTTCTTGTATATATTTATACTCTGTTTCCTACCGTTGCGCCATATCGCGATTCAGGTGAAATGGCATCAGTTGTCTATACTTTAGGAATTGCACATCCTCCGGGTTATCCATTATATATTTTGATAGGTAAAATTTTTATTAACCTTATCCCATTTGGTAATATTGCATTTCGTTTGAATGTTTTTTCTGCTTTATGTAGTTCAATAACAGTTTATCTGATAGCAATGATTTTTTCTAAAATTATAAATTCAGAAAAATTTGTTTTTAATAAATATTCTATTACGAAAACTAATTTTTATATTGTTAGTTATTTTCCTGCGCTTCTCCTTGCCTTTTCATATTTACAATGGTATCTATCTCTTGTTTCAGAGATGTATACTTTTAATACATTTTTTACTGTGTTAATATTTTATTTGATTTTTATCAAATTAGAGAAATTTAATATCAAGACGGAATTAAATACTATTGAGAAAATCATTTCTATAAAACATTATTATTTATGCTCTTTTTTATTTGGAATTGGTTTAGGGAATCGTTTGGATCTAATTTTACTTTTACCAGGATTCGTTTATTTGATATGGATAAAGCGTAAAGTTTTATCAAGTTATAATCTTATAACTATTTTCTTCTTTTTTCTATTAGGGTTATCTATTTATTTATATTTACCTGTAAGATCTATCCAAAATCCATCTATTGATTGGGGACATCCTGATTCTATAAATAAACTTTATTCAACTGTTACTAGAAAAAGTCATGGAGGAACACTTGATTTACTTTCGAAAAATTATACTGCAGGAGAAAATTTTTTACCGGATATAATATTTTATTTAAAACATTTATTTTATGGTTTCGCTTATTTGGGTATACCAATTGGTATATTAGGAATATATTTTCTATTCAAAACTGATACGAAATTATTAGTGTTCACTTTGTTAGGTTTTCTTATTTCATCAATATGGTTTATTTATAAAGCCAATATGCCTCCTAATCCGCATTCATTAGCTGTTTTGGAAGCACATTTTATTTTACCTAATATAATATTTTTATTATGGATCGGATTTGGTACGATAATGATTTTTAGTTTATTGAACAAAATTGGAAAATCATTGTATATCCCTTTTATTATGTTGCTAGTGATTATGATTTTAATAAATTTTATGAAAGGATTAACTTTTCTTAATAAAAGGACAAATTATTTTTCTTATGATTACATTAAAAATATTAAACATTCTGTCAATCCTGGTTCAATAATAATTATGAAAAAAGATGTCCAATTATTTTCAATGTGGTATAGTAATTATGTGGATATGGATTCAAGAAATATTATAATAGCCCAAGGATTATCTGGGTCTACTTGGTATCAAAATATGATTAGAAGAGAACATCCTGAAATTTTTATTGGTTTACTGAATGATGAAGTTTCTTGGTTAATATTCATAAATGAAAACAATGGAAAAAAAATATTCTATACTGGTGAAGTAGAGATAACTGAGTTAAAAAATTATTATAGTTTGCCTTACGGTCTCGTATCATTAATAAGTAAAGATAAAAATTTTAATTCTTCAATATGGAGCGAAATATTATTGAATAATATTTATATCTATCGTGGTAATTATAATTATTATGCATATAAAGAATTTTTTACTCCAGATTTGATCGATGATTATGCTAAATCAAGACATAGATTGGGTAACTATTATTTGCATAATAGTAATTATAAACTTGCTGAGAAAGAGTTTTTTCATAGTATGATTTACAAAAGAGAATTTCCTGCTTCAGCATTTCATTTAGGTTATACATACTTTATACAGAATAAATTTATTGATGCATTGAAAACATATAATTATGCGGCCAAATTATATATGGATACTCTCAAATTAGCCCAAGAATATCGTTCTTTACCAGATGTTGTAAACGGTATAAAATTAGAACTTGCTGAGCTATATTTACATTTAGGTGTTACTTCAGAAAAACTTAATAGAGAACAAGATGCACTATTATATTACACAAAATCAATAGAATATAATCCTCGGTTTGCTGAAGCGTATTTTAATCGTTCTGTTATCTACTGGAATAGAAAAGATTGGAAAAATGTTATAAAAGAATTGATGAAAGTTTTAGAAATTAAACCAGACCATAATGATGCTAAAATATATCTACAAAAAGCTAAGAAAATGTTGGATACAAATGAATAAATGGTTAATCAATTTATTATTAGAAATATTTATTTTTTTATTATTTTTGTTTTAATTTGTATACATTTTATTTTAGGGTTAGATACAATAAAACATAATTCAGTTACATTTGACGAACATGTACATCTTACTGCAGGTTATTCTTATTTAAAAACAGGTAAATATTATTTAAATATTCTTGACCATCCTCCTATATCAAAAATGTATTCTGCATTACCATTGCTTTTGATGAACCCAATGTTGCTTACTAATCATCCTTATTGGTTAAATTATCAACAATATTCATTTGCAGATTTATTTATTTATAACAATAAAGTTGATGCTGAAAGGATGCTTAATAGTTCACGGATTATGATGCTAATTTTGTCTTGCATTTTAGGTATATTAATATTTTTATGGGCGAAAAGATTGTATGGTATATCAAGTGGAATATTTGCTTTAATATTATATTTATTCAATTCTAATTTTATTGCACATGGGACTCTTGTAACTACTGATTTATCTTTATCAATATTTTACTTTTTAAGCATTTATATATTCTGGTGCTGGATAAATAACCCCAGAATTATAACAGTTGTTATTCTAGGTATTACCACAGCACTTACATTAACAACAAAATTTTCTGGGATTTTAATATTTATCGTATATATTTTTTTACTATTATTACCAAATGTAAAAGAAAAAAATAGATTATCACCACAACAATTCAGGAGCCAAGTTTGTTTATTCTTTATTACAGTATTAACATCGGTTTTTTCAATATACAAGATTAAATACATTGGACTATATATACAAGGATTAGAAAATATTTTTAAAAGCGTCAATGTCGGACGTGCAGCATTTTTAATGGGCGACTATTCTAATACTGGGTGGCTACATTATTTTTTAATAACTTTCTTAATAAAAACCCCTATTCCATTTTTAATCCTTCTAATATTATCTCTAATACTGCAATTTAGAAATTTATTGAAAATAGATAAAGTAATACTTCTTTTGCCTGTATTAGTATATTTTTTATTTTCTTCTATATCAAAACAACAAATAGGTTTAAGATATATTTTGCCTATTTATCCTTTTCTATTTATATTTGTATCAGAAATTATTAATAATGTTAGTATAAAAAATAGACTTAATTTAAATTTTTATTTTAAGTTTTTCATTATTACTTTGTTTTTGGTTTGGTATATTTATTCTTGTATAAAAATTCATCCTTGGCATATAAGTTATTTTAATGAAATTATAGGTGGTCCTGAAAATGGTTATAAGTTTCTTACTGACTCTAATATTGATTGGGGACAGGGATTGAAGGAACTTGGTAATTGGTATAAAAAAAATAATCTTAAAGGGATATATTTAAGTTATTTCGGAACAGGAGACCCTCATTATTATGGAATAAAATACATACCTATAGGATTTGTAAATCCGATGTTACCCGAAATGCGGTCTGGAGACAAAATTTCTTTTTCATCAAAAGACAATATATTTTTTGCTATCTCTGTTACAAATCTACAAGCAACTTATTATGAGAATAAAAAAGTATTTAATTGGCTAAAAGAAATACGACCTTATAAAATCATCTCATATTCTATTTTTATATATGATTTGACTGATAAACCTTTTCTTTTGAAAAATTTATACAGTACATTCTAAAATATTTTTGTAATTAAAAATTTTTATTAGTATAATTTAGTATAATCTTATTATCATAAGAAAGGGAGTTTTAAATGAAGAAAAAGATATTTCTTCTAACAGCAAGTTATGGAACAGGACATACGACAGCAAACAAGTATATACAAAAAGCGCTATTAGATCTTTATAATGAGAAAATTGATACAATAACGATGGATTTTCTTAAGATGAAAGGTTATGATTTTACTGGTAATTTGTTTCAGAAATTATATAATAAATCAATGGAAAATCCTAAATTATGGGAATTTGCTTTCAATATAAGCAACAATAAAATTAGTCAGATTTATTTTAAATATATGATCCCATTGTTCTATAGTAGTGTCTATAAAACTTTTGAAAGAGAAACTCCTAATGTTTTTGTTGCAACACACCCTTATTGGATTTTTCTTGTAGGTAATTATAAGAAAAAATATAATAAAAATATACCGTTAATAACAGTTGTGACAGATTCTACAGCAATACATTCTACTTGGATAGATGATGCAACAGATTATTATATAGTTATTGATGGTGAAACTAAAGATGTTTTATTAAATTTTGGAGTTGAATCTAATAAAATTTTTGTCATGGGTTTCCCTGTCAATCCTGAGTTAGGTAAAAAAATAAATAAAGTAGATATTATTAGTAATTTAGGATTTGATTATAAATTACCGATAATTCTCATTGTTATCGGTTTAGGTGCAATAAATAAATTTATTAAGTTAATAAATTTGATGAATGAACAATTGATTAATCTACCAGTTCAGGCGCTAATAATTACAGGTAAATATGAAAATGTTTATAGAATATTATCGTTAAAAAAATATAATTTTAAGACAAAGATAATAGGATGGACAGATAGAATGGCAGATTTTCTAAGAATAAGTGACATCGTTATAGCAAAAGGTGGTGGAGCAATTGTTAATGAGACACTTGCTGCTGGTAAACCTATGATTATACCTGTTTTCGTTCCTGGTCAAGAGAAAGGAAACGCTTATTATTTAAAAAAATATGGATTGGGATTTCAGGAGCAATCTTTGGAAAAAGTTGTAGAAATTGTAAAAGATTTAATTTTATCTCCAGATAAACTTCTACAGTTACAGAACCATATATCGAAATATAATAAACCTGATGCTGCTATAAATATTGCTAAATTTATATATTCATTGATAGAATAAAAATTTTTTTTAATAATTTGTAGATTGTGTAACTAAGTTTTAAGTTAAATACAAAGAATTAAAAATTATATAAAATATTGTTTAAAAAATGAGTGAATATAATACTTTGGAAAAATTTCTGTATAAAGTTTATAAAAGAAAAATATTATTCTATTATATTAGTAACTTTTTATTTTATTTTATTTTAGTTAATAGTTTGTTTATAGAATTATGTCTTATTGACTACTATTTTTATACTACTGTTGTAATAAGGTTTGGGTTTATAATATTGAGTGTTATATTTTTTTTATTTTTTATTTTATTGTCATATATACAGAAAAATAGAATAAAATTCCAGGATATTATTTTAGAAATACAAGATAAATATACTTTTTTATCAGATGATTTAATTAATGCATGGCAATTGAATAAAAATATTGACAGATTAATAGAACATGGTTTATCAAAACAACTAACAGAAAGTCATATACAAAAAACTACCTCTTTGATTTCAGAAATTTCAGTAAAAGATATTGTAAATTTTAATATTTTCAAAAAACTTTTGCCCTCATTTATAGTTATTACTGGATTGTATTTAATTCTTATTTATAATGGTATATTAAATAAAGAATTTTCACGTATAATTTATACAGACGATAATATTGAATTTGAGAAAAATGTAAAAGTTATCCCTGGTAATATAAAACTTCCTTTAGGTAGTAAATTGAATATTATTATTGAAATATTAACAGAAACGATATACAAACCCGATGTGTATCTCAAATCTGAGAATAAAGCATTTGAAAAACTAAAACTTTTTAACAATAAAAATAAATTTATTTCACAGGAAATTTATTTGAATTATCCAATTGAATATTATGTTGAATGGAGAAGGTTACGTAGTAAAAAATATAGAATAGAACCTTCTATTATTCCTAAATTAGGAAATTTTTCAATCAAATATTTTTTCCCCGAATATACTATGGCCGAGCCTAAAGAAAGTAAAATGTTTGATGAAATACCTTGTATTAAAGGAACAAGAATAGAATTCACAGCTGTCTCAAATAATCAGTTAAAAACTGCTTCGTTGATTACTACTTGGGGAACTAAAATTCCTCTTAAAATTGTTTCAAAAGATAGTGTTTATGGTAAGTTCATTGTTATTGATAGTGGCGAACTTTATTTTGAAGTTGAAGATATAGAAGGGAATATAGATTCAAATCCGACAAAGTATCGTATTGATATAGTTAAAGATTACGAACCTGAAGTGCAAATATTATCTCCAAAAGAAGATATTGTTGTATCAGATGATAGTAAAATACCAATTATTTATAAAGTTAATGATGATTATGGAGTAAGTAAAGTTGAATTAATATACAAATTTAAAAGGAATGAAAAAAAAATTTGTATAAAAGAATATGATCCGCCTGTTACAGAAAATGTTTCAGAATATGTCTTTGATATGATGTCATTATTACCGTTGCCTGGAGATGTAATAGAGTATTTTTTACAAGTTTATGATAATGATACTGTATCAGGACCTAAAAAATCATATTCCGAAACATATCGATTAGAAATATTTAGTTATGAAAAAGAACATGAACAGATAGAAAAAGAATTATCTAATTTTCGTGATGATTTATTAGATTTATTAGGTAAACAAACATCAGCCAAAAGTTATCTTGACCAATTGTTGAAATCAGAAAGACAAATAATAGAACCTGAAAGAAAGAAATTAATTGATTTACAAAAGGAGATTAAAATAAATACAAGCAGATTAGTTGATAAATTAAACAAAGATTTGTCACGAATGGAACTTGACCCATATACAAATTATCATATTTATAATGAATACAATTATATACAAAAAGGACTTAGTGAATTAGAAAAAAATCAGATGACAAAAGTTATTGAAACGGCAGAAAATAATCAGTATCCACTAACGAATAACCTACAAGAAGAAATTATAACGAATTTGGAACGATTGAATCTGTTAAGTGAAGATGTTCTACAAAACCAAAAAATGAATGATTTAATTAGTAATAGTGAGCAGTTAATTGATATAACTAAGGATTTAATTAAAGATTTGTATTCAGTTCCCAATAAAGAAGAATATGATAAATTAAATAAAGTTCTAGATAAACTTGATAAGTTAATGAATGAAATACAGTCATTGATCCAGAAATTTCCGCAAACTTTACCTGAAGAGTTTATAAATCAAAAAGCTATTAAAGAATTAGATTTAAGTTCATTGTCATTATTATCTCAAAATATTAGAGATTATATAAATAAAGGAAACTGGAGAGATGCACTTGCACAAGCAGAGAAAATGTTACAGCAGGCAGAATCTTTACTTAAAACAT
>Ga0123519_10015605_pt1 | contig 10644 bp, 8 predicted proteins | sample YelNatPaOPRAMG02_FD_87396 | JGI IMG/M metagenome (GOLD analysis project Ga0123519, IMG submission 87396) | Hot spring microbial communities from Yellowstone National Park - Yellowstone National Park OP-RAMG-02 (version 2) | ecosystem: Environmental > Aquatic > Thermal springs > Hot (42-90C) ...
AGCGTGAACGCTGGCTGGCCCCTAGCCGCCATGGCGGCCCGGCTTAAAGTGAAGCTGGAGAAAAAAGGCCATTACATCATAGGGGGAGAATTTAATAACCCCTGTTGGAGGGATGTTGACGCCGCTTTAAAGGTCATGAAGGCCTCAGCGGCCTGGTTTCTAGCGGCCTCCTTACTCATCAACCTTCTTTTAAGGAAAACAGGGACCTTCGGAGCTGAAAGCCTTGTCCTCCAACTTATTTAACTGTAAAATCATCGGGGAAAGCTTGGTGATCCAAGGCTTAAGGCCCTTCAAGATTCTCAGCTCCGCTGTTCTCAACGGGGGGCTTACAACGTGTGAAGCGATAGTGAATAAGCAGGTTTCAGCCATGTTTCAAGTCGAGGAATGTGAAGAATACCTGATCGAGGAGATGTTGAAGCTGGGCTTAAACCCTCAGACAGCGGCGGGTTTCTTAACGGCCGCCGACGTAAGGGATTTCGCCGCGTCACATATGCGCGGAGAAGGCTTATCGGTCACCTGCATCGCCACGGCTGGACTGTCCCATCCAGCCATTCCCGGTGATGACGTGGTTGACGATGAGTTGAATACCATCAACATTTTCCTCCTCGTTGAAGCCGACCTCACAGACGCCGCCATGGTTAACGCTGTTCAAACGGTTACAGAGGCCAAGGTTCACGCCTTAAACACCCTCGGCGTCAAAAGCCTTTACTCCGGTGAATGGGCGACAGGCACCACCACAGACGCCACAGCCATATGCTCATGGAATATAGGGAGGAAGTTAAAGTTTACAGGAGCCGCTACACCCCTTGGAAAGCTGATTGGAAAAACCGTCTTCTCAGCCGTATCACGGTCAGCGACGAAGTGGTTGAGAAGGCAATCCAACCGGGGGACGACGTCCCTTTAATTTTTGGGAGATGTTTAACCATGATGGATAAACTCGCCTCGGTGGTAGGCTTCTTAACAATCATCCCAGCGGGGAATAAGGGTTCTTTAAAAGAGGTTGTGGAGGGCATCTACTTCTTTCCTTTGGTTGGGATGTTCATCGGGTTGATAGGTGGGTTAACGGCCTTCCTAGCCGCTGGCTATTCAGCGGGGATTCTACGCGGCCTCGCCGCCCTCGCGGCCATCACCCTCATTTCAGGGGGGCATCACGCTGATGGTTTACTGGACCTTGGAGACGCCTTCATGCATCAAGCCTCCAAAGCCGACAGGATCAGGGTTATGCGGGACAGCAGGATAGGAGCTGGAGGATTTTTACTAGGCTTCTTCCTATACACCTTAACCGCCGTGGCCATAGCCAACGTAGAGAAGGCTAGAGTTGTCGAAACCTTGGCCGCCGTTGAGGCGTTATCGAAGAACTCGATGGTGTTCACCGGGTTTATGGGCTCCCCAGCTTCGAACGGAGCTGGAGGATTCTTCGCCGAGAACCTAAAGGGGAAAACAGGCCTCATAAAGGTTGCCGCGGCCTCCGCCCTGTCCTTTACGCTTTCATCGTTTCTGATGGGATGGCTTGGCGCATTGCTGTTCATTTTCTCCTTAATCGTCAGCGTAGCGGTTCTTCAATGCTCCCAACGGCTTCTCGGAGGGTTAACAGGCGATGTTTTAGGGGCGGTGGGGGAGATCACCCGTGGAGCCCTAATACTGGCTGGTGGGTGGCGGTGAAGGCGGTGTTTCAAGGCTTGATCATGGCTGGTGGCAAGGGAACCCGCTTATCCCATGGGTTGGAGAAGCCTTTAACCGAAATCGCGGGCAGAGCTATGATCCAATATCCACTGTCAGCCTTAGGGGATTCTAAACTCGTCAGCGATGTTCACGTAGCCGTATCCAGGTTCACGTCTAAAACCGAGGAGTATGTGAGGAAAATGGGGGTGAAGGTGATTAGAACCCCAGGGGCAGGATACGTGGAGGATGTGAAGTCCGCGGCTGGTAATGTGGGCTTATGCTCCATGATCGTTCTAGGCGCTGACCTGCCTTTAATCGACGGTGAGGCAGTGGATGAGGTGTTGAACCACTACTCCAAGGCCTGTAAACATGCTTTAACCGTTGTTTCGCCTTTGAAGGATGTTTTGAAGATCGGGTTGAGGCCCAGCTGTCTTATTAAGCACCGTGGGGGAACGTATGTGCCCTGTGGGGTAAACGTGTTGGACACTGGCTGTATGGATGAACCGTTCATTGAGCAGGAGGTGATGGTGACCAGAGACTTGAGGATGATGGTGAACGTGAATACGAGGAGCGACTTAGCGGTCGCGGAGAGGCTTCTCTTGAGCCGGGGATCAACGCAAGGCAGGTTAACAGGAGGACAGCGAGAAGTAGGAGGGTAGTGGATGAGGATATTTCAGGGACGGTGTTGGAGCCTCCAAAGGTGATTTGATGCTCGCTGTGAACGTAGTAAACCTCTACAGCGTAGTGGGTTTGGTTGCTGTTGATGATGGAAGGTGCTGGCGAGCCGTCTATTAACACCACAGGCTCCCCGCTGATCAGCTCCTTCCTTACGTTAATCGAGTCGTATCCTTTTGTTCCATCTGGGCCTTGAACGGTGACTTTTAACAGGAGCCTGCCTTCATCGTAGACGATGTGTTTAACCGTTGAGTTCGTGTTCAACCTCACTCCATCCGAGAACGTTATGCTGCCTGTAAAGCGTTCTGGGTATAGGTTTACGGCTATCTGCCAGAGGCCTTCAATGATCCTCGGCCCCGGTCTCAACAATACATCTTCATCCACCTCGTATATTCTCCCGTTTTTCACCGCGGATAAGGTGTTCCAGCCTGGTCGGCCCTGCAAACTGGGTTTAAACTCACCTCCCATATACCCTATCGGAATGAATATCGCATCCGGGTTCATCTCTAACACCGCTTCAGGATTCACAATTGGGTAGGGGGTTTCGCTGTTGGAGAAAATGTTCTCGCCGCCCGCCATGTGTATGAGCTCGTCAATCCAGGAGCCTTTCCCCACACTCATAAGTGGATCATACCAGAGCTCATAGTATACTTTGAGGGGGGTTCCTTGAGCGGAGACCCTGGAGGCGATGAAGTTGATCCTTGAAGATAATTCCCGGGTGAGTTTAAGGGCCTTCGCTTCGACGTCGCAGATCGATCCTACCAATATAATGTCCTTCAGAATGTCTGAAACGGTTTTAGGGTTCAACCCGACTACCGTTAAACCTTGAGCCTCCAGTTGATGTATCACGTCTGTTTGCAGGCTGGTGGCCGCCAACACGAGGTCCGGGTTCAACGACACAATCTTCTCCAGGCTTGGAGTCGCGTATCCCCCGATCACCTCTAGGATTCCTGAGGCCTTAAGGTCTAGAACCCTTGGAGGATAGTCGCATTGCTCCGTTACCCCTATCACGAAGCTTTCAAGGTTGAGGGCGAACAGTATCTCCGTGTTTGAGGGGGCTAGGGATATGATTCTTGTCGGCCTGTTTTGAATGGTTACTGAACGGTCGAAGTCGTCTCGAACGGTAAGCGGATATTTCCCTTGGCTGTGAGATACGGGGATTTGAAATAGAGGTAAGATGAGGAGGAGTGTTGTGAGGAGGGTTTTTCTCCGGCGAGACATATGGATGGATAATCCATCCATATTATTTAAGGGTTTCCGTTAAAACGATCCCCATCCACCAAGCCAACCGCCGCAAAATCTAAAAACGATGTAAACCTTTCCCTCTACTCTTCAAAATGGTGAAGGTGGAGTCGTGTTACCTTTTTAATCCGTCAATTAATTCATCACGAAGTTAAGGGTTGTCACGGAGCCTGGACCGATGTGTAAGCCCTTCTCGAAATACGCATCTTTAAAGCCGGGGTGTGAGAGGCCGAAATCGTAGTCGCCGCTGGGCAACCACATCTCGTAGTCTCCATCCAGAGTATAGGTGTAGCCTTCCACGCCATTCGTGGAGTAGGCGGTTAAAGCGGCCCAAGAAAGCGGGTAAGCCCTCCCACACCAGTTCACCCATATCACGTGACCTTTAAGATACCCCATCCTTTCTAACGATTGAGCAACGGACACAGTAGGCCTGCTTTTAACCGCTCCAGAGCCTACTTCCACGCTTAGCAATCCTGTTTGAAGGTATCCCGCTACGGTGACACGGATGATGTAGGAGCCCTCTTCAATCCCGTAATCGTTTTGCCGGGATCCATCCGTCGTGTCGTAGAAGTTTGTCCACACTATCCTAGGATTACCATAGTAGTTTAGGAAGCCTTCCAACATTAACTGAAATGCCTCGACTCCAGCTGGGATGTAGGTGACGTTAGCCGCCGACAGCTTTCCTTCTCCATCGAAGAGCTCTACTCTCAACGGTGTGGCGTCGAGGCCGTTAAGCGGCCTAGCATACTCTAACCTGTTGTCGACTGGATCCATTAGACCCTCGGTCTTAAAGATCAACGTTAACTCTATTCTTGCTCCTTTAATCAGGTTGACCCTCGTATCGGACATGTCTCCTAAGGAGACTTGAACCATAAGAGGGTCGTGAAGCGGATCCTGCAAGTATCCATACGTGTATATTTTAAGCAGGTATCTACCCGTTTTCAACCCTATCGCCCTGGTGAAAAATGTGACGGCGCCTGCGGTTACGAAGCCTTCTGTAGAGATGGATATGGTGGAAGGCCTTAAGGATCCTGGTGGGGGCTGGTAGCCGTATAAACTATCCATAAGGGAGCCCCTCTCATCGTATATGTCGATTCTAATTGGACAGTTGGGATGGACCCAGTTTCTGTTCACAGCGGGTCTCTCCCAGTCCACCGCGTAAAGGGTTATGTTGAAGCCTCCTCCTTTAACCAAGGGCAGGCTTACCTCCGTTCTCGACGCGCATAACCCACCCGCCGTGGCCTTTAACTCGTCTAACTGAAAGTAGACGGGAGTCCCCCTATTAGCGAGCTCCAACACTTCAGCTGAGAAAACCGCCGTCAGCTCAGGGGTTACGATGGGATAGATGAGCCTCTGCTCAGGGGATGCGAGCAGCAGGGCGTTAAGGGCGATGAGATCCGCGGTTCGGTTAACGAACAACACGTTGAGCCTGTATGTTCCAGGTTGAAGGCCTCGATCCCTCGCGTATATCCAAGCCGTTACCTTCGATTCCTGCGCGGTGAGCCTGTTCCAAACGTCTATTCCTTGAATCTCCATGGAGAAGCAGCTGAGACCCGATGGGACGTATGAGATGTTAAACCCAACGACGGCCCCGGCGGCGTCTAAGGCCTCCGCGTAGAGGAAGCCTCCAACCTTGCTCGGTGATGCGCCTCGATCCATTTTGTCCTTGAAGTGAACCGTCACCTCTATGTAGCTGGCCTTGTATAGGTCTATCACGGTTTCTATCCGCGTCGTTTCGTTTCTAAGATGGATTACGGCTTCCTCAGACTGCACGTAGCCGGCCACATGCGCTTTCACATAGTAGTCGCCGGACGGTATGCCGGAGGTGTAGTTGGCGTAGTCTTGGGGAATATGCCCATCGAAGGAAACCTCCCTCCTCAACGCGAATCGATGTTGGGTGGAGGTAGGAGGTAGAAGGTCTCCGGGTTGATAAGTTAAGTGTAAGGGGTCTACTAAACGTAAGGGTGTGCTGGCTATGACTGTTTCCTCTAAGCTTGTCACCTCCACTCTAACCGTCCTACGTTGGGGAACCCAGGGATGGGTAACGTTGTAAACGTAGCCCCACGGCGTTTCCACGTATCCATGCTTCGAGTAGAGAACGCCTTCCACCGTTTTCCCCTCCTTTAAGTAGATGTCAAATCCCTCCAGTGACTGCCCCCTCTCCACGGTTATCACCCCACCTAGCCTCTGAGGGGGAAAGCCAGCCGCTTGAGCGGTTATATTGTAGGTGCCGGGGGCCAGCCCATAAAGCGTGTACATCCCTCTACAGGTGGCGTTAAAGTAGGCTTTGGCCTCCACCCTCAAGCCTTCAGCCGTCAACCCCTCAGCGTACACTACGCCCCCGTAGCCCTTGGGCAGCAGGATCGTCCCATCTGGATGCGGCGACGCGTCGAGCGGCGAGCCGTACAGCTCGGGGCGAGAGGGGCCTCCGTACCTCACGACTCCTGAAATGTAGGCGGGATTCAAATCCGCCTTCACCACCAGTGTGGGAAAGTTGCTCGCCCCGATGGAGTAATGCTCCCCGTTCACAACGACGAAAACCTTGAAAAAATATCTTCCAGCCACGGCGGGCGAGGTGACGTTGAAGACCCTAATATACTGGGTTACGTTGCATTGAAACATCCTCTGCGAGGCTAGGCTTAATCCGTTCACCATCGTGACGGCATTGATGTCCACTAGTGTGATGTCTCTGATTGTGAGCTCCCACCATCCAGGCGCGATGGGGTCTAAGGAGCCTGTTTGAGTGAGGGATAGGCTGAGGGAAGAGTAATCGTTGGTGAAGCTGGTCCAAATGGATGAGACCCCTTTTAGCTTGAATTCAGGGGGAATGTACAGTTTTAGAGTCTTTGTTATCCGGGCGGGTGTCTTCTCACCTTGGCCGTGGTGTAAGGCGCTTTGATTTACGTTTGTTAACGTTATGTTGAACAGTAGTTCACCCGTGGTGTTGGTTAACACCGCGCTTTTTGGGTACTCCAGCTTCACCGCGTCCTCGGTGGGGTAGTTTCGCCCTAGTTTGTAGCTGTATTCACCTGGAGAAACGTTGACGGTGTCTTGAGGTTTCACGGTGGGGGATTGAGTGAAGGCTAGGGGGAGGACTATTAACATGATGAGGATGAAGCATCCCCTTTTCGCCTTCACTTCTGTACGCTCCTGTCAACTGTTTCGTCCTATCCCTTCAGGTTAAGGACTACTCTTTTCTAAGGGCGGTGAGGGGGCTAAGCTTGGAGGCTCTCCAAGCCGGGTATAAGCCGGCTATGAGGCTAAGCGTAAGGGATAAAGACCAAACATAGGCCATGTCCCAGGCTTTGAACACCGGGTTTATGCTGATTCCTTCGCCGAAGGGTGTGAGGACGGCTAGGAGGTGGGCTCCACCTACCCCCGCGACGACGCCCATTAACCCGCCTGTTAGGCCTATTACGCCGGATTCGGCGAGGAACAACGCCAGGATTGTTTCATTGGTGAAGCCCAACGCTTTTAATAACCCTATTTCCCGGGTTCTCTCCATGACGGAGGTGAACAGTGTAGTGATGATCCCTACTGCTCCTACGAGGAGCGAGATGGCGGCGATGCTTTGAACGTACGCGTTGAAGGTTCCGAGGATTCGATTTATGGTTTCAGCGATGGCCTTAGGAGAGGTAACCCCTATGTTTTCCCCGTAGATTTCCTTGATTCTCTCGACGACTCCATCGTTTAAGCTTGGATCCCTAGTTATCACGTATATGCCCGAGTATTCACCGCTTTTCTCCAGCAGGGAGGCGGCGGATGGCAGGGACACATACACTTGATTGTCGATGAGCATATTTCCCAACTCGCTGAGGATTCCCTTCACCTGGAAGCTCTTCCGCTTCGTAACCACCTTCTGGTAGGACCCGCTACTTTCCACTTTGGATAACTCCACCACCATGGTTTGACCTAGCTTGGCGAAGACTTGACCCCCCTCCTTCCGGGCTACGGCGTAGCCTAACACTATTCCAACTGAGTCGCTTTCCGATAGAAACGTTCCCTCCAACACCTCTACCTTCGGCGCCACATATTTCAGCTTGCTATTATCCATTCCAACCAAGGTAACGGACTTGCTTTCACCACTAGATGTGAGGGTCACCAATCCCTGGTAATAGGGGACAGCGTAGGAAACCCCTCTGATGCTTTTCATCGTTTTAACGGTTTGAGCGTTAAGCCTTGTTTCACCCCTCTCCCGCTGAGGGCCAAAGACGCTTGAAAAAGGCGAAGGGCTGACGATGATGACGTTCCCCCCAAGGGTGCTCAGCTGCTCGTTGATGAAGTTGCTTGTTCCCGCGTTTAAGCCGTTGAGGGAGGTGATGAGGGAGGATCCTATGATGACCATGAGGATGGTGAGGCCTGTTCTCAGCTTCCTCTCTGAGAGGGCTGAGTAGGCCATTCGAATCAGCTCCGCTGGGTTCATTGGCCTCACCCGTAAGATTCGATTTCCCTTTCACCCCTCCGACGCGTTAAGGCTACGACAGCGATTATGATGAGAGCCAACACTCCGATAATTATCGGCAGTGTCCAACGTTGGACGACGCTCACTATTTTCTCGGTGGTTGTTGGCGGAGTGGATGTCACGGCTTCAGAGACCGTTAACGTTAACTCTCTTTCAAACGTATGGGGGACGAGCTCATCGTCCTCGTAACTGATAAGGAGCTTTAACACGTATTCTCCGGGTTTCAGCTCTGAGTTCACGTTGGCTTCAACTGTGAAGGGCGCGGGTGAATTGGGGTCAACCTGGCCTAGGTAGTTGTAGCTTTCAGGCTTCAATTTAACCGCTGGACTTGAGGCTAAAGAAACGTTGGTAAACATGGCTGGCACGTTCCCTTTATTCAGAATGTTAGCTGATATGGCGAGGTTTTCACCCGCTATGGCGGGGTCTGGATCCGTTGATAAATCGTATATCACCATGTCGATGAACCCTTTAGCGTAGAAGCCTATAATGTGGGTTTCCACGTATGGGGAGACGTAGCCTAAACGCTTGTAGACGAGGGAGAGAATGGCTGAGAATCCTTGACCTGCCGTGTCGTCGGAGGCGTATATGACCACTGAGAAACTGACATTATCCCCTTTCTTGAGCTTACTGAACTTCCAATGGTTTGAGCCCAGTATGGTGGGTGGGGCTGTCAGCTGGCTAGTGGGGAATTGAACGGTTACGTCTAGGTCGTAAATTGGTTCGAAATCGTTGGTGATGAGAAAGGTTACGGAGGTGTTGTGACCCGCGTTCAGCTTTAACGGGAACGCTTCAACCTTCAGGTGGGAGATCTGGGAGGATGTTTGAGCCAGCTGACCCCACGTCGAATAGACGAAGCCAGGCATCGACAAAACCAGCGTAAACAGGAAGGCGTAGAGTAAAGACCGGTTCAAGGAGCGCATCATCGAATCCCTTCTGTAACCTTTTCCACGACGCCGTCCCTTAAATGTATGATTCTATCAGTGTCATCGGCGAGATCCATGTTATGTGTAACCATAACGATGGTCGCTTCTCTCTCCCTGTTTATTCTATGCATTAAACCATCTATTTCACTTCCGGTTTTCGAGTCCAAGTTCCCTGTAGGCTCGTCAGCCAAAATGATGGAGGGATCATTCATCAACGCTCTAGCTATGGCCACCCTTTGCTGCTCTCCCCCGCTTAGCTCTGAAGGCTTTCGATCAGCCATCCCACCTAATCCAACAAGCTCCAACAACTCCAAGGCCTTCCTCCTCCTCTTTTTCTCAGGCATGCCCAGCATGATGGCGGGTAACTCCACGTTCTTCAACGCCGTGGTTCTATTAATCAAATTATAGGATTGAAAGATGAAACCCACCTTCCTGTTTCGAAACTTCGCCAAGCCCCTCTCCCCTAAAGAGGTTATATCGACGCCGTCGATGATGATTTTGCCTGAGGTGGGTTTGTCCAACGCGCCGAGAAGGTTGAGCAACGTGGACTTCCCACATCCACTAGGACCCACTATTGAAACATATTCACCCCTCTTCACCTTCAAATCCACTCCTCTCAGAGCCGCTACCCTAACCTTACCCATCACATACGTCTTAGTCAAACCATAAGCCTCAATCAAGTTTTCGCCCATCCCTCAACCCTCCCAGACGCTTTCAACCCGGATCGATCACAATCCGAAAACCACCATATATACGTTATATATTTGTTTCCTTGACACTTATGTTTACCCAAGACACCCTCCGGGCAAGCTCAGTTGACCGCCCCATTATAAGGGAATGCATCTAAGCCCTTACCCTACGCATCATTCCATTCCATTGCTTCTACCTGAATTGTTATAAGCCTGTAAACTGCTAGTTTTCATGGTTTGGGGTCGGGTTCAGGGACTGAGTCGGGATGGTTGGCTTTAAGCACCGGATGCTTGAAGACATATATGCTCAACCAGATGCGATAGCTGAGACCTTGCGCCGTAACCAGGGTGCTGTGGAACGTGTGGTGGAAGAATTCTTCTCTGAAGAAGTCAAGTTAATCTACCTCTCAGGCAGTGGGACAAGCTACCATGGGGGCTTAGCCAGCCAGCTTATCCTTTCTTCTTTGGCGAGGTTGCCCGCCACCGCCATACCAGCCTCCGAGTTCGCGGCGTGGACGCCTTCCATCATGGGGGAGGGCTTCTATTTAATCGCGATATCCCAGTCTGGGGAAAGCCGAGACGTGTTAGAGGCTGTTAGAGATGCGCGTAAAAAGGGGGTGAAAATTTTAGCTATCACCAACACCCCGGGGAGCACGTTAACGAAGCTGGCTGATGAAACATTGTTAACCTACGCCGGTGAGGAGGTGGCGGTTACAGCCACTAAAACCTTTACCTCCCAGCTTTCCCTGCTCTACCTGCTTTCTTTACAGATGGCTTTAAAACGAGGCTTCGAACCTGACCGGTTGAAGGCCTTGCTGAGAAGCCTATACGCGGTCCCCGACCTGCTGCGGGGGAACATGAAGGAAATGGAGGATGAATGCTCCTTCCTCGCGGAGCTATATAAAGACAAGAACGTGTACTTTGTATTGGGGAGCGGGCCAAACTACGCGACGGCTTTAGAAGGAGCGTTAAAGTTGAAGGAGGCTTGTAA
>Ga0123519_10015608_pt1 | contig 10642 bp, 8 predicted proteins | sample YelNatPaOPRAMG02_FD_87396 | JGI IMG/M metagenome (GOLD analysis project Ga0123519, IMG submission 87396) | Hot spring microbial communities from Yellowstone National Park - Yellowstone National Park OP-RAMG-02 (version 2) | ecosystem: Environmental > Aquatic > Thermal springs > Hot (42-90C) ...
GGATACTCTGAGAAGGACACTAAAATACTTCGGTTATAATGTGAAATCTGTAATGAACATTACTGATGTGGGGCACTTGGTAAGTGATCAGGATGAAGGTGAAGATAAGCTTGAAAAAGCAGCAAGGAGAGAGGGAAAAACAGTGTGGGACATAGCAGAGTTTTATATTAAAAAGATCTTTGGCAATCTTTCACTTCCTTACTACGATCCAAAGGGTGAGATGGGTAAGATGAACTTTGAAAGGCCAGAGGTAATAGCTAGGGCGACAGAACACATTCCGGAGATGATAGAGATGATTAGAAAGCTTGAGAAAAAAGGTTTCACTTATAAAACCAACTTAGGAGTATATTTTGACGTCACAAAATTTAAGGACTATGGAAAACTGTCTGGTCAAAAAATAAGCGACAAAATAGTAAAATCTCGTAGCGAACTTGTAAGTGACCCTGGGAAAAGACATCCCTTTGATTTTGCACTTTGGCTTTTTACTAAAGGGATTCATGAGAAGCATCAGATGAGATGGAATTCTCCTTGGGGAGTAGGGTTTCCAGGATGGCATATAGAGTGTTCAGCAATAAGCACAAAATATCTTGGTAACCCTTTTGATATACATACAGGAGGTGTAGATCATATTCCAGTTCATCATGAAAATGAAATAGCACAAACAGAAGCCGCTACAGGCAAAAAGATGGCAAATTTTTGGATGCACAATGAGTTTAACCTTGTAGATGGTGAAAAAATGAGTAAAAGTAAGGGAAATTTCTACACGCTCAGCGATGTAGAGAAAAGAGGATTTGACTTATTAGCACTCAAATATCTATATTTGACAAGTCATTATAAAACACCACTGAATTTTACTTGGGAATGTTTGCGGGCTGCACAAAAATCTCTTTTTTGTTTAAAAGGTTATTTGAAGACTTTTGTTTGGAGAGAAATAGCTCAAGCTAAATTTAAAGATGCTACCTCTTTTTTGAAAAGAGTAGAAAATATTGACTTGTCAAAAAACAATAATTACAGAGATCTTTTTATGTTAGCGATTAGTGATGATCTAAACACACCAAGATCGTTAGGTATTCTTTGGAAAATGATAAAAGATGAAGAATTTAGTAATATTTTGAAAATAGCAAATATTTTAGATTTTGACAAGATTTTTGGTTTGAGGTTAAAAGAGACTATTTTAAATTTTGATTTCAGCGAAGGGATCAAAATTGAAAAACTTGTTTCAAGGCGGGACAGATTAAGGAAAGAAGGGAAGTGGGATGATGCTGACTTATTAAGGCGTAAAATATTAGCATTAGGGGTAGATGTACGAGATAATCCCAAAGGATCTAGTTGGTTATGGGTGCGGTAAAATTTTTAGGTTTTTTTTATACAAAATTTTTTATAAAAAATGAAACTTATCACAGATACAAAAAAAATATCTGAGATGATACCCTCTTATGTTTGGTATGTTTCAAACAAGCTTTGGAAAAATGGGTTTGAAGCATACCTTGTTGGTGGTGCTGTTAGAGATATTATCATGGGGAGGATACCAAAAGATTATGATATTGCAACAAGTGCCGAGCCGTCAGCGATACAAAGGCTTTTTAGCAATACAGTAGCAACAGGTGCTAGATTTGGGACGATTACAGTTTTATCACCAACAGAAGATGGGGAGAATATTCCTGTAGAAGTCACTACATATCGTTGTGAGGAGAATTATATAGATGGAAGATGGCCCAGTAAGGTTGTTTTCACAAAAGAGATACTGAGAGATCTTGGGCGGAGGAATTTTACAATAAATGCTATCGCTTTTAGTCTACACCCTGTTAAATCCAAAAGAGAAATTTTAGACCCATTTGATGGAATCAAAGATATAAAAAGGAAGATTATCAGAGCTGTAGGTACATCACTAGAAAGAATGAAAGAAGATGGTTTAAGGGGGTTTATTGCGTGTAGGCAGGCTTCTGTATTAGGTTTTTCTATAGAAAAGGAAACATTTGAAGCGATAAAAAAAAGTATACCGGTGGCTAAGATGGTCTCGATAGAACGTATAAGAGACGAATTTCTTAAGCTTATTTACGATTCTCCGAAACCTTCAGTGGGAATTGAATATCTTAGAGAATCTGGTCTACTTGAACTTTTTATCCCCGAGTTACTTGAAGGCCTAAATGTGCCACAGAAAAAATTTCACGTAGAGAATGTCTATTATCACCTTTTACACACATGTGATAAGGCTGCCGATATAGTTAAAATTCCAGCACTTTTTCACGACATTGGCAAACCAAGGTGCAGAATGCCATCTGGGAATTTTTACGGGCATGATATTGTTGGCGCACAAATGACAAAACAGATTTTGAAAAGATTGAAATTTCCTAAGGCAGAGATTAAAAGGGTTTCTGTTTTAGTTAGGTATCATATGTTTTGGTATAGAGAGGAGTGGACAGATTCTGCTGTTAGAAGACTTTTAAGGAAAATTGGAGGTGAAGAGATGTTTGATCAGCTGATTGCGTTGCGTCTTGCAGATTCACAAGCAAATCCAAAAGCAAAAGTGCAACCATGGGCAATAAAGAGACTACAAGAAAGAATAGCGGAAATTAAACAGCAGGACATGGCTTTAAAAGTTTCAGATTTGGCAATTAATGGTAAAGATTTGATAGAGGCTGGTGTTCCACAGAATAAACGAATGAGTGTAATTCTTAACTACCTTTTAGATAAGGTTATAGAGAATCCTTTAGAAAATACAAAAGATAAACTACTGTCATATGTGAGACTGTTTATTGATCATAACTTTGAGTTATTATGGATTGTAGATGATAGAGATATGCCTGTTGGCAAAGGATATATTGAGGAGGTAAAAAGTAAGGGTCTTTGCTATAGGTGGGTTGAGTTTGTGGTTACAGACGGTAAAGGTAAAGTACTCTCTTTGGGAGGACAACCATTATTTAAAGGGTTTTGCTTCCCAGAAGAAGGCTATCAGGATGCTGTAAGAAGGATCGGATGGGAAAGTGCAAAAATTCGACCGCTGACAAGAAATGGGATAAAAAAGGTAGCTTATTTTAAGGAAAAAGATGAATCTGGAGTTTGCCGTTTTGTTACATTCTTTATAATAATAGGAAGGTCAAGAGCGGGCGAATGGGTTGATTGGAATAAGGCTTTTGAGATAAATAATGCACGTTTGAAATTTTTATTAGAAAATTCCGGGAAAAGGAAAGTTTTAGATATCTTAAATTGTGCTAATGAAGAGAAGATACAAAATGCCTAGGCTTGTGTTAGCACCTATGGCTGGTTATACAGATTCCCCTTTTAGACTTGTTTGCAAAAAGATGGGAGCTGATTGGGTTTTCACGGAAATGATAAGTGCGGATGGTATTTTAGCCACACAGCATATTCTACTGAGACTAGCCATGAAAAAAAACGTTCAAATTTGTGATGTAAAAAGATGGTTGAGTAGAAAAAATACACCTACGGGACTTAAACTTTTTGTTGGCGGGAAATTTGAAAAGGAAGAAAGACCTATCTCCATTCAACTTGTTGGCAATCATCCTGATAAGATTGCCAATGCCGCAAAAATTATGATTGAAATCTTTAATCCCGATGGCATAGATATAAATATGGGTTGTCCATCAAAAGATATTTTTAAGAATGGGGGTGGATGTGCGTTGCTTTCAACACCACGAAGAGCAATTGATATGATTGAGAAAACAAGGAAAATTATTGAAGAAACTAATTGTGCAAGCAATAAAAAGTGTACACTGCTAAGTGTTAAAACACGTCTTGGGTTAGTGGATGAAGACGAGCTTGGAAAAGTTATTCAAGATTTTTATAGTGCTGGTTGTGATTTTGTAATTGTTCATGCACGGACATACAAAGATTTTTTCAGCGGTAGACCACGTCTTTCTGCACTAAGAAAGGTTGTAGAAAAGGCACATAGAGTAAAGGGGTGGGTTATAGGAAATGGGGGAGTAGTAGATGTTAAGAGTTATAAAGAGATGTTGAAAAGTGGTGTTGATGGAGTAGCTATAGGACGGGGAGCGATTGGAAATCCCTGGATTTTCCAATCGCTCCCCGCAGGAAAGGATATTAAACCCAGCATAAAAGAAAGGGTAAAGGTTGCATTACAACATGCAAGATTAGTTTGGAAAATTGAAGGGAGTCAAGGTATTGTGGAAATGCGAAAACATCTGGGTTCGTACTTTAAAGGAATTCCAGGTATAAAGAAAATTCGTACTAAATTAGTCAATGTCAGTCATATAAGAGACGTTGAAGCCTTATTAGAAGCCTTATTAGAAGCCTTATTAAACGAGTTAAAGACTAAATTTTTGTGAAAGTGGATGTTAATCAATTTTTTGACTATTGCATTTAATTTTATATTATGCTATATTAGAGATGCCACTGGGGAGGATAAACACCACATGGCGTTTTAACAAAAAACTTTATATCAATGGATAACAAAAATACTCTCAAAAAATATGAGTTAGTTATAATTAGTAAGGTTTTGTTGCCAGATTGTGTAAGACGTGATGTTATGGAAAAGGTTAAGGATGCTATAGCTAAAAAGGGAGGGAAAATTTTAAATAAGGAAATATGGGGTAAGAAATATCTTGCCTACCCTATAAAAAGGCAAAAAGAAGGTTATTATGTTATTTATGAAGTGGAGCTACCACCAAATAGTATTAGCGTCTTAAATAACGACTTGAAACTATTTCCTGAGATTTTAAGACATATGTTTTTGTCTAATAAAAGTAAAAACTAAAAAGAAGTGGATAGATTAACTTCAAATTATTTAAATTATTTAATTTTTCAAAAAGATGGCAAGAAGGTCATTAAACAAAGTTTTTCTTATGGGTAATCTTACAAGAGATCCCGTAGTTAAATATGCACCAAGTGGTGCAATGATTTGTCTTTTTGGTTTAGCGACAAACAGGACGGTAAAGAAGCCAGATGGAACAACAGAAGAAGTTGCAGATTTCATTAATATATCTGCAACCGGTAAGCTTGCAGAAATTTGCTATAAACTTTTAGCAAAAGGTATGCTTGTCTTAGTTGAAGGCGAACTTCGTACAAGAACTTGGGAGAGTCCTGCAGGGGAGAAACAGTATAGGACAGAAGTTCGTATAAGCGATATGATGTTACTTGACAGTAAAGGGAAAAAAGGAGTGGGGGCTAGCGCCGGTGGAGTTGAACAACCGGAAGGGGCACCTACTGTTCAAAAAGAAGGTGAAACATTAAGTGCAGAGCAAATAGATGAAATCTTGGAAGAAGAGCCAGAGCTTCCTCCTGTTCCTGAAGAGGGACAGGGTGAGTCTAGTGAAGACGCTACTGAAGGTGGGGAACAAGGAGGTGAAGGGAACAAGAATGATAAAGAAGAATCTAAATAGCTAATAAAAATATCAGAAAATAGTTTTTAGATTTTATGCTTTAACAGAAGTGTCGCTTATTAGAAAAGAAAAAATTTTAAAAGAAGAGGCTGCTCTTACTGAAGAAGAACTTACTGTTCCAGAAGAGCCAGGAATTGTTAAAAAGAAAAGTGTAGTTACGCCTGATTATTGCTCTTTATGCAAAGGAGGTACAAAAAAAGTTACTTACAAGGATGTCTCTATTCTTAAACGTTTTATCTCTAGAAGAGGACGTATAATACCTGCTTCAAGAAGTGGTCTTTGTTCTAAACACCAAAGGCAGGTGGCAAGAGCTATTAAAGTAGCAAGAATTCTAGCACTTCTTCCATTTGTTTCAGAAGAGTAGCTACTTCAAAAAGCAAGATTATTTTTATATTATTGTGTAGTATGATAACTTCTTCAGATTCTATTTTTGCGCTGGTTGACGAAAATTTCATTTTGGTTTTTAAAGTTAAAGATAGTAATCCTTTTGCTATTAAAAATTCTAATCTATTCCCATTCCCATGGGAGATTTCATTCAATCAACAAGATTTAATATCTAACCTTTCTAAGATTTATAAAGTAAAAAAAGAAAAAATCTTCATATTTCACACATTCCCCAATAGTAACAAAAGGATTAGATACGATAATATAAATATAAAACATTATCTAGATTTTAAAAAATCTGCGGACTTTCTTATTAGAGATAGCAGCGAAATGAAATCCGCTTTCAAGTTAATTTTTTTATTTTTTGGAAGAAAAGTACTATGGGTGGCTGAAAGCGATTCTAATGACTCTAAAGAAAAAAGAACGGTTAAATACGGAGTAATCGACTTCTCAAATTTTGGAGATTGGGTTCTTTCTGTAACTAATAGGATTCCTGCCTCTGATAGATTTTTTTTGAGAAAATTTGATGAGTCAAAACTTGTTACAAGCCTAATAAACTCATATATCTATCCTACCCCTATTGGAGATACCGAGAAAGAAGAAAATATAGATAACGTAATCATATCATCACTATTAACAAAACTTCTAACCGCTACAGTTATCTCAATTAAGCCAGTTCTTTTGGAGTTATTCAAAGGTGGTGCTAAAGTGAAAAGTTTTGAACTAGACATTGGTATTGGAGGAATTTTTCCAGATAGATTAAATGATAAAACTTTAATTTCAACAATTTTTGAATCATTCTCTTTCTTCATAGACCACTTTCAAGGTAAAAAGCCTTTTTCTATAAATTTATATAAAGCTGGAAAGGAGTGTTTTCTCCCATTAATGGCTTTGAGTATGGGTAAAGTTGTTGATAGTTATATAAAGTGGGAGAATTCTGGAGCATATCACTGTGTATACTACGGTAAGGAAGGCGTAAAAAAAGACGAAGAAATAGGATATTTGCAAATAACAGGTGTAGGATCACGATATTCTAAACCGCTGAAAGCTGGATCTGTAAATATAGAGATTTTGAAATCAGAGGCCTTTTGTGAAACTGTTTTTGGAAAACGCATTTTTTGTGATTTAGACATAGGAGAATTGAGTAAAGGGGTTTTAATTGTTGATTGTGGTGGTATATTTTCTGACAGATTTTCAGAAAGATTCTATGAGGCTTTAGAAAATTTTGAGGAAGCAAAATGAGAGATAAAAATTTTTTAATAATAAAAAAGAACATCGTTTCATATGAAAAGATAAGTTGGGTATATGATATTCCAAAAAGTTTTAATATTTGCGTATTAAATGGTCAAAAAGTGGATGATGGAGTGGTTTTGGCGCAAGGTTGGGTTAATTCTGAAGTTGTTGATATTAAGTTAACAGAATATTGTGAAAAAGATCTTCCATCTCTTTCAAAAATTTTTAGAAAAGAAAATGGAGAGTCTGTTGAAAAAGGGGATATTATACTTTCCGGAAAGGTGGGTAGAAAGGTAATAGAAATTAAAAGCCCTATAGATGGAATAATTTCTCTAGAGAAAATAAAAGAAGGGGTTGTAAAGATTCTAGGTCCTCTTGTTAAGAAAGAGGTAAGGGCAATGTACGGAGGCGTCGTTTCATTTTTAAAAAAGAAGGGATTAAAAATAGATGGAAGCTGTTATGTTTTACATGGGGTTGTAGGAAATTTTGTAAATTCTTCAAGAGATCGCTCCGTGTATATTTCTGGTAAATGGAAGTTTTTGAACAGGGTGGATGGCGTTACAAGAGAAGAGGTTGAAGATAAAATTGTGTGGTTTGACAGATCAGTTTTGGTTCCAGAACTAGGAAAGATTTATGTGTTGGGAGCACGAACTGTCGTTGTTCCATCTATCATTATAGAAGATTGGCAAGATATTAGTTTGCTTGCTAAAAAGGATTGGAACTGGATAGCATTGTTTGGATTTGGGGAATGCTTTTTACAAAAACCACAAATAAAAGAGTTGAGTCGTTGGAATGGTGAAGATATCTTTATTAATAAAGAAAAAAAAGAAATATATTTTCCATATCTTCCTATTTGTAAAAAAGTTAAAAAAAAGAACCGTCTTTATAATTCGCAAAAATTCTTTAAGTTTCTGAAAATCGGAGACCAGGTTGCTATAATAAGTAGTGAGGGAATTGAACTTGGTAACTTTATAAGGTTTGAGAATGAGCATACTTTTAGAATCGAAGCTGGAAAGAAGGAACTTTCTATTTGTAATGGAACAATCTTTGCTGTATGATTAGCTTACAGTTCTTTTCCTTTTTTAGATATTAACCAATAAAGAAATGAAATCTTTTTTGCGTCACAAAAAACAGAAAAATAAACAGAAAAATAATAAGAAAGAAAACGGTCAGTATAACTCAAACTTCTATGCTGATAGAAGTAGTGAGAGTCGGGTTGCTATATTCTCTACATTTCTGGTTGGTATTTGTGCATTTGTTTTAGGTGTTGGTTTGGGGGTGAGTGGGCTTTTGCCATTTTGGTCTTCTAAAAAGTATCAGGGTAGTACAGAAAGTAAGTATGTTGTAAAAAGAGATTCTTCTAGTGTTGAGTATATAAATTTTGATCAATTTTGGAAGGTCTGGGATCTTGTTAAAAATAACTATGTAGAACCGGAAAAGATAAATGAGAAAGATCTTTTTGAGGGGGCTATTAAAGGGATGGTTAGAAGTGTGAATGACGCGGCTACTGTATACCTTACTTCTGAAGAATATGCAGAATATAAAAAGCAAAGCAGCGGTCAATATGAGGGTGTGGGAATAGAACTAGGATATAATGAAAACGGTGAAATTGTGGTTTTGAATATTTTAAAAGGTGCTCCTGCTGAAAGCGCTGGAATAAAAAATGGAGATATCATTATGAAAGTCGATGGTAACTCTGTAGTTAACAAATCTGTGGAAGAGGTGATTAGTATGATTAGAGGACAGAGTGGCACTGTTGTGTCTTTGAGCGTGATTTCTAAAGGCGAAAGGACGCCTCATGATATTAAGATTACTCGAGGCAAAATTCAAGCCTCTCCTATAAAATGGGAAGATAAGGGTGACGGGATTGTTACCATATCAATACATAGATTTGTAGACTCTGATGTGTATACTTGGAAAAATAATTGGAATAGTATTGTAGAAGAAGTTAGAAAAATTGATCCTAAAGTAATAATAGTGGATGTTAGAAAAAATGGCGGCGGCTATTTCGATGCTGGTATATATGCAGCAGAGGAGTTTCTAGAAAAAGGTAAAATTGTAGTGGGACAAAAGAGTAGGAAAGAAATTCAACACTATTTTTATAGTCAAAGAGATGGTGCTTTCAAGGATAAGCCTATTGTTATTTTGGTAGATAAGTATACAGCTTCAGCCTCAGAGATATTTGCTGGTGCATTGAGGGGGAATAACAGGGGTTATATAATTGGTGAAAAAACAACAGGAAAAGCTACTGTTCAACAGCTTTTTGAACTTCAAGATGGCTCTGCGGTAAAGGTCACTACCGCATATTGGGTTTTACCAAATGGAAGTGTCTTATCGCCAGACTCTCCTATCATACCAGATAAAGAGGTTGGTTTTGATGAGGAAGCTTATAAAAAAGGTGAAGATAAACAGATGCAAGAGGCTTTAGAATATGCTAAGGGTTTAACCAGGCAGTAAAATCAATTTGACAAAGGTGTAAAATAAATTATAATATTGTGTCTATGCTTATAATAAGACCATGAGCATATGGATAAGGAGGAGTTTAGGGTTGTAGCTGTTAAAAAAAGGAATAAATTCATCAAGATCATACTAAGTGGATGTGTGGCCTTTTTGTGTTTTGTGCTTTTTGGTGGAACTCTTGCTGGTGTCTTTTGGGCTGAAAAGAAGGGAATACTATCAAAAGAATTTTTGAAAGTTAAAAATGTAATTCAAAGTGAAGAGGGTAAAAGTGGAAGTCCAGGGAGTAATAATGACAATAAAATTATTAATTACCGGTATGATAATGTAGAAATTGAAGATACTATTACTGATGTTGTAGAGAAAGTTAGCAAAAGTGTTGTGAGTGTTGCAGAAGTTTCTTCTGTTGAGGAGAATATCGAAAATATTGAAAACCCTTCCACGATTGGTACAGCATTTATTATTGATAGTAAAAATGGTTATTTGCTAACAAACAGACATGTAGTAAGTGACGACAAGGCGAATTATGTAATAGTCACAATTGACGATAAAAAATACAATGTTGAAAAGATTTTCAGGGATGGGGTGAACGATATTGCTGTTTTAAAGGTAGATTTTAAAGGAGATGTATATGATGATCTTGAATTGGGAGATTCAGATCTTTTAAAGGTAGGACAAACAGTTATAGCAATAGGAAATCCTTTAGGTGAATATCCGGGTACAGTAACACGCGGAATAGTAAGTGGTTTGCATAGGACAGTAGAGGCTGCAGATGATATGGGTAATGTAACCACTTATGAGGATGTGATTCAAACAGATGCGGCTATAAACTTTGGCAATTCGGGCGGGCCGTTGCTAAATATCAAGGGCCAGGTTGTGGGAATAAATTTTGGTATTAATCGGTCTTATGAAGCAGAGGGAATATCATTCGCTATGCCTATAAATAAAGTTAAAAAAAGACTTAATGATCTTGATACTTATGGGTATTTTCCTACACCATATCTTGGTGTGAGTTATAGAATGATTGATGATGTAGAAGCACTTATGTATCATGTTCCGCAAGGAGCACTCATTACGGGCGTAGTAGCTGGAAGTCCTGCCGAGAAGAGTGGCATAAAACGTGGAGATATAATAGTAGAAGTTAATGGTGAAGAACTTAAAATACCCCTTGCATCTGTTATCCAGAAGTACAATATCGGAGAAGAGCTAAA
>Ga0123519_10015609_pt1 | contig 10641 bp, 6 predicted proteins | sample YelNatPaOPRAMG02_FD_87396 | JGI IMG/M metagenome (GOLD analysis project Ga0123519, IMG submission 87396) | Hot spring microbial communities from Yellowstone National Park - Yellowstone National Park OP-RAMG-02 (version 2) | ecosystem: Environmental > Aquatic > Thermal springs > Hot (42-90C) ...
TATCCCTTCTTCTTGCCTTTCAGTCAAATTTTAACAAAATTAATTATACCTGTTATGAAAGCATGGTTTATTCATCTCAACCCGATTTTTCAAGCAACGCTTATGGCTTCCCTTAATTGGTTTTTCACAGCTATGGGAGCAAGTGTGGTCTTCGGTTTCAAGAACCTGAGCAGAAGAGCGTTAGATGTTATGCTTGGTTTCGCTTCCGGCGTGATGCTATCCGCTACATTCTGGTCCCTTCTCCTTCCCTCTACGGAAATCGCAAGACAAAATCAGCTCCCCATTTGGCTACCGGGTTCTGTAGGCTTATTTCTGGGCTGGATTTTTATGAGAGGATTAGATATCGTAATCCCCCACCTTCACATAGGTGCACCAGAGGGTGGTGAAGAGGGGTTAAGCACCCATTGGCGTAAGACCTTGCTTTTGGTCCTTGCTGTTACCCTCCACAATTTGCCGGAGGGGATAATCGTCGGCGTGAGCTTTTCCGCTTCCTCCTTAAATCCGCAAATCGCTTCCCTCTCAGCTTCCCTCGCTCTCTCCTTGGGAGTGGGCATCCAGGATTTTCCCGAGGGATTAGCTGTTGCTGTTCCGCTAAGGCGAGAAGGCTTGAGCAGATGGAAAAGCTTCTTCTATGGGCAGTTATCGGGAGTTGTTGAGCCCTTAGGGGCTCTACTCACTTCTTTCGGGACCACGCTCGCTAAAGCTACTCTCCCCTTTGCTATGGGATTCTCCGCTGGAGCAATGCTAACGGTTATACTTGAGGACCTCGTCCCAGAATTCCATTCCGAGGCTAACGCCCATCTCGCCATGCTTGGCTTGATTATTGGTTTCATCTTGATGATGGTTATGGATTTAGCAATTTAGGAAAGGAGGAACGAGATGTCCAGACGGAGAAGGATGATTCCCAAGACAATGAGCACTCAGCATCCCGATAATGCGAGGATGCCCGATTTCGCAGCTGGCGAAATTTTCACGGGAGAGGAGGAAATCTTTGAGGCTTATTTCGCTTATAGCGAGCTTGGCTGTAGAGAGCAGATGTGGGATTGGGAGGGCAAGGAGGTAGACCCTTTAGTCGTTGAGAAACTCCTAATGAGGTATGAGGACTTCTTTAAAGCTAATCCTATTGGCGAGAGGGTTTTCCTTACGCCTCGTGTCCCTAATCCGAGCGTTGAGCCGGTTGATGGGGCAAGACTGCCCCAAATCCTCCATAATATAATCTATTCCTCCCTCATCGCGAAAATATTCTATGAGAGAGAAATCGTTCCCGTTTTTGAGATAATCCTTCCGATGACGACATCGGTGGAGGAGTTAAATCGTCTTGAGGCTTATTATAGGAATTTCGTCTCCGGTCAGGCTCTTACGAAGGCTTTCCCAGAGGACGATATGCTCATAAAGGAATGGCTGGGTGATTTTCAGCCCGAGCGGATAGGCATCATACCCCTATTTGAGGATAAGGATTCCCTCCTCAATTGCGCTAAGATAGTGGAGGAGTTTATGAAGGGAAAGGAATTGGAGTATATGAGGGTGTTCCTCGGACGCTCCGACCCTGCTTTAAACTACAGCAATCTCTCAAGCGTTTTGTTTCTCAATGTCGCTCTTCAGAGATTGTATAACTTGGAGAAGAGGTCGGAGGTGCCAATTTATCCTATTCTCGGCGTTGGCTCTGCTCCCTTTAGGGGCAACTTCAAGCCCACCAATGTGGATAGTATGCTCAAGGGATACGCTTCCTGCCACACCTTTACCCTCCAATCCTCTTTTAAATATGACTGGCCGAAGGATTTGGTGAGGAAAGCGGTTAGGAAGATAAATTCAGCGAAAAGAGGAGAGCCTATGAAGGTGGATGAGAAGAGGAGCATAGAGTTGGGAGATAAATCCGCAAGGGCTTATCAGGAGCAGATTCCCGAGCTCGTTCCCTTGATAGAGGAGATATCGCCGTTCGTTCCAAGAAGGAGGTTGAGAAAACTTCATTTCGGTTTGTTTGGCTACGCGCGGGGAATTGGAAACATCAAGCTTCCCAGGCAATCGGATTTTGCGCTAGCCTCTATTCAATCGGCTTGCCTCCCGAGATATTGGGGCTCCATTGTTTGGATAAGGAGGACTGGGCTATAATAAGGGATAATTATCCTTGGGAGAACTTTCTTGAAGATATGAGAGACGCCCTCGCTTTCTATAATCCGCTTGTTTTAACCATTCTTCCCCTCAAGATTAAGGAGGATGTGGAGAAGGCGTTGAGATTTTTTGATTTTCAGATAAACGATGAGCATAGAGAGATAACAACGAGGATAATATCCATCCTCAAAGATGGGAAGAAAAACGAGGAACTATCAGAACTCATCGTCCAAGCTGCGCGTATAAGGAAATTTTTGGGGTAGTGAGGACGAAATATTTGCCTATCACCACTTTCTTGATAATAATTATCATAAATGAATTAAAGGAGGTATTTAGATGCAGGTCGCGAAGCAGGAGAACATAATAATAAAGAATTTCTCACCCGCTTGGTTCGCCAGCGTGATGGGAACTGGAGCATTGTCCCTGGCTTGCAATTCCTACTCTCATTTTCTCCCTTTTTTGAGGACTGTTGGTCTCGTCCTATTCTATTTCAACATCGCTTGGGCTTTCATCTTGCTCATTCCTTGGGTCTTGAGGTGGATACTTTATCCCAATCAAGCTATTTCCGACCTTAACCATCCCATCACGACGCAATTCTATCCAACAATAGGCGTTGGCTTTATGCTGATTGGTATGGGTATGGTCGTTTATTTACAAAATGTAATCACAGGATTTATTTTCTGGTCTGCTGGAACCTTGGTGACCATCTTCTTCGCCGTTTTAATTCCTTTAATAGTTTTTGAGGAAATCATATACAGCTTGACCATATAAATCCCGCCTGGTTCATTCCACCTGTTGCCCTCATAGTCATTCCCGCGGGTGGTTCCTTGTTTCTCTCATCCTTAAATGGGTTGAGATGGGAATTGCTTATCGTTTTGAATTATTTTTCCTGGGGAGCAGGATTCTTCCTCTGGCTATCTCTCCTCGCTATCACCTTTTATCGCTTCATACTGCATCATCCTCTCCCCAGCAATTTAATCCCCACTTTTTGGATAAACCTCGGACCTATAGGAGTGGGAGCAAGTTCCCTTGTCAATTTAATTAAAAATACGAGCTTCGTTACTGCAAAAGAGCCGTTCGGGACTTTTGGATTAATCCTGTGGGGATTTGGAATTTGGTGGGTCCTTATAGCGGGAATCGTAACGCTTCTTTATGCGAGGAGGGCGAACTTGCCCTTTACAATGAGCTGGTGGGCTTTTACCTTCCCCTTGGGTGCTTATGTCTTAGCCTCCAATACCTTAGCGAAATTTTTCAATCTTTACCTCATAGATTATATCGGCTATGCGTTGTTTTGGTTATTGGTCATCTTCTGGAGCCTAACATTTTTGAATTCCTTGAAAGGAATTTATACGCTCAAGCTTTTTAAATGAGATGCATATCCCCAATTTGCGCGACCGTTTCCCGGTTTAAATTGGAAATTACATATATCTTTTTACGCCCGCCTACAAGGAGAACCTATTTTTTGTAAGCTTTTTCTATCTCTTGTTTTAAAGCGGATTCTATGTCCTCTTTCGTGTAACCCTCCGTTGCACCCGCAGGCTTCTTTACCATCAGCGGTCCGTGTAGCTCAACGATTTGACCTCCGATTTGAAATTTCTGTTTCCCGTTAATCACTACGCCCAGGCAGGTGGCGGCGCCAGCGGGTGGGGTAGCTGTGAATTTGATGTAAACTTTATCCTGATATTTCTTCGCCAGCTCCTTCGCTAATTGTATCAGTTCTTGATTGTGGCAGGCAAAAGGTGGGGCTACTATCTCCATAACAACTTTCGCTTGGGGATTCCCCAATGGCTTTGGCATATCAACAGGCGAAATTTTCCCTTCCTTCATCATTTCCATTGCCTTTTCCCTTTTTGCCTCCAGAAAAACAAAATATCCCCAGCGCCACCATACTATCCCCGCAACAATCAATAGACAAAGCAAAACAAGCAACAATAACCGCAATCTCATTTTCATCTCCTCCTTTCAAAAATAGTATATACTAAATGAAAATTTTTATCAATAGCAATTTTCCTCCCTCTACGAGAGGGCTTGACCTTTTATCCTTTAAGGTTCAAAATTAAGAAAAATGGCTTATGCTCGTGAAAGGAAAAATATCAAGAAAAGCAGGGAGTGGATTATTGCATTTCCCTTCCTCGTTTTTCTCTCTTTACTGTTTTTCCTGCTTTATCTTTTTGCGCGTGATGTTGTCTTCGTTTTCAACAACTTGCAAAGAACGGTGTCAAATATAGCCACTGAATCCTGGGGACAGGATATCGAAATAGGGAAGATAAAGATAGAGCTCTTAAAAGGGAGAATCATCTTAAGCGATATATCAGTGAAGGGAACGATGCCAAATCTCCCTCCTCTTGCGAAGATGGATAAAATGACGATATCCATTAAACCTCTCACTTTATTAAAGGAAAAGGATTTCTCCCGCAGCATAAAAGATGTGAGAATAAACAATCTAACTTTCTCCCTTTTTTGCGATGAGAAGGGAAGATGGAACATACGCCCGCCGAAGCCGACAAAGCCACCCAAAGGAATTCCTCCTTCCTTTCCCATCTATATTCAAAATCTCCAGGGAAAATTGACTGACCTCTCTCTCACCAAGAGAGAATGGAGATTGAAGGGTAAAGGGGAGATATCTCTTTTGAAGGGCGCAACCGCTTTTCGATTTGGAGGAACAATAAACGAAGCCCCTTTTCTCATCAGGGGGAGGAATTCCCCTCAGGGTTTTGAAGCAAGATTTTCCCTTAAATCCCTTGCCTTTTCAATTCCTTATGGAAAAGGGATACTGAGCGCAAACCTCTTCTTCCGGAGAAGCGGGGAAAATCTTAGCTGGGAAACGCAAGCCAGCTTGCAAAACGCTTCAATACAGCACAAAGGATTGCCCTTCAAGGTTTTGAATTGCTCCTTAAACTTCACGGGAAACCAAGATATCTGCGAAATAAAAGATTTGAGAGCTCAAACCGATAATGGGCTGAAATTAAGGATGGAAAGGGTTTTAATTTCCCTTAACAAACCAAATCAATTTGAAATCAAGGGGAGTTTAGAGGGAAGGACTTTGGCTCTATTGGATTTATTAAGAAGGACTTTTAAAGTTAGGGGACTTGCAAGGTTGGGGGATTTCCCTCTAAAAGGGGAGATTTATGCCTCGGGCGATTTATCAAATCCCCTGATTGAAGCGAAAATCCATTTTCCCCATATCCGCTATAAGGGTTTATCTTTTGACGATAACAAATTAAGCATTGTATATTTAAAGGATAAATTGGAAGTTGAAAAAGGGGAAGGTAGGGTAGGGGGAGGGGAATTCAGTTATAAAGGGTTTATTGATATAAAAAGTTCGGATTATATGTTTGAAGGGGAAATTGGTAATTTTGAGATTGCGAAATTGCCTTCTAATTTAAAAAACGAAGCGATAAAGAGATTTAAACTTGCAGATTTCCCTCAAGGAGTGATAAAAAATCTTTCCCTCTATAGTAAGGGTAAACTAGGAGGGGAACCAAGCATAGAGGGAATAGCGGAGATTTCCCTGTTAAAGTATGTAAAATTTTTTGAAAAAAACTTATACATAAATTTCTCTTATGATAGAGGTGTTGTTAAGATAGCGAAGCTGCTTGGGGAGGATGAGAAGGGGAAATTCGCTTTCAAGGGAGAAATTGATATGAAAAATGGAGAGATGGAGGGAGAAATGGAGGGGATGGATATAGAGATAAGCAAAATTGCTAACCTTTTAGAAGCGAATGGTTTAAAGGGGATCGCTTATCTGAGAGGAAGTATAAAGGGTCCCATCGCTAACCCCGCTTTTACGGGTGGGGTTGAGGCATTCAATGTTGGAATGGAGCGATATGACAGCGACTATCTTTTCTTTGAGTTTAAGGGAGATGGGGAAAAGCTCCAATTTCCTCGTTTATTCTTCGTTAAAGGGTTAGGGGAAGGTTGGGCTGAAGGGGAAATAAATCTAAAGGAAAAGATGGTGAATTTAAAAGGAAGAGCGGAGAAATTCGTCTTAAGCCAGTTAGTCAAGGAGGAGGCATTAAAAGGAGGCTTAGGGGAGGGTGATTTTGAAATCAAAGGTTCACTAACTTCTCCCCAAATTGTCCTCAATTTCAAGGCAAGGGATTTGTTGGTTGAGAATACTTACGCTAAATTCGTTCAAGGGGAGGTAAGCTGGCAAAATGGAGAGACTGCCATAAAGAATGGCAAACTCTCTCTGGAGGATGGGGAAGTCGATTTTGAGGGGAGATTAGCTGGCGAGGAAATTCTCTTATCCCTTGATGGCAAACATCTATCCCTCTCGCATTTGCCACTTAGGGAGGAGGTTAGGGGGTTTTTCGACTTTCAAGGGAAATTAGCAGGCACTTTAAGAAATCCTTATTTTGAGGGAGAAGTGAAGGCGGAGCCGATATATGAAGATGAGGTGGGAAAGTTGAAGACATCCTTATTTGTTAGTAAAGAAAGGTTAGAGGCAAGGGATTTGACCTATGCGGTTGAAGGAGGAAGGGTATCCGCATCCCTTCTTTATCTATTCAAGGACAAAACGCTAAGCGGATATATAGAGGGGGAAAATATCCCCTTACCTCTTGCTGAGAGGCTGACGAGGTTGGAGAGAATTCCTTCCCTCCAAGGAAAGCTATCAACGAATGTGAAGATAAGTGGGAGCGTTGATAATCCGAGCATAGCGGGAATCTTTCGTTGTGAAGGTATAGGAAATCGTTATTTCTCCCTTTCAACCCTTGAGGGGAATTATTCATTGGAGAGGAATCTTTTAATTGTGGAGAATTTGAAGGGGATGGAAAAAGAGATGAGCGTAAATGGAAAGGGAAGGGTGGACTTGAAGAAGATGGATTTCTCAATGGAAATTGAGACAAGCAAGCTGCCTCTCTCCACCATTTCTCATTTCCTTCCTTCAATTACCCCAGCGGGAGAGGGGAATTTAACGATAAAAGGGGAGGGAAGCGTCAAGGCACCATTCATAATAGCCAGTTTTAATTCTCCAAAGATGGAAATAAACGGTGAGATATTAAACAATTTATCTTTGGAAGCAGAGCTTGGGAAGGGAAGCCTTGGAATAAAGGAATTTTCCTTTTTCGTGGATGAAAAGGAAGTGAAGGGGGAGGCGCAGATTCCCTGGGATATACAGGAAGGAATCAGGCGTGATTCACCTTTAAAGGCATCGGTCAGTTGGGAAAAGCAAAAGATTTCTTTTTTGAGGAGATTCCTACCCTACTTTAAGGAATTTGACGGGGAGACAACGGGGGAAATCCATCTTGAGGGGACATATAATAAGCCTGAAGCCTCGGGATTCGTGAATTTAGAAGACGGATATATGAAACCAAAAGGGTTTGAAGAAGGTCTAAAGAATGTGAATGTGCGTTTGAACTTACAAGGGAATAAAGCTGTTTTTGAGAAAGCTACCTTCCAAATGGGGGAAGGAGAGGGAGAGCTTAAGGGGGCAATTTTAATTGGTAGAGGAGGGTTTCAATTAGAGGCGTCGGCGGATTTGAGGGATTTAACATTGAGGGAGAACGATATCTCAGGATATGGGGAGAAGTTTGAGGGAAGCTTAAAAGGGGTCGTCAACCTAATCGGCGGAATAAAAAACCCACTCCTTATGGGGCGACTCATCTTGGCGAATTCAAAGATGGATTTCTCTACCTATACCACTCCACAAGGGCAAGGGGGAGGTGGAAGGTATTTCTTCAACCCTTCTTTCCTACTTGATGTATCTATAGGGAGTAACTCCTGGTTTATCTCCTCGGGTTCGCGCGTCCTCACTGAGGGGAGATTAGGTCTTACTGGCACATTGAAAAACCCGATTTTGCAGGGGCATTTCTCCTCACGGAGTGGCTTGCTTCTTTTCTCAAACTATGTCTTCAGATTGAGGGAAGGAACAGCCGATTTATTCTATGGATTTAATACCTTGAGGTTGAATGTTCTCGCCCGTGCGGAGACAATGATTAGCGGCTACAAAATAACGGCAAACATAGCGGGACCTTATGAGGATTTGCGGGTGAATTTCACGAGTTCACCCCCCTTACCCCAAAGAGCGATAATGGCGATGTTCGTGCCCTCAGAGTTCGCAAGTGCTCCGGAGAAATTTTTAAAGAAGGAGCTCACAAATGCCTTCGCCGTGGGAGTGGAGACGAGGCTTTTGGCTCCCCTGGAGTTCAGTTTAGCGGAAGCTATGGGGTTAGAGGAAATTTCCCTTGAATATAGCTTAGAAGGGTTCCCCGTATTAAGGGTTAGGCAGGCAATTCTTCCCGATACCTATATCGCTTATTCTCGCTGGCTTACTACTCCCAAGGAACGCTATATAGTTAGCATTGAGAGGAGGTTAAAAGGAGAGGTTTATCTCACCTTCAGCACGGATGAGCTGAAAAGGAAGATTTGGGGAATTGAGGGGAGTTTGAGGTTTTAGATATGGATTTCAAAAAGCTGAGCAAAGAGGAATTAGATAGACTATTTGAGGAGATATTGGATAAATATGAGAGGAAAATCTTCAATATGATATACAGAATGGTGGGTAATTACGATGATGCGGTTGACCTTACGCAGGAGACATTTCTTAGGGTATATAAAAGCCTTAGAAGCTTCCGAGGCGAGGCGAACATTTATACTTGGATTTATCAAATAGCTTTAAACCTCTGCAGAACGAAATTGGCGCAAGATAAGAGGATGAGAGTCATCTCTTTGGACCAGGAGATTGAGACGGAGGAAGGGGAGATGGAAAGGGAAATCCCCGATGATTCTATGACTCCTGAGCAAACTTGGGAAGCGAGGAACATTCAGGAAGCGGTTCAAAAAGCGATTGAGAAGCTCCCTGTTCCTTATAGGGAGGTCATCATCCTTCACGACCTGCAGGGTTTTTCATATGAGGAGATAGCGAATATGTTGGGAATAAACGAGGAGGCTGTAAGGGTGAGGTTGCATAGAGCGAGAAAAAGGTTGAAAGAATTGTTAGAACCGTTTATAAAAGAATAAGGAGGTTAAAATATGCGAGGAATAATTGGCGTTATATTGGTCTTATTATTGAGTTCCTTTGCCTTAGGGGCAAAGGTGGTGGAAATCCGCGTAGTGGGCAATGAGCATATCTCCAAGGAGGCGATTTTGGGGATTATCTCCACCAAGGTTGGCGAGGAGCTTGACGAAAAGAAATTAGCAAACGACGAGAAGGCTATCAGTCAAATGGGATACTTTTACCAGGTGAAGGCGGTTAAAGAGGAAACTCCCCAGGGAGTGATAGTCACATTCATCACCTTGGAGAATCCCTTCATTAAAAACATAAAAATTGAGGGAGCAACCGTCTTCTCGGAAAAGGAAATCCTCTCCTGGATGAAAACTGAAAGCGGTCAGGTGCTAAATATAAACAACCTCCGCAGCGACCTTGAGAGCATAATAAGTCATTATAGGCAGAAAGGTTATATAGCGATATTTGCAAAGGAACCCGAGCCTACCCCAGATGGAACCCTCATCATTTATATAACGGAGATGAAAATCGGGAAGATAGAAATAAAAGGATTGCATAAGACTAAAAGAGCGGTCGTGGAGAGGTTCATAAGGAGTAAGGAGGGTTCCATACTGAATATAAATTCCCTGGGTGAAGATAGAAAAAGGATATACGACCTCGGCTTATTTGAGAATGTGGTAATTGACCTTCAACCGGGAGCGAAGGAGGATTTAGTGAATGTCATATTTGATATAACGGAGACGAAAACAGGGCAGGTGATGGTGGGTTTAGGTTATAGCGCCCAGCAGGGGCTTGTGGGGAGGGCGGAGATTTTGGAAAATAATTTCCGAGGTATGGCGGAGGGAGTGCATTTTCTCTGGGAGGTAGGAGGATATACAAGCAAAAGAAGCTACGAGCTTGGCTATTACAAACCCTGGATAGATAAATACAATACATCTTTCAATATCTCAATTTACGACAAGGTTATCTACAGATGGGTTACGGAGCAAGCTACCTCGCGTTACGACGAGTATCGCAAAGGGTTTTCCACCACATTTGAAAGACCCCTTGACGATTGGAGAAGAGCTTCCATTGGCTTGAGGAGCGAGGAAGTAGCCATAAATCCCGAGGCGGGGGCAGGCTTACCGATACTTGGGTATGTGAGTGGGAAAGTCAACGCTGCTAGGTTCAGCTACTATCTTGATACGAGAGATATAAAACGAAGTCCTAAGGAAGGTCATTATAATATTTATTCCATAGAGATAGGAAAATCATCCTCCTTCTTCACGAAGCAGGAAATTGACCTCCGTCGCTACAAACCCTTAGGTAAGAAGAAAAACTATGTCCTCGCCGCAAGATTGGACTTAGCGATGGCGGAGGGAACCATACCAGCCTTTGAATTCTACACCGTCGGCGGCGCCGATACCCTGCGTGGCTATAGGGAAGACCGTTTCTGGGGAGACAAGATGGCTCTTCTCTCGGTTGAGCTGCGGGTTCCTTTAGAGAAAGCCTTCTTCGGAGCGGTATTCGTTGATTATGGTTCCGCTTGGGGAGGAAAATACTCAACAAGTGACAAGTTCTCTCCCCATCTCGGAGCGGGAATA
>Ga0123519_10015611_pt1 | contig 10640 bp, 5 predicted proteins | sample YelNatPaOPRAMG02_FD_87396 | JGI IMG/M metagenome (GOLD analysis project Ga0123519, IMG submission 87396) | Hot spring microbial communities from Yellowstone National Park - Yellowstone National Park OP-RAMG-02 (version 2) | ecosystem: Environmental > Aquatic > Thermal springs > Hot (42-90C) ...
GAACGACAATGGAGCATGCAGTTGCACTCCGAGCAGAGAAGCGGCTGAACTGTCTATAGTAACCGAGTATTGTGTCGACCAAGCAAGCACCGTATTGGGGATGAATGTCCACTGAGTGAAATCCGGGTTCATGCGAAGGGTTCCATTCACCGGAGGACTTATGCTGAACGCTGCATACACGCTTGCCGCGTCCATCGGAGTGTTGAAGTTCACCTTAATGCTGTCGTAAGCTGGTACACTCCCTGTGCTTGGGGGCAATGCACTTGTAACTTGAGGAACTGTCGGCGGTTTGTTTACCCAACTTGCGGCGTAATCTCTCCAGTTCATGGTATCCATCCCAGCGTACTCCCAAAGGCTCACACCGACATAACCGACACCTTGAGCTAAACTGCACAATTGTTGGATGTCGCCATAGTGCATCTGGTAATTAGTCTCACCCTCACTATTTTCACAACCGATTGGCACTATCGGTTTGATGGAGCTAATGTAGCCTTGGTTTATCCATATTTGTTCCGATGTTTCAAAATCACTTCTCATTGAATTAAACTCCGACGACACTGTGGTCGGTCTTAAAGCCCAGTATGCCTGAGGCATATTTGCATCACAGCTTCTCAGGAAAGTAGTCCAGGGGATCGGATGGCCGGTTACCCTTGCAAATGATGTCAGGGCGACGAAGCTATTGGGGTGAACCGTTCTAATGCTGTCCATATATTGCGCCGCAACTGTAGTCATGCCGGATCCTTCAAACTCCGCTTCCGCATCGATAATGAATCCATCTATGCCGGGAATGTCGAGAACTTCGTTTGTAACATCGGCCTCAGTTTGTAGAGTTCCGGTGCCACTCCACATGCTCTTGCCATACACATACTGCCAGCCAAAAACTTTTATACCATTCTCATGAAATTTTGCGATTACACTGTCGAACCCACCATACTGCGAAGCCCATGTATAGAGATTTTCGGTGGGCCTATCCCAGGGGCTGTTGCTGTCGCCTAACTTCACTGCCACCCATGAAACACCAGTTGCTTTCAGTCTCGAGATGACTGAGGTCAGACTCCCGTTTTCCGCATTCCAGATTTCCCAGATCCACATGCCCTTGCCGGTAGTCGGGATGGAGGCATAAGAGGGAAGACTAATTATTGAAGACAAAATCAGGAGGAAACTAGCTGTACGTACCGATTTCATTTTGAACATCACCCTGACTTTCTTGAAATGTTACTTCGAGATTGAAAAAGACCCGAGTATTTGATTGAAACTCTTGACATAAGCATTGGATGTATCGCGCATCGCATCTATCAATCTGGCGCGCATTTGTGGCTTCGTGATTCTACTGCCGTTAGCTACTGCGCCAGGCATACCGGTCCTGACGTTCCGCCCCAGTGATATTACGTAGTATTGTCCGTCGTGCAATGCGTAGCAGTTAATAACAGTCTCCCACTGGCCCTGCCCAGCGTACACCGCCCAGTAATCTCGTGCAAATTCTATCCCATTAACACTTACGGAATCTCCGGAGACACGATCGGATAGCGTCTTTCCGGTTCTGTCGTCATTGAAATAGTAGCGTCCGCCATATGTTCCCGGCAGATAAACGAATGGCTGTCGGCTGACAAAGATATGAATATAACTTTGAGCATTTTCCCCATCTGACAAGACCGGCAGTTTGATTACATATTCATCTTTACTTCGTTGAACTAATGTCCCCTCGTACTGAACTCTGAATCCATGGGATTGGCTTACATAAACGTCGAACCGTTTGCTGCTCATTTGCTTGTCGTGTCCCGACGAAAGTCGGGATCCTTCGGATGCAACAATAATTGGTTCAAAAAGCAAAAGGAACAAGCAGCTCCAAAGGATCCTTCGGACAATCAGACAAAGCCATATGACCTTTTTCACTGGTCTTGCCTCATTTTTTTGCTTGGTTTCATCAGAATCCCTTTTACTTCACTCCAACGTTAACATGGCTTCTGCAGGATTTGTTTGCAGGACAAGATAGATCTCTCCCCCTTTGTCCCCCTCTCTATCTTATAGAGAGGGGGAGTTAAAGGAGGTGAGTAAAATTACTTCATCAAGATCATCTTCTTGACGAGTCGTGATCCATCAGGTGTGGTCAACGAATAAATGTAAACGCCGGATGGCAGGTTGTTCGCGTTGAATGTAACCGAATGCTGTCCAGCGGATTGGACACCATCGACCAGTGTTGTGACTTCCCTTCCGAGAACGTCATACACGATGATAGAAACCTTTCCGGTTTCTTTCAGAGCATAATCGATCCTCGTCGATGGGTTGAAGGGGTTCGGGTAGTTCTGCGACAGCGAATACGATGATGGTACGTTGTCCGGCTTTTCATTCACTGGAGTCGCTGTCTTCACGAACATCTGAAACGCCGGTCCACTAATATTGAACATAGTAACATAAGCAGTATCCCCTGTTGGACTGAAGGCAATGCCTCTCGGATGACCGTTCAATTGGTCGGTAGAAGAATACGGATAGCCTTGTGTCCAGTTCCACTTGATGCTGTCCTTCACCGTCCACGTCTTTGTGTCAAAAGCATACCAGGTATCGATACTATATGATGTATTAGCGCCGGGATAACCATTGACCGCATACGAAGTACTGAGCCACAAGTAGCCGGTACCAGGCTGCCAGCCTGATGACTCAGACTGTATCCCTTTCGCAACGGTGTCAATGATGGTGTAAGGCCCGAATGTTCCATTTGCACTGTAGTAGACATAGACTGCGTTGTTTGAATAGCCGCACCAGTAGACGGTGCTGCCGTCTTTTGAGACCTCAAGTGTTCTGGAGTATCCCAGGGAAGTATCAGTCCAGTTACCGACAAAAGAGAACGTATTGTCAATTATCTGCATGGGATTGCCCGGCAATACCTTTCCGAGGAACACATCCCCCATTGTATCTGTGGGACATGCAGTCAGGGTGCTAGAATCGGGCGGGGTGTACTTATGGACAGCAGCTCCCGTCTTATAGTCCAGTTCGTACACTGTGTTATACGACGACGCCAGTATGTTTCCGTTGTATAGATCTGTTTTCAAGCCGCGGGCACTGTTGTAGTTAGTGTCCTGGATGCCAGGGCCGCTGTAGATCGTGATCGGTGAGAAAGAAGCCTCTGAGCCATCAGCATTATAGACGTGAATCCCGCGGACATGTTTGTAGCTACTTCCAACCTTAATACTATCAAACGCATCATAGCGCTGCGTCCATACCTTTCCATCAGGGCTCACAGCAATTCCGTGTCCATCGCCCTTGTAGTTGGTATCAGGGAAACACTTTACGAATTTCCACTGTGCATTTGCGCTTCCTGCCATGTAAATCAACGTTACAATGGCAAGCAGTCCAAGCTTTTTCATTACTACCTCCTTAAGTGTTTGTTGTTTCTAATTGGATGAACAACCAAATGGCAGCCTGTAATAAACCAAGCATGCCCGTTATTTGTCCGAGCGCTCACCTCCTCTCACGAATCTCTCTTTTTTTCACTCATAGAATTCCTCGTGGTTTTCATTGTGCTCCATAGTAGGGTGCACCAGGTTTGGGCGCCACCACTATGTACATGCCAGAGGTTGTACCAATATACAGGTTGTTGCCTGTGCCCCACGCGAGCGTGCGCACAGCCGGCTGGAGCAAGCCGGAATAGAGCGGTGCATAAGAGCCATCGGGATGAACGATGACGATAGCGTCCGGAGCATCTGTTCCAATATAAAGATCACCATCTTGAGTAAAGCTTATGGCAAGTGCCGAGTAGCTAGCGCCGTATGCCGCCGTAAAACCAAAATATTGTTGTGGTGCGCCCAGACTGTCGGACGAATATATGTGGAACTTCCACACACCTTCAGTGGTGTCGCTATGGGCGGCGACATAGAGGTCACTTCCGAAGACTCTAACCGAATGGACGATTCCTACAAACGGGAAAGATTTTACCACCGCTGCCTGCGTGATACTATATATGGCGTTCCCCCCGCTTCCCCCACTCCAAAGCACCTTGTTCTGATCAAAGTCGAAGTCAGAAATACTGCCTGGTGTGGTCATCCATCTCGAAGCAGTCCCTCCACTTAGTGCGACCCGGAATATAGCCTTGACATTTCTGGCCATATAAAGATACCCACCGGGACCGACCTTCAATCCTGACCATGAATTGCTCGATGGCTCGACAAGAGTGCTGGTACCGTCTGGCGCATACTTAAACGTACCTGCACCGACTCCCGTCTTGGTCGTGATTGTAGCATACAAATTACCCGCCGCGTCCGTAGTCATCGCCACAGGTACGTTACCGGTTAGTTTTCCAAACGGCACAACGGCAGCGAGCATCTTGTAAGTAACCGGTGGGCTGAAGTCTACTGCCCCAATTACGTACACTCTTACTTGCACCGAGTCTCCGACAACGTTCGGAGAATTCACAACAAGCTGCGTTTGACTTGCCGAGACAATCGTTGCTAATGTTGAATTAAAGAAGACACCATCATTCTGAACGCTGTCGGAGAAATTTTTTCCATAGATAGTTAGTTGACCGACACCGGCGAATGAGTAATTGCGCGGCGAGATGCTGTCCACAACGGGCTGCGGCAGGCTCTTCCAATTCGGGTCATAGATACTGGGGTTGCCCTGCGGCTTGCAGCCGTCATTTTGTAATGACAACGCCAGAAGAGTCGCGATCGCAATCAATACTGTTATAGCTTTAAGAGTATTCTTCATTTTGCATTTCCCTGCGAATTTAGACTAAACGCGAAGTATGTTACCATTATTCTATTTCCTTAATAGGCAACATTGAATGAAAGCCTCTGCACATCCGCGAAACCGCCTGTGAAAGGAGTCCACGAATAGTCAATGCCAAGATTGACGCCTCCGATGTTTTCATGAACACCAACTCCGCCTGCAAGGCCGTACACGTTGTTGTTGAACATATATCCTACGCGCAACGCTACTATCTGCATGAAAGTGTATTCTGCGCCGACGTTAACCTGCTCGGGGAAATCACGCGGATGTGTGGCATCGACCGCCACTGTCAATGAATGAGTTTTGTTGTCGATGTCCCACATATCGAGAACGTTCATTGAAATCCCGATGTTGAAAATGAGTGGGGTATCAAAAGTCTCCTCTTCATATTTGAGCGCGCGAGAAAAGTTTCTCACGTCCATGCCGAAAGCTAAGCTCTTGAATCCCGTTCTATACAACATACCGAAATCGAAGGAGACAACATTAAGCTTCTCGCTAGTCTTCACATAGCTTCCGTCGCTATTGATGTTCGTTATGCTTGCACCAAGGTTCTGCGTGACGTAGTTAATGTTTCCGCCGATAGCAAACTTGTCGCTGAGAGCCCTTGCATATCCAATCCCTACAGAGTATGCGGTTGGTGAGAATGTCCCCACATCAACAAATCCCTGCGGGTTGTTTGCGATGATTGTCTCCTGCAAATCACCATAGTTCACGGACCGCAAATTGAAACCGATAACACCGTATTCTCCGTTGAACGGTCTGAAGGCCGCGCTCGCATAAAAGTGTTTGATTCCGGCGATCCAATCTACCTGTCCGACCGAGATTGTGGCTACAGTCGGAATCCTCGCCATTCCGGCAGTGTTAAAGAACATCGAGACGGAATTGCCGTCCAATGATGTCACAGCTTCTCCCATTGCCTCAGCCCGTGGATCAGTGGCGACATTCAGAAAGTCCATGCCTGCCTGCGCCAGCTTTTGTTGCGCGAATCCACTACCTATCGAGAATAGGACAAGCGTAAGAGTGAAAATTGCAAATCCCGTGCAAGGGATAACAGGTCGGGTTCTGTTCGTTTTAGTTTCCGTTTTCATGTGGGTCACCTAATGACTACGAATTTCTTTATTGCCGTCTGTCCCTGCGGAGTTTGGAACACCACTATGTAAACTCCGCTGACAACGATCTGATCTGAAGAAGTTGTGAGGTTCCAATATTCGTCGCCGCTACCGTTTGTATGCTGAATTGTTTTGATTAATTGTCCAAGTTCAGTGTAAATCTTGATGGTGCAGATCGGTGGAATATTCAGGAATCCGATTTGATTCGGTTCGCCAACGTATCGGAGCAAATTGGGATTTGAGGCAATGTTGTAAGGGTTCGGTACTACTCTAATGCTGTCCATGTTGGCGACTCCCGGTCTCAGCAGCTTTGCCGGGTCGTATGTTTGTGTGTAATACCTGCTGCTCTCGAGCGCGCCTGCGGGTGTATTGCCGGCTCCGTTGTTGTCTGCAGGGTCTCCCACCGACGTAATGTAATAATAATAGTCAAAACCGCGCACTGCTGATGTGTCGTCATAGTGCGTGACGTTCGGACCGCATTGATAGAGCAGCGTGTACGTGCTGTCAACTAATCCCTGCGCTCTATAGATCTTGAATCCTGTCAACTTTGGACCAGCCGTGGGAGGAGTCCATGAGAGAGAAATCTTGTTTCCTCCTGAGCTGACCGTGAATTGCGACGGTGGGTCAGGAGGCTCCGGAATACTGTAACCCGAATGATAATTCGCAAGCGCTCTCCTGAAAGTCTGGAACAACGAGTCCCTGCCGGTGTAGACAGAATCATCCTTCTGTGCAGCCGTTATTTTTCCCAACTTGAATTCATGTCCGATCCTTATACAGGCTTCTCGGCTTAGTCCGGCTGCCGCTTCAGCGATAACGATATGAAAACTTTGTCCAGGAGCGAGATTGTAGGGTCCATACCCATTCGCAACAGACAGCCCGCCAGTTGTGCCGCGGGAAGGATCACCCCCCAAGCCCGTTAGATCCGCAAGCCGCTGACCGGACCAGGAAACTGAGGCATTGATCCAACCAACACCGTGACCTGACGACATTAAAGAATACTCTGTTTGCATTTTCGGCTCATTAAATTGGCTGTTCTGCGAATTCAAAGGATCGTCTGAACTCACATAAGCTGTCGTGCTCGGCTCACCCGGATCATCCGTTGTATCGGTGGCAGACTTGTCGGCATGGAGAGTCGCAACGCCTATGAACTGCGCTGCGCCGAGTCTACCTGTTGTATCACTGGCCGGCGGTCCCGGTTGCGCCGCAGCATTTACCCAAATGGGACCTCCAATGTTATCACTGGGGGGCGCTCCGGGAACGCCAAGACCCGGCATTCCGGTTAATGAGAAACTTCCATACGATGGGTTGTTGAAGTTTCCCAGCCACGAGTATTGTGCCCTGATATCGTTGTCTTTATTCACAGGCTCATTCGTCAAGACATCTGACCCAAAGAACGTTGATGATGGATTCAAACCATCCCCGCGAGTGTCGCTGTCAGTCCCTATCCCCCAGCCTGCAGAGTTTCTTCCAATCACATAGCGAGTGTCTGCACATATAGCATATCGGTATTGAAAGAAAACGCGTAGGCTGTCAAGAGCCTGATTCGACGTATTTATGAAGGTGTAGTCATAGATTACATAATTGTCATGAAACTGCTGACTGAACCCGATGATTTTCCTCACCATGGTGAGGCCGATCGACGTACCCACGCTGTCGTAGATCAACCGGTCTTCTTTCAGACTCGGATCGACATTGTCGACATCGGGTGGAATATTGTACGAGGGGTTACCGTCGACAATCACGTTAGGGAGTGCAAACCGGTCTGTCGTCGTAAATCGCAAAGGCACAAATTCTGAGGCATCGCCGTCGTATCTCGGCCCAAAGTGTATGACCTTGAATGGCCACACGGTACCCGACGCATCCTTCCAGTTCCTCACTCCAATCCACAATCCTTTTGCTGCCTCCATGTCTTGATTGGGATAGATTGCTGGCCAGCGGTCGCCGTCCTGCTGTACCAAAACTCTTTGTTCTTCATATTCGCAGCCTGCATTCGAATACCAGCTTTGAAACGATCCGATATCCATCCACTTTGTCGCATACTGAGCGAAGGCAGAACTATTCAGGAAGAGCAGTACGAAGATTGCAGTACTCAGAAAAGCTCCAACTTCCATACGCCAAGCTCCCAATGCCGCTCTACGGCATCCCGACACACAAATATTTTGACGGGACAAGTTCCATTGACCAAAAATAGAAATCTCAAAAGTATCAGGCCCCTTTCCTTTTTGTGGATTGGAATCTTGTTTTTGTTTAGAACTTGGGAGATGACGTTTTGAGCTTATTTCGATTTCGTATTTCGATTTCATTTTTTGCTCACCTTTCACGGTATGTCATAACTCAATTTGATGCCGTAATAAACTGTTCTCGGGTTTAGAAAAGCCAACTGCCAAAGATTCGGCATATTGATGTATGGTTTACTCGACGATTGATAATCTCCAGGTCTGTCATTCCCGGGGATGTTTACATATCCGAGGATTGGGTGTGTGGAATCGCCCGCGATGGAAGCAGGTAGATGAAGCGACTTCATGTATGCATTGAAGTCGTTGGCGTCGTAAAACCCGTAGTATGGAGACATGTATTTGAAGTTGAAGACGTTATAGATATCGGCGAACAAGTTTAAATCCACACCATAGATTTTAAAGTCCCGGCTTATCCGGACGTCGAAGTCGATGTAGTCTTTCCACTGCACATTGTTTTGTATACCTGCAATTGATCCGCCGCCAGCCCATGTGAACCACTGACCGGCCTGCCAGTTGCCGAGGACATTAACGTGCCAGTCAGCCAATGGCTTGATCCCATTCCAGTTCGGGCCAAACCATTTCGGAGTGAAGAAATCTAAATTCAACCTTGCGAAAGGTTGTGGAAGAGGCTTTGTCTGGTAAAGGTCTGTGTAGTTAGTCAAATCGTACTGTCGCTGGTCTGCCGGGCTTTGGTACGAGTTGGCAAACCCAAATCGTCCATAGCTTGAGACCATGTAAGTATAGTTTATGAAGCCCTGCAGCCAGTCGCCCCTGGTCTTGGAGATGCTCAATTCGAAACCTCTGATATCCTCGTAGAGGTTGTTTGTAAAAAGACTGTAGTTGACCTTGCTGTCGGCGCTGATATATGTCGTGGTTGTTCTCTCATCGGACACATCCTTATAGTAAGCTGCTATGTGAAGAAGGTACTGGTTAAATAGACTTTGTTCGAAACCTAACTCGTATGCAATCGTCCTCGGCAGCGGAGCGTTGGGATCGGATACGAGACTAACATTATTCGTCCCAGTCAGCCTGCGGATAAGATACAGGTCATTGGGGTCAGGCATGGAATAGAAATGTCCGTAGTTGAAATATAGTTTTGAATCTACCGTTACGGGGAACGATACTCCTAACCTTGGCTCCACCATGATGATGACCTTGGTAGGTGCCTTGGATACGGTATCAAGCCCAATCGGGTCGGAACCTGAGAAAATAAGAGAATAAGGATTATCGATGCTGTACCAGCGACCGCCCGCGTGAGAATAGTCCATTCTAACACCGAGGTTGGCTATCATTCCCTCGAACTCCAATTTGTCCTGCAAATACAGCGCTGCGCGGACAGGAAATGTATGCCAATGGGATTTCGATGTTCCTGTGGGAAGATACGTATCGACAGTCCCGTAGTTTACATTATTGTCCGTGTAGTTAAATTCCACCCCGGTCTTTAGCTGGTTATGCCGGTCAACCTGACTCGTCAAATCGAATTTTGCATTATATACAGCGATCTTGCTGGTGTCACGTCCGGTGCTCATTCCAACACTCATCCTCATTCCGTCAATTGCACTGGAAGGATATGGCCAGAATCCGACAGGGGCTTCATCGGTGAAGTAATAGTTCCCAAACTGATAAATCCGGGAAGTATCCCGGAGTGCGCCCGGATCAGTGTGGTACTGCGACCCAAACTCACGCAAAGTCACATCATAATACGTGGAGGAAGAAAGCATCTGCGATAGTCTCGCTCCCACCATATTAAAGTTGACTTTTGTGGGGGGCCAATATTCGTTGGTGAACATGCGAGCATCGATATAACTAACTTGAGACAGGACGCTTGAGATATCGGAACTTGTTTGGAAAATTCCCGGCTGTCCTGCATTGCTGCTGCTCGTGCCGGCTTGTTGGCCTAACATCCCTTCAAGAGTCAACGTCATTCCTGGTCCGACATCGGAAGTCAATTTCAACGAGCCATTATAATTCCGATATGCGTCGGTCGCCAACGGAATCATATACATCGACTGTTGACTTGTATAAGACGCCCAGAACCGAAGATTGCCGAGGTCTTTGCTCAGAACCGGGAATGGTCCTCCGAGGCTTGCATCTATGTTGTAATTCGGCTTCAGCACGCTAAAGTCTTTTCGATGCTGCCACTCCCACAGCCTTTGAGCTGCAGTGGGGCTCAGGTACTTGGTTGAATCTCCCGATTGCAATGACTGCTGTGATACCTTGATCCACCCAGGGAACTGAGGATATTGCTGCTGAGTGTAAGCGTCCCAGGCACCATCATTAGTCCCGTAATACGCCACGGCAGGGTCCATGTAGGGCCTTACATAATAGAAATCCGTCGAATTGAATGCGCCCCCAAAATTCTGCTGCTGCGGAGGAGCTATTCGCGTAAGCAAGCTTATTGTGTAGTGATTGGCACTGCCGTCTCTCGTGACAACGTTGACTACACCTGAACGGATATCACCATATTCTGCATTAAATCCTCCAGTTTGAATTTGTATGTCTTTTATAGATGTGTAACTTATGGTTGTGTATGGAGCATTGTTCCTTTCATCACGAAGGGTAAATCCATCAA
>Ga0123519_10015619_pt1 | contig 10638 bp, 8 predicted proteins | sample YelNatPaOPRAMG02_FD_87396 | JGI IMG/M metagenome (GOLD analysis project Ga0123519, IMG submission 87396) | Hot spring microbial communities from Yellowstone National Park - Yellowstone National Park OP-RAMG-02 (version 2) | ecosystem: Environmental > Aquatic > Thermal springs > Hot (42-90C) ...
ACCTCCAGCCCGCCCAGCTCGCCGAGCGCCTTGGCCAGCGCCTCAGCCTGGGGTGGCTCGCCGTGCACCACGAACACCTGCCGCAGGCGGTGGTCGCGGGCTGCCTTCACCCACGCCACCAGCTTGCGGTGGTCGGCGTGGGCGCTGTAGCCGTGGATGGTCTCCACCCGTGCCCTCAGCGGCACCATCTCGCCGTAGATGGGCACCTCCGGCGGGCGCTCCAGCAGCCTGCGCCCCAGGGTGTTCTCGGCCTGATAGCCCACCAGGAGGACGGCGTTGCGCGGGTCGGGCAGGGCATGTTTCAGATGGTGCAGCACGCGGCCGGCCTCGGCCATGCCTGAGGCGCTGATGATCACCGCCGGCCCCTGGTACGAGTTCAGCGCCTTCGACTCTTCGGCCGAGCGCACATAGCGCAGCCGGCCGAAGCCAAAGGGGTCGTGGCGGGTGTCGATGGCGGCCATGACCTCGGGGTTCAGGCACTCGGGGTGCAGGCGGAGGATCTCGGTGACGTTGACGGCCAGGGGCGAGTCGACAAAGATGGTGATTTCGGGGATGGCGCGGCGCTCCATGAGCCGGTGCAGTTGGTACACCAGCGTCTGGGTGCGGCCGACGGCGAAGGCGGGCACGATGAGGCGCCCGCCGCGCCGCCAAGTGTCGTTGACGATCTCTTGCAACCTGGCCTCGGCGTCGTCGGGCGTCTCGTGCTCGCGGCCGCCGTAGGTGCTCTCGACGATGAGGGCATCGACGTCGTGGATCTCGGCCGGGTCGCGCAGGATGGGCCGGCCGCTGCTGCCGAGGTCGCCGCTGTAGGCCAGGCGCAGGCGGGTGGGGCCCTCCTCCAAGTCGAGGATGGTGATAGCCGAGCCGAGGATGTGGCCCGCGTCGTAGAAGGTGGCCTGCACGCCCCGCACCACCTGGAAGGGGCGCTCGTAGCAGAGGTCCACAAAGTTGTGGAGCGAGCGGGTGGCCTCGGCCACGGTGTAGAGCGGCCCCACCGGGCCCTGGCCGTGCTGGCTGCGCTTCTTGCTCAGGTAGGCGGCATCTTGCTCCTGGATGTGGCCCGAGTCGCGCAGCATGGCCGAGCACAGGTCTCGCGTGGCCGAAGTGGCGTAGATGTTGCCCTGGAACCCCTGGGCGACCAGCACGGGGATGTCGCCCGAGTGGTCGAGGTGGGCGTGCGAGAGGACGACAGCCTGAAGCCGGGCCGGGTCGAAGGGAAAGCGGCGGTTGCGCTCGAAGGCCTGGCGCCGGTGGCCCTGCTGCAGGCCGCAATCGAGCAGGATGGCAGCCCCGTTCACCTCCAGGCGATACATGGCACCGGTGACCTCGTGGGCAGCCCCGAGGAACTGCACTTGCATGCCGGCCTCCTCAGCCTGCAGAATTGCCTGGAGCAATTCTCGCCCGCCGCCCCGGCCCCGTCAAGCCCAAGCCCGGCCCTCCCGCGGGGTGCACGCAAGGCGCGGCGCCTGGGTTGCAGCCGGGCCCCTCGCCGGGCGGCTGCCAGCCCCAACCCCCTAAAGGTCACGCACCGGGCTGGTGCGAACCGTGTAGCCCGGTCGCCACCAGAATACCCCCGACAGGTGGCCAGCCATCAAACCGGCGGCGGAGCCTGGGGTGTGCCCTCTGGCACTTGTGAAATCCCCACCGATGCGCGTATAATACAGGTTGTCGGCATCCCCTTCCCTGTTCATGGTCACAGGAGGCGCCTGTGAGCTACCTGCTCGGTATTGATGTGGGAACCAGCGGCACCAAGGCTCTGCTCATCGATGCGGAAGGCAGGGTGGCCGCCGGAGCGACCGTCGAGTATCCCCTCCACACCCCCCGGCCCCTGTGGGCCGAGCAGGACCCCGAGGATTGGTGGCGCGCCACGGCCGGCGCGGTCAACGCGGTGCTGGTACGCTCGGGCGCGGCGGCGGAGGAAATCGCCGGCCTGGGGCTGACTGGCCAGATGCACGGCCTGGTGGCGCTGGATGAGCAGGGCCAGGTCCTGCGCCCCTGCATCCTCTGGAACGACCAGCGCACCGGGGCGCAGTGCGCCGAAATCCTGGAGATTGTGGGGCGCGAGCGCTTCCTCGCCATCACCGGCAACCTGCCCCTGCCCGGCTTCACGGCCCCCAAGGTCCTCTGGGTGCGCGAGCACGAGCCCGAGGTGTACCGGCGCATCGCCCACATCCTGCTCCCCAAGGACTATATCCGCTACCGGCTGACGGGCGACTATGCCACCGAGGTCTCTGATGCGGCCGGCATGGTGCTCCTGGACGTGGGGCGACGCCGCTGGTCGGAAGAGCTGCTGCAGGCGCTCGACATCCCCCCGGAGTGGCTGCCGCGCTGCTACGAGTCGCCCGAGGTGACCGGCGTCCTGTCGAAGGCGGCGGCTGAGGCCACGGGGCTGCGCGCCGGCTTGCCGGTGGTGGGTGGCGGCGGCGACAATGCCGCGGCGGCGGTCGGCAGCGGGATCGTGGAGGAGGGCATCATCTCGGCCAGCGTGGGCACGTCGGGGGTGATCTTTGCCCACACCGACGAGATGAAGCGCGACCCCCAGGCCCGCCTGCACAGCTTTTGCCACGCAGTCCCCGGCAAGTGGCACGTTATGGGCGTGATGCTGTCGGCAGGCGGGTCGCTGCGCTGGCTGCGCGATACCGTGGCCGGGCCCGAGCGCGAGGTGGGCCGGCTGACGGGTGTGGACCCCTATGAGGTCATGATCGCCGAGGCGGCGCAGGTGGCGCCGGGCTGCGAGGGGCTGCTCTTCTTGCCCTACCTGACCGGCGAGCGCACCCCTCACCCCGACCCCAATGCGCGCGGCGCCTTCGTGGGGCTGACCCTGCGCCACGGCAAGGGGGCGCTGGTACGGGCCGTGCTCGAAGGAGTCGCCTTCGGCCTGCGCGACTCGCTCGAGCTTTTGCGCGAACTGGAGCTGCCCATCCGCCAGGTGCGGGCCCTGGGCGGCGGCGCCCGCAGTGCCATCTGGCGGCAGATCATGGCCGACATCTTTGGCGTCGAGCTGGTTACCATCAACGTGACCGACGGCGCGGCGTACGGGGCGGCTCTGCTGGCGGGCGTGGGCACGGGCGTATACGGCAGCGTGCACGAGGCGGCCACGCGCACCGTCTGCGTGGTCGAACGCACCGAGCCCGACGCGGCCCGCGCAGCCACCTACGACAGCCTCTACGCCGAGTACCGCGGCCTCTACGGCGCGCTCAAGCCGACGTTCGACCGCGTAGCGGAGAGAGGGAACTAGGGGAACTGGAGGAACTGGGGAACTGAGGGGCTCGCTGCAGTTCCTTCAGTTCCGCGGAGTGTTCGTGAGCCTTTTTTCAGCAAAAGGAGGTCTGGAGGATGGCGGTCCCATCGTTTCTGCTCAAAAAGCTGTACGTAAAAGGCAGCCTGAAGAACACCGAGAACGGCTTTGAGCTCGCCCTGAAGAACAACCTGGCGCCCGGCACCCTGATCGGCATGGGGCCGCTGACCATCGACGATGCCAGCTATGCGCCCGAGGCCATCCACATCAAGAGCCCTCAGGGCGAATGGGCCGGCAACGAGGTCAGCAACAAGAGCCCTGTCACCTTTGGCATGAACGCCGAGGTCAAGATTTCGGTGCAGGGCAAACCGCTGGCGCCGGGCGAGCACCACGTGGTCTTTTCGGTCATGACCCGCGAGATCGGCCGCGTCGAGTTCGACGTGACCGACCGCTTGTAACGCCACCCTGCGATGGGCCGGCGGGGGCGGCTGCCCCCGCCGGCCCGCTCTCGAGCAGCGTGTGGCGGCAGCCCCTTACCGCTAGACCTTCTGGCCCCGCGCCATCATCATCACCTGCTGATGTTCCTGGGCGAAGCGTTTGTTGTTCTGGACGCGGTTCTTGTGGGCCAGCTTGAAGGCCTCCATCGGGTCGGTGGTGAAGGGCGCCTTCGACTCCGCCAGGCTGCGCAGGTCCTCCACGAGGGCGATGGTCTCGCCCGGGGTGAGCTCGTTGTCGCGCTCGCCGTTCTCCTGCAGCCACTTGATGGCGTCGTTCCAGCTCCGCCACTGGCCGCGGCGGAAAACCACCTTCATGTCGCCCTGTTCGTAGTCAAAGTTGTACTTCTTGTGAGGGCTGGGCTGGATCTTGACGCCCTCGATCCTCACCTCACGCATCCCTCGCACCTCCATGTTGAGACAGGCTCCTTGCCCGGCGCAGCAGGAATCATGCCAGGCCCTCGCGCGGCGAGAGCTGGCCTCAGCCTGTAAGAACTTGCTGCGGCCAGGGGTGGCATCAAGTTCCTTTGCCTGGCAGAGGGCTGCGCGAGCCCTGGGATACTGCTCGGAAACTTGAGCGGTCGCCGGGTCAGGGACCGGGCTACACGCTTCGCGCCCCACCCGGTGCGGAACCGTTTGGGGGGTTGGGCCGGGAGCGGGCGGAGCTCAGCACCCGGCTGTCCCCCTGGTCGCAGCAGTTGACCTGGCACAGAGCTGTGCGAGGCCTGGGGTACTCAGAATGACCCTCATGGCGACGGTGTCCAGCAGATTCAGCGACGATTCTGGGATACACCGCCGGACGCGCTCCGGATTTGCGCCTGTTGTCAAGTTGTGCTATACTTGCATGCAGTTACTTGGGAGGCGAGCCCGGAACGAAGGAAGGGAAGAAGACTATGTCCTTGGAGAAAGGTGAGAAGGACGCGATCATCGAAGAGTATCGCGTACACGAGGGTGACACCGGGTCCCCAGAGGTTCAGATCGCTCTGTTGACCAGCCGCATCAACCGCCTGACCGAGCATCTGAAAACTCACAAGCAGGATGAGCACTCCCGTCGCGGCCTGCTGATGATGGTGGGCCAGAGGCGCCGGCACCTCGCCTATCTCAGCCAGAAGGATCAAGAGCGTTACCGGGCGATCATTGCGCGCCTCGGTCTACGCAAGTAGTCTCTTGATAGCCGTCGAGGGGTGCCGCAGGGTCGCGGCGCAACGCGGCGCTGCCTCATGGCGTTGAACGAGTAGATGGGAAGAGTGCCACCATCTACTCGTTTCATTACCAGGCAGAAGAAGTCTATCGCAAGCGCCCCAGAGAGGGCGCACGACTGCAGGCGGCTGGCGGGTTGCGGTACAGGAATTGGGGAGTGGGCCGAACCGGCCGCGGGCACGGCTGGCAGGGGGTAGGGCAACATGCCACCCCTGCCCGGCGCGAACGGTTCGACCCAGTCCCCAGTCCCTGACCGCGGCTCGCCCAGCCAGAGAGGCCCTGCGTGCCCCTGGCACGCTCGGCCCAACCCGCATGTACTCATGCAAATGCGCAAGCAGGAAAGGAAAGCTGTATGGTACACACCTACACAGCGTCTCTGGGCGAGACACCGGTCACCATCGAAACGGGCAAACTGGCCGGCCAGGCCGCAGGGGCGGTAACCGTTCGTTGCGGCGACACCGTCGTTCTGGCGACGGCGACGGCAGCCAGCGAGCCGCGGCCGCGCGTGGCGGAGGGCGGCGGGGGCGACGAGTTCGTCCCCTTGACGGTGGACTATGAGGAGCGGCTCTACGCAGCCGGCCGCATCCCCGGCGGCTTCTTCAAGCGCGAGGGGCGGCCCAGCGAGGCGGCCATCCTCCTCTGCCGCCTGACCGACCGGCCGCTCCGCCCTCTCATGCCGAAGGGGCTCGACCGCGAGGTGCAGGTCATCGTCACCGCCCTCTCGGCCGACCAGGAGCACTACCTCGACATCCTCTCGATCATCGCCGCCTCAGCCGCGCTCACCATCTCCGACATCCCCTTTGCCGGCCCGGTAGGGGCCATGCGCGTAGGCTATGTCGACGGCAACCTGATCTTCAACCCCACCGCCAGCCAGATGGAGGATAGCATCCTCGACCTGCGCCTGGCCGGCACGGCCGAAGCCATCAACATGGTGGAGGCAGGCGCCAACGAAGTGTCGGAAGAGCTGATGCTCGAGGCGCTGATGCGCGGCCACGAGGCCATGCAGGATGTGATCCGCGTGCAGCGCGAGATGCAGGCCGAGATCGGCAAGCCCAAGTGGAGTTTTGTCAGCCTGGCGCTCGACCCGGCCGTGCAAGAGGCGGTGCGCGAGAAGGTCAGCGGCCCGCTGTCGCAGATTCTCGGCAAGATTCCCGGCAAGCAGCAGCGCGAGGAGGCCATCGCCAGCGTCCGCGACGACTTGATCGCCGAGCTCGGGGAGACGTACGACCCGGCCGTCTTGGCCACAGCGTTCGGCGACTATGTGCGCAACGAGATGCGGCGCATGATCCTGGAGGAGGGCCTTCGCGCCGACGGGCGCGACCTGCGGACGATCCGCCCGATCACGTGCGAAGTGGGCCTCTTGCCGCGCACGCACGGCTCGGGCCTGTTCACGCGCGGTGACACGCAGGTGCTCTCCATCGCCACGCTGGGGACCGCCGCCGACGAGCAACGGCTCGACGGCCTGCAGGCACAAGAGACCAAGCGCTTCATGCACCACTACAACTTTCCGCCCTACTCGACGGGCGAGGCGCGCCCGATCCGCGGCCCGCGCCGCCGCGAGATCGGCCATGGCGCCCTCGCCGAGACGGCGCTGCGGCCGGTGGTGCCATCGGAAGAGGTGTTCCCCTACACCATCCGCGTGGTGTCGGAAGTGCTGTCGTCGAACGGCTCGACCTCGATGGGCTCAGTCTGTGCCAGCAGCCTGGCCCTCATGGATGCTGGCGTGCCGATCCGGTCGGCGGTGGCGGGCGTGGCCATGGGCCTGATCAAAGAAGGCGACCGCTACGCCGTGCTGACCGACATCATGGGCATGGAAGACCACCTGGGCGACATGGACTTTAAAGTCGCCGGCACTGCCAACGGCATCACGGCCCTGCAGATGGACATCAAGGTCAAGGGCATCAGCCGCGAGATCCTCGGGGAAGCCCTGGAGCAGGCCCGGGAGGGGCGGCTGTTCATCCTGGACAAGATGCTGCAAGTGCTGCCCCAGCCGCGGCCCGAGCTGGCGCCCTACGCGCCGCGCATCACCATGATCCACATCGACCCGGCCAAGATCGGCACGGTCATCGGCCCCGGCGGCAAGACGATCCGCAAGATCGTCGAAGAGTCGGGGGCACGCATCGACGTGGAGGACGATGGCACGGTGTCGATCGCCGCGACCGACGGCGCGGGCAGCGACCGCGCGGTGCAGATGATCCGCGAGCTGGTGGAGGAGCCGGAGATCGGCAAGATCTACACCGGCAAGGTTGTGCGCACGACCGATTTCGGCGCCTTTGTGCAGATCCTGCCCAACAAGGATGGGCTGGTGCACATCTCGCAACTGGCCGACTATCGCGTGCCGAGTGTGGAAGATGTGGTGCACGTGGGTGACGAGATCATGGTGATGGTCATCGACATCGATGGCGATGGCAAGGTCAAACTCTCGCGCCAGGCGGTGCTCGAAGGGTGGACCGCCGAGGAGGCGCGCGAGCGCGATGCCAGGTCGCGCGCACCCCGCCGTGAGGGCGGGCGGCCCGGCGGGGGCCGGCCCGAACGCCGCGGCGGAGGCCGGCGCGAGGGCGGCGGGCGGCCCGGCGGGGGGCGGCCCGAGCGCCGCAGTTAACCGTGAGCGCACCGCCGAGAGCGCACGAGGTCTGGCCCGAGGGCACGCCCCAACGGTCGCGAGGGCGGCGCCGCCCGCCCGTGGCTGTGCGCTCCCGGCGGCTTTTCTATGGCCCACGATGCGACGATGGCCGATGGGCCGTTGCCCGGCACCGGTGGGCGATCGACTCGGCTGGGTGAGGGGTACGGAGCATGACGCAGGGACAACTGCCTGAAGCGCAGCCCACTGGCACGGCGCCGGAGGGCCCACAGGCGGGCAAGCCGCAGGGCGCATCGTTCTTGCGCGGCTTGATGCGTCTCGTCTACGAGGCGCTGGAGACGGTTCTGCCGGCGCTGGTGATCGTGCTGGTGATCAATGCCTTTCTGGCTCAGGCCACGCGGGTGGAGGGCCAGAGCATGGAGCCCAACCTGCACAATAACGAGCGCCTCATCATCGAAAAGATCTCGTACCGCTTTCACCCGCCCCGGCGCGGCGACATCATCGTGCTGAGGCTGCCCAACCGCACCTCAGACCCGCTGATCAAACGGGTGGTGGGCCTGCCGGGCGAGACGGTCGAAATCACCGACGGCCATGTGCTCATCAACGGCCAGGTGCTGGATGAGCCGTACTTGAACCAGTTCACGTACCAGGGCATGCCGCCGCGCGTCGTGCCGCCCAATGAAGTGTTCGTGTTGGGCGACAACCGGGGCTTTTCCAACGACTCGCGGGCCTTTGGCTTCGTCCCGTTCTCCGACATCATCGGGCGGGCCTGGTTCCGCTACTGGCCGCCGCTCGAGATCGGGTTCGTGCGGTAAGTGTCATCTCCGTGGCAGATCGCCGCAAGTGGAATAGACGATGGCTGAGAACCGACCCGAGAGCGGCCCATCGTTGGGGGCCTGGGCGCTGCGCCTGCTGCGCGAGTTGGCCGAGACGCTGCTGCCGGCGCTGATCATCGTGCTCTTTCTCAACCTGTTCCTCATCCAGTCGACGCGGGTGCAGATGCAGAGCATGGAGCCCACGCTCGAACCGGGGCAACTCTTGATTCTGGAAAAGGTCTCCTACTACCTGCACCCGCCCCAGCGCGGCGATATCGTCGTCTTCCGCCAGCGCGGCGACCCCAATAACCACCTGATCAAGCGCGTCATTGCCCTGCCCGGCGAGACCCTCGAGATCATGGGTGGCCACGTGTACATCGACGGCCATCTCCTCCGCGAGCCCTACGAGGCCCAGCCCACCTACCCCGACATGGCGCCCCGCGTGATTCCCACCGGCACCATCTTTGTCATGGGCGACAACCGCGCCCTCTCCAACGACTCGCGGAACTTTGGCCCCGTGCCCCTCTCCGACGTCATCGCCCGCGCCTGGGTGCGCTATTGGCCGCTCGACAAGATCGCGGTGCTACGCTGAGTGCACCACCTGGCCGTCTACGATTGTTGCGACCACTTCCAGTTTCTGGTTGAGGACGACCAGGTCCGCCGCTTTGCCGACGGCGATTTCGCCCTGCTGCCCATCGATGCCCAGGATGCGCGCCGGGGTGAGGGTGCCCATCTCCAGGGCCTGCGCCAGAGGCAGCCCCACCTGCTCGACGGCGTTGCGCACGAGTTGATCCATGGTGGCGATGGAACCGGCCAGGCCGCCCTCGTCGGTGACGGCCATGCCGCCCTGCACTGTGACGCCCATCTCGCCGAGTTGGTAGCGGCCATCGGGCAGGCCCGCGGCGCGCATGGCATCGGTGACCAGGGCTACCCTCTCGGCCCCCTTGGCGCGCACCACGAGCCGCACGACCGCGAAGGGCAGGTGGTTGCCGTCGCCGATGACCTCGACGGTCAGCCCGTCGCAGACGAGCGCCATCTCGGCCAGGCCTGGGCGTCGCAGCGGCCCCACCTTCTCCATGCTCGACATGGCGTTGAAGAGGTGGGTGACGTGGCTGGCCCCCGCCATCACCGCCTGGTCCAGCACCTCCTCGTCGGGCGCCGCATGCCCGAGCGAAACCACGATGCCCGCGGCGCGCAGGTCGCGGATCAGCTCCAGCGCGCCCGGCAGTTCGGGCGCCAGGGTGATGCGGCGGATGGCCGCCTGGTGCTCGTTCAGCCAGTCATCGCGCGCGCGATCGGCCGGGCGCACGTATTGCTCCAGGTGCGCGCCGCGCCGCGTCGGGTTGAGGAAAGGCCCCTCGACGTGGGCGCCCAAGATGCGCGCGCCTACCGGCGGCCGGGCCATGGCCTCGGCGATGGCCTCAAGGACGCGGTGGATCTCCTCTGCGGGCGCGGCCACCGTGCTGGGCAGGAGGGCGGTGGTCCCGTGGCCGGCGTGGAACGCAGCCAGGCCGTCGAGGGCCTCGGCGGTGGCATCCATGGTGTCGTAGCCGCCACCGCCGTGCACGTGGATATCGATCAGGCCGGGGGCCACGATGTGCTCGCGGGCGTCGATCACCACGTCGCCGGGCGCCGGGTCGATAGCGTCGCCGGGCAGGATGGACTGGATCAGCCCCGCCCGCGCCACCACCGTCACACTCCGGAAGGCGCAGCGCGGGGTGTAGAGCGTGCCCGCGCGGACCCACAAGCGTTCCTTCATTGCCACCTCCTTGTCGCGGCGAGGTCACTCCTCGCCAAGCCGTAGGCCGGGATTCTAACCGATGCTGTCCGATAAAGAGTCATGGTTACGAGACCAGGGGTGACAGCCGGGCGTTGAGCTGGGCGCGCTCCCGGCCCAGTCGTAGGGCCGGGATTCTATCCCGGCCCCTGTGGCTTCAAGGCGCGGCCGTAGGGCCGGGATTCTATCCCGGCCCCTGTGGCTATCTTCAAGGCGCGGCCGTAGGCCGGGATCCTATCCCGGCCCCTGTGGCCAAATCCCCCTCTGCAACGACGCCGGCGCGCAGCAGGTAGCCCGAAGGGATGCCGGCCCGCCACACCGAGACAGGGAGGGGCACGGTCAGCACACTGCGCACCCCATCGGGCAGGTGCCAGTTATCCCACGGCACACGCCAGGCCACGAGGGCAGCCTTGGCCTCGCCCGGCAGGCTGGCGGTAGCGCGCTGGCCCGAGGCGTCGAGGCGCAACATGCGGCCGGCGGGGTCGAGGCGCAGGCCGAAAGGCACGACCTGCATATGGCCGCCGCCGGCTACC
>Ga0123519_10015620_pt1 | contig 10637 bp, 13 predicted proteins | sample YelNatPaOPRAMG02_FD_87396 | JGI IMG/M metagenome (GOLD analysis project Ga0123519, IMG submission 87396) | Hot spring microbial communities from Yellowstone National Park - Yellowstone National Park OP-RAMG-02 (version 2) | ecosystem: Environmental > Aquatic > Thermal springs > Hot (42-90C) ...
AAATTCACACGAATATCTTTCGTAGGCAATTCGTGATAATTCGGCTTTTAATTCGTGTTAATTCGTGTTTAAAAAATAGTTTTTTAAATCTTTTTAAGAGACTTCTAAAAAATTATTTTTTACACGAATCTACACGAATTTTTATCGAATTCACACGAATATATTCCGTATGTAATTCGTGATAATTCGGCTTTTGATTCGTGTTAATTCGTGTTTAAAAAAGAAATTTTCCTAAATTTTCTTGACAATTCTTATTTAATTTAATATAGTAATCTAAATATGTAGAAAGGGTTATTTTTAATTTTTTTTTTAAAATAATAGCCCGCCCATTTTAATTTTCCATAATCTATCCTTATATAAATGGAAATATATTATATTAATTCTTTTCAGTTAGATATTTTTTTAAAAAGTCTAAAAAAAGACTATAAAATATTTTCTCCTAAAGCGATAAGAAAAGATAGTTCTTTACCGGATTATCATTATAATTATTTAAATGAAGATAATCCCTTAATATTTAATCCCTACCGTTGCCGGGAGCCACTTAAATCTTTCTTCAGCCCTGCTTTTGAGAAACTAGCCGATTATTTTAATTCAGAAAAGATAAATTATACGGAAGAAAAAATTATTGTCTTAGGAGTAAAAAATTGCGATTTAATAGCGCATAAAGTTCAGGATTTTGTTTTCTTAGCAGCTCAAGAAATAGACCCACTCTATAAATTAAGAAGAGAAAATATTATTTTAATTTCTAGTGATTGCACTGATTTTAAAGAGGTCTGTCACTGCTTGGCTTGGGAGATTCTTCCTTATCCCAAAGAGGGTTTTGATTTAAATCTTTCGCCTTTAAATGAAGGTTATTTAGTAGAAGTTGGTTCAGTTAAAGGTAGAGAACTCATTCAAAGAGCTTCTGAATATTTTGTTCCGGCAAAAGAGGTACAGATTTCTAGTCGCCAGGTAAAAAGGAAGAATTTAGAGGAGCGTTTAAGAAAACATGTTTTAGTCCAGAATTTAGTTTCTAAAGATATTGTCCAGAAATTAGTTAAGGAGGGCTATAATTTAGATACCTGGCAAGAATTTATGCTTACTTGTGTAGAATGTGGAGGCTGTAATTTTATCTGTGATACTTGCCATTGTTTTCTATTGATGGATAAGAAAGAGGAATCTAAAAATTCGCGTTTTAGGGTTTGGGATTCTTGTCAATATGCTAATTTTGCTCGAGTAGCAGGAGGAGCCAATCCTTTAAAGACAAGGGCAAAGCGATTAAGAAACCGCTTTCTAAAAAAATTTGATTTCTTTGTAGAAAATTTAGGTATGCCTGCCTGTTGTGGATGTGGAAGGTGTATTGAAGTATGCCCGGGAAAGATTGATATTAGAGAGGTCTTAAAAGATTTAGCTAAAAAATTAGAAAAATTATAATGGAAAATCAGACTACATTAATAATAAAAAATATCTATCAGCCAAAAGAGGCAATGGTTGAAGATATCATTGTAGAATCGCCTACCATTAAAACCTTTGTGCTTAAGGTAAAGGATAATTTTGAATTTAAGACTGGTCAATTTGTAGAATTAACTCTTCCGGGAGTAGGCGAAGCACCCTTTACCCCTTCCTCAGACCCGAATATAAAAGATAAAATAGAGATTACAATTATGAACGTAGGAAGAATCACTTCTTTATTACATAAACTTTCTAAAAATGATATTTTAGGCATACGCGGTCCATATGGCAGAGGATATCCTTTGGATAAATTTATGGGAAAAGATATTTTAATTGTCGGAGGAGGCGTGGGTTTGGCGCCTTTAAGGTCTTTATTATTTGCTTTGTTTTCTGAAATTGATAAATACCATAAAGTGGTTTTGCGTTATGGCGCGCGCACTCCCAATGATATGATTTATAAAAAATCTCTTCTTGAGTGGGCAAAGATGAAAAAAGTCGATGTCGTAACTACGGTAGATGTAGGGGATGCTACTTGGAAAGGCAATGTCGGTTTAGTTACGACTATATTGAAGGATTTACCCATTGATTTAAAAAAGGCAGTGGCAGTAGTCTGCGGACCGCCGATAATGATGAAGTTTGTGACCCTTAAACTTTTAGATTTGGGATTTTTACCTAAAGATATATATTTATCGATGGAAAAAAATATGTCCTGTGGTTTAGGTAAATGCGGACATTGTCGGATAGGAAAATTTTATGTCTGCCGTGATGGACCGGTATTTACTTATGAAGAGTTAAAAGATATACCGGATATATGGGATTAATCGTTAATTTCGTTAACGAGAATAACGGGCTAAACAAAAATAACGAATTTAAAGAATATGAAAAGATTATTTATTGACTTAGAAATATGTAATAAATGTAAAGAGTGTAAAGTTAGCTGTAGTTATTTTTATCATCCGCAGAATAATGGGATAACTAGTCTACGTGAATATGCTACTTTTGCCACCATCTGTCGGCATTGTGAAGAGGCGCCATGTGTAAATGCTTGCTATCGTAATGCCTTGGAGCGCAGTTCTGATGGGCATCTTAAGCGTTATAAGATGCGCTGTACAAGTTGTAAGGCTTGTACTCTTGCCTGTCCATTTGGAATTATTTTTGCGGATTTTATCCCCTATTTAGATTCAAGATGTGATTATTGTTTAGGAACCAAAGATGAAATTCCTGCTTGTGTGATTAGTTGTCCAGAGAAAGCAGTGGAGGTTAAAGAAGTAGAAGAGGATGGGGAAAAAAATATCTATTTTGTGGGTGAATATTTAGCAGTGCATACGCTGAAGTGGTCAAGGCAAGATATCCAGTTACCTAAGAAGAAATGATATATTTAAATCCTAAATTCGAAATCCCAATGTTTTAAACAATGTAGTTTTAGAATTTAGAAATTAGAATTTAGAATTTATTCTATTATGAAGATACTCTTTAGTTACTTAATCTTTCCCGGTTTTTTATTCAGCGCTCTTATAGGATTAATGGCAGCTTGGATAGATAGAAAAATAACTGCCAGAATCCAGTGGCGCCAAGGTCCACCGTGGTATCAAAATTTTTTAGATTTAATAAAGTTATTTGCTAAAGAAATTATTGTACCTAATCAGGCTAAATTAACTTTTCTCTTGGCTCCTTTTTTGGGGCTTTTAAGTTTAATTTTAGCTTCTACTATATTAGGAAAAGCAATTATTTTTCCTTTAGAGAGTTTTTTAGGTGATTTAATTGTAGTGATATATTTATTTACTATTCCGGCGATTGCTTTAATTATCGGTGCATCAAGTTCAGGGAATCCCCTTGCTTCTGTGGGAGCAAGTCGCGAAATAAAATTACTCTTAGGATATGAATTACCTTTTATCCTCTCAGTGCTTACTGTAATTATTAAATCTAAGGGGACTATTCAGTTAGGTGAAATTTTAATTCAGCAAATGAATTTTGGTTCCCATCTTTTTTCCTTATCAGGTATCTTGGCATTTCTCGTCGCAATACTTTGTATGCAGGCAAAGTTAGGGCTTGTACCTTTTGATATTGCGGAGGCAGAACAGGAGATTATGGCTGGAACCCTTATTGAATACTCAGGTCTTCCTTTGGCAATATTTAAGTTGACTAAGGCAATTTTACTTTATACAATGCCTTTGTTTCTCATTATTTTATTCTGGGCCAAAGATTTAAGCCCATTAGTTTTATTTATTAAATATTTATTAATTTTAGGAATTATTATTCTGATTAAAAATACAAATCCGCGTTTAAAAATTGACCAAGCATTAAAGTTTTTTTGGGGACCACTTAGTATCCTAGCATTTATAGCCATAATCTTAGCTTTAAAAGGTTTATAATGGAGAATCTTAAACTTAAAGCTTTAACTAAATCTATTTGGGTGTTTCATGCGGCTTGCTCTCCTTGTAATAATTGCGATATTGAAATTTTAGATTTACTTACTCCGCGTCACGATGTAGAAAGGTTTGGGATAACGCTGGTGGGAAGTGTGCGCCATGCCGACGCTTTGCTGGTTACGGGTATACCTAATTATAAGACTGCGGAGAGGATTAAAAAAATTTATCAGCAGGCGCCTAAGCCGTGTCTAGTTATTGCGGTAGGAAGTTGCGCTTGCGGAAGAGTTATGTTTAGGGAATCTTATAATAGTCCAGCTAATTTAGATGAGATTATTCCCGTAGATGTTTATATTCCAGGCTGTCCTCCAAAACCTGAAGCAATAATTGCGGGAATAGTTAAGTTAATCAATAAATTAGGGACAGACACCAATTTTAAAAAATAGTGTCTGTGCCCCTTTAAAGAGATGCAGGTAAAAGAAAAGATAAAAGAAAGATTTAAAGATAAGATAATTGACTGGTATGAGCATTCTTCGCGTCGGATTTATCTTTCTATTAGACCAGAAGATTTAAAAGAGACAGCCCAATATTTATTTAAGGAATTAGGTTTAAGATTTGCTACTGCTTCAGGAATAGATACACCTAAAGGGATTGAGATTTTATATCATTTTAGTTTTGATAAGAGCGGCGAAATTTTTTCTTTAAGGGTTTTAATTAAAGATAAAAAGAATCCCCAGATAGATTCACTTACTTCTTTATTTCCCGCAAGTGAGTGGATTGAGCGGGAGATGTGGGAACTTTTGGGGATAAATTTTATTGGCCATCCCAATTTAAAACATCTATTGCTACATGAAGAATGGCCGGAAAATAAATATCCGTTAAGAAAAAAATCGTTATAGCGTTATAGGGTTATAGCGTTATAAGGTATGAAGATAAGAAGATTTGAAGAATTGGAATGTTGGCAGGAAGCAAGGAAGTTAGTTAAGTTGGTATATGAAGCAATAAATAAAAGCGGAAGATTTAAGCGAGATTATAGACTTAGGGATCAGGTTACAGATGCGGCGGTTTCTGTAATGTATAATATTGCTGAAGGATTTTCTCGTCAATCGCAAGTAACCCAATAACGAATATGTCGCACAAAGTAATCATACCCATTGGTCCTTATCATCCTTTACAAGAAGAGCCGGAATATTTTCGGCTTTATGTAGAAGGCGAGCAAGTAGTAGACATTGATATTGTAATTGGTTATATGCACCGGGGAATAGAAGAATTATCCGAACATAAGCACTTTGACCAAGTGGCTTATTTAGTGGAGCGTATCTGCGGAATCTGCTCAACGAGTCATCCTTTTGCCTATGTAAATGCGATGGAGGATTTAGCAAAAATACAACTACCAGAACGGGCGCTTTATATCCGGACAATTATTGCTGAAATGGAGCGGATTCATAGCCATCTTTTATGGTTAGGTTTAGCCGGGCATTTTATCGGGTATAATACTGTTTGGATGTGGGCCTGGCGTTATCGCGAGCCAGTATTAGACTGTTTTGAGATGATTACCGGAAACCGCAATCACTATGCAATGATGAAAGTAGGAGGGGTAAGAAGAGATATTTTAGATGAACATATCGCTCCGCTTAAGAAAACTTTAGATGAATTAGAAAAAGCAGCGGATATGTTTTATGGAGCGGTAGTCGATGATCCGGTAATAAAGGCGCGCCTTAAAGGAGTCGGTATTTTAACTAAACAACAAGCAATTGATTGGTGCGTCGTTGGACCTACTGCCCGCGCCTCAGGAGTAGATATTGATGTAAGAAGAGATGATCCTTATGGCGCCTATGACCGGGTAAAATGGAAGGTAATTGTCGAAAATGAAGGCGATATTTTTGCCAAAACCTTGGTAAGAATTAAAGAGCTTTATGAATCAATCAGTATTATTCGCCAATGTTTAGATAAGATGCCGAAAGGAGAAATTGACGCAAATATAAAAGATATTCCTGCGGGTGAAGGAATTGGACATGTAGAGGCGCCAAGAGGAGAGTGTTTTCATTATGTAAGGTCAGATGGCACAAATCGGCCGATAAGACATAAGATTCGTGCACCTAGTTATATGAATGTTGCCTCCAATAAAATTGCCGCCGTAGGAGGTACTATTTCGGATGCAGCGATTACCTTAGCAGCGGTTGACCCTTGTTATTGCTGTACGGAAAGGATTGGGGTTTTAGAGAAAAATACTGATAAGAAAATCCTTAATGGTTGGGATTTGATAAAACTTTCTCAAGAAAAAACCGAAAAATTAAAAAAAGCCTATGGTAGATAATTTATGGAGAATTTAGCCAGTATAAATGAAAAGATAAAACAGATGGCTGAACATGTGCTTCTGATGTTAAAGCATACATTTGATGGGTTTATGCGCCATGACCAAGATATCTTAGCAGGTGTATTAAAAGATGAGCAAAACTTAAATGAAATGGAAAAAAACATTACTTTATCTTTAGTAGAGATATCTAAAGGTAAGATTACCGATATTGATAAAAAAGAGATTATGCTTATGACTAATATAGTAGAGGATTTAGAAGAGATAGGTGATTATATCAAAGATATGATTGAGCGGATTGAGATAAAGATAGAAGAGAAATTACTTTTTAGTGAAGAGGCATTAAATGAATACAGGCATATTTATAGTATTGCCGAAACCGGACTTTTAGATATAGTAAATGCATTAAAGATGAATGATAAGAATTTTGCTAAACGGGCATTATGTGATGGAGAACACGTAGATAATCTGGTAGAGAAATATCGAAAATTCCACGCCCAGAGACTTATTTCGGGAGTCTGTGATCCGCGTGCGGGTAATATGTACTTAAATCTCTTAGATTTTACTGCGCAAATTTTTCATCACACAAAAGTAATTGCAAAAAGTATATTAGAATTATGAATTATTTTTATCCTTTATTTAAATTAGATACTCTAAATGGATTTGTCACTTTGGCGATTGGCTTATTTTCCCTTTTAGTTTTGATTTATTCTTTTAGGTTTATGCAAGGAAGAAGACAACTTATCCAATATTACAGCTATATTATATTAACTACTTTTAGCTCAATTATAGCAGTTCTTTCAAATCATCTTATTCTGCTTCTGGTCTTTTGGGGATTCTTAGGTTTAACTTTATATTTATTAATAAATCTTGGAGAAGATGCTGAAGCTGTAGCAAAAAAGACCTTTATCATTGTGGGTGGTTCAGATTGTCTGATGATTTTAGGAATGGGAATTATTTATTATCTAACCGGCACTTTTCAAATGGACAAAATAAATCTTTCGTTTACCGCTAACCGTTTACCGTTTACCGTTATTGCCTATTTGTGTTTGGTAGTTGCCTCCTTTGCTAAGGCCGGAGTAATGCCATTTCATACCTGGATTCCGGATTGTGCAGAATTTGCACCCATTCCTGTAACGGCATTTTTACCTGCTTCTTTAGATAAATTATTAGGAATATATCTTTTAGCCAGAATCTCTTTAAATTTATTTGTAATGAATGAGGCTTTAAATATATTTTTGATGCTTATAGGTGCCTTCACGATAATTTGTGCAGTAATGATGGCTTTAATTCAGCATAATGCCAAAAGACTCTTAGGTTATCATGCAGTTTCGCAAGTTGGTTATATGGTTTTAGGTATTGGAACTGGTACACCCATTGGAATTGCCGGCGGAATATTTCATATGTTGAATAATGCTATTTATAAATCCGGCTTATTTTTAACTTGTGGTAATGTAGAATATAAGACAAAGACTTCTGAACTTGATAAACTCGGTGGCCTATCTAAGTTAATGCCTATTACTTATATATCTTGTTTAGTGGCTAGTCTTTCTATCTCAGGAGTTCCACCTTTTAATGGTTTTGTTTCTAAATGGATGGTTTATCAGGGATTGCTTTTAAAATTCCAAACTCCAAATTCTAAATTCCAAATCATAACTATATTATGTTTAGTAGCCGCCATGTTTGGTTCAGGATTAACTTTAGCTTCATTTATGAAATTAATCCATGCAACTTTTTTAGGTCAACCAGTAAACGGTAAACGGTTAGCGGTAAACGAAGTTTCTTTAAGCATGTGGCTTCCTTGTGTTATCTTAGCAATTATTTGCGTAATCTTTGGAGTATTTGCCCAAGCCATTCCCCTTAAATATTTTATTCTTCCTGCAATTAAAGGCGTAACATTTAGTGGAACCTGGTTTTCGGGATTATCTACGCTACTAATTATAATTGGTTTGGGGCTAGGTATAATAATATTTAAGACAAAAGCCATAAAACCTTTATTAAGAGAAGATAAAGCCTTTTTAGGCGCAGAGACGACCCCTTTGGCTTTAGAATCAAGTAGAGTATCAGGCACAGAATTTTATAATACTATAAAGGAGATTGGCTTATTAAGGGGAATTTATAAAAAAGCCGAGAAAGGTTTCTTTGATATTTATGAGCAAGCAAAGTCATTTGTATTTTCTCTTTCTAAAATATTACAATACTTACATAATGGGATATTGCCTACTTATTTAGTTTGGTGTTTATTAGGGATGTTGGGATTATTTTTAGGGTTATTTAGATAATGGAACTACATTTACTTTTATTATTTATGATTTTTGCAGCACTAGTAGCAGTTGAAATTGAAGATTTACTTTCTTCGGTAATTGCCGTGGGTGCGGTGGGTTTGGGACTTTCTTTGGCTTTTTTAATCTTAAAGGCACCGGATTTAGCGATTACACAGTTAGTAGTTGAGATATTATGTTTAATTATTTTAATTCGTGCCACGATAAAAAAGGACCTGCCTTTGATAAGGGATGGGCGTTGGCTCTTTAATACTGTATCTACCATATTATTTATTGTATTCTTTTTAATCTTTTCCTATTTTGCCTTAAAAGAATTACCTGATTTTGGTCAGCCAATAATGAAGGTAGCAAAAGAATACATAAAAGATGGTCTATTAAAAACGGGTGCGAGTAATTTAGTGGCTTCGATAATCTTAGATTTTAGGGGTTATGATACTTTAGGCGAAGCCACAGTTTTATTTACCGCGGTAATTGGAGTTTTGGTGGTAATACGCAAGGTAGGTAGAATCAATGGAAAATAAAAAAGCTGGAATGACTTTAATTGTTAAAACTATTACCCGTTTAACTGTGGGTTTGATCTTACTTTATGGAATTTATATTGTTTTACATGGTCATTTAACTCCGGGAGGTGGATTTTCCGGAGGGGTAATTATTGCGCTTTCTTTTATTCATCTGATGCTTGCTTTTGGTAAAGAAGTGGCTTTAAAAAAATTGTCAGAAGTTTGGGCATCGATTTTGGAGAGTTTAGGGGCAATTATGTTTTTGTCGATTGCGGCCTTGGGTTTTTTAGGTGGATATTTCTTCTTAAATTTCTTTTTAAGTAAAGGCAGACCCTTTACTCTGTTTAGTGCAGGGATTATTCCTTTATGTAATATTGCTATCTCGCTTAAGGTAGGAGCAGGTCTTTTTGCTATTTTTGTGGCACTCGTATTGTTCAAAGGGTTAACTAAAGAGAAATGAGCGTTTACTTTTTATGTTTAATTTTATTTTGCATTGGACTTTACTGTGTTTTAAGAAAAAGAAATATTATTAAGATTATTATTGGTTTAGGAATTATGGAATATGCCGTAAATTTGTTTTTTATTCTTATTGGCTATCGTTACCCGGCAAGAGCTCCTATATTAGCCAAAGACCAAGTGATTGCTAATATAGTTGATCCTCTACCGCAGGCTTTAGTTTTAACTGCCATTGTAATTGGCTTAGCAGTTACTGCGCTTTTGGTAGCGATTGCCATAAGAATTTATGAAAAATACGGAACTTTTGATATTACTAAGATTAGGAAATTACATGGATAAATTCCAATCACCAAATTCCAAACAAATTTCAATACCCAAATCCCAATTACTAAACAAAATAATTTTCTAAAATTGGTTATTGGAGATTGGTTATTATTTGGTTATTGGTGCTTGGATATTGGAATTTAAGATGATAAATATATTACCTTTATTTGTAGTTATACCATTAGGAGTAGCATTTTTAATCTCACTCTTTGGTAAAAGGATAAAAAATTTTGGTGATATCTTAGCTAATTTAGGTACATTTATTTTGCTAATTCTTTCGCTATACGCTATACGCTATACGCTATACGCTAAAATTCCTCTTGTCTACAAAGTTGGTGGCTGGATTCCGCCTATAGGAATCTGTATGGTTTTAGATAGCTTAACTAGTTTTATGTTAGTGACAATAAATTTAGTCAGTTTCTTAGTGACTATTTATTCTATAAGTTATATGGAAAGATATACGGATAAATATCGATTTTATACTTTATTTATGTTAATGCTTTCAGGAATGAACGGAGTAATTATTACTGGAGATTTATTTAATTTATTTGTATTTTTAGAGATTGCTTCAATTGCAAGTTATGCCTTAGTTGCTTTTGGTACGGAAGCCGAAGAATTGGAGGCTTCTTTTAAATATGCAATTATGGGCTCAGTGGCTTCAAGTTTCATTCTTTTAGGGATTGCTTTATTATATAGTTATACCTCTAGCCTAAATATGGCGGATATTTCATTAGTATTGTCCAGCAAAGGAGAAGGTTTGTTGGTTAGTTTTGTAATGGTATTATTTTTAATGGGTTTTGGCTTAAAGGCGGCATTGGTTCCTTTTCATGCCTGGCTTCCTGATGCCCATCCTTCCGCACCTGCTTCGATTTCCGCAATGCTTTCGGGAGTGTTGATTAAAGTTTTGGGAATATATGCACTTATAAGGTTGATTTTTAATATAATAGGTATAAGTAATATTTTA
>Ga0123519_10015624_pt1 | contig 10636 bp, 10 predicted proteins | sample YelNatPaOPRAMG02_FD_87396 | JGI IMG/M metagenome (GOLD analysis project Ga0123519, IMG submission 87396) | Hot spring microbial communities from Yellowstone National Park - Yellowstone National Park OP-RAMG-02 (version 2) | ecosystem: Environmental > Aquatic > Thermal springs > Hot (42-90C) ...
CTTCCGGTCTACACGAGCGGGAACGTCTTCTTTAACGGTGCAAAGCCCTGTAAAAAGGAATTAAATTATAAGGAAATTGTAGAAGTGTCTGTATCGCTAAAACTTCGTGAAAAAGACGGTCATTATTATATTGATACAAACCTTTACGATCATCTACCTCGATTTTGTACTGAGTTCATTTCTACCGAAATCCTAGGGGAAGCCTTTGAACCTGAACAAAAGTTTGAGAACCCCGATGGGTCTCCCATCTTTTTCAACAGGGACTATCTAGATAAGCGGCGTGGAATTAATCCTTTTCCCGGACCTTTTGAAAATACAGAGGATGTAAAACGTCCGCTGTGACGGTTCACGCACTTTCGAATGCTTGTCTGCAAACGTGGAAACGCTTCAGATAAGCATTCTTAACCCTGATATTCAGGGTGATATTTTTTTAAACACTCTGGGCAAATGCCATGGCTAAATTCAGCTTTTGAATGATTCTCGATGTACAACTCCAGTACTTGCCACTGGTTGTGCTCATCCTTAATTTTTTTGCAATAAGAACATATCGGCAACAATCCTTCCAAGCTCCGAACCAATTTTTCGGTTTCTTCGGCCCTAATTTGAATTTTGTCCACGATCATCGCCACCATTCCGAAGGCCGCCAATAAATGCAATCCGGTCATGATGCCAAATTGTAAGACAAAGGAGCTCGTAATTCTCCATATTGCCGTGATTAAAACGTACATTCCCCAAGAAAGCATACTGAAGGCCGCTAGATTTTTTCCAATAAGTTTTTTTTCTGGCCTCTGGATGAGGATCATAATAGCTGCGGAGATAAATATGAAGGATCTAAAAAGCCGAAGCAGAAAGACGGCGAGGTCAAAATGAGTTTTCAGTAACGAAATAGACCCTATCCAAAAGGCGACACCCAGCATTAATAGGCCTACAAGACGCGTGTTCATCCTATGACCAAAAAATCTGTAGGCCCCATACCCCAGGGTTAGGAATCCCAGGACATGAAAAACCTCTCCAACTAGATACGACTGCCATAAAAGGAGCAGAAGGGTATTAGACCAGAGGAAGAAGCCAACACTATTGAGGATAAAACTAATCGACCATAGGCCTATACTGGGTTCTTTTCTATCCGCCCGGCGTAAAAAAAAGAACCCCAGGGAAATACACGCAAAAATCGCCGATAACCCTAAATTCTCCCTTGTTATTATGCCAAAATTGGTATTCACGTATACTTTTCCATAAATGGTATTTTTTACCCCAAGTGTTTAAATAGACCGTACACGAGAAAAGCGGGCCATACCAGGGCTTTCAGGAACCCAAGCACGCCCATCCAAAATCCCGTCGCGTGGGCTATATAGTACACCACCGCACCGATAAAACCAAGGCCGTACACCGCGCTGGACTGGGCCGATCCGCCTATTTTTCGTTCCATAGTACTTCTCCTCCTACACTGTATCGATGGAATTTCAGAGAACCTTACGATTCCACCGGCCTATAGTACGATGGAGGGAAAAAATAATCCACCGGGGTACGGGCGTTTAGATCGGCAACAGGAGTATTACCAGGAAGACTAGAAAGATGTACAGCACGTAGTAGTTCACTTTACCGTGCATAAAGTACCGACTAAAAAAGGCTCCGATTCCCCGTACCAGGTCGGAGGCCCAGAGGAGGGGGGCGATCAGTCTGTCTCGATGGTGGATTTGGGCTCGATCGTTTTCGGCGATTTCCCGGGCTCCGTAAAAACGTCTAAATTGATGGAGAAGGATCTGGGAAAACGCGGGTTCGCTGTAAAATTCGTTTTCTTCCATCGTTATTCCTCCGTACCACGACGGTACCTTCCTGGTTTTGGTCGATCGGTGGCGCCATACCACGAGGGGAAGGAGGGCAAGAACCGCCACGATGATGCCGAACATCGTGGGAGAAAGGACCCCAAAAAGGGGATCCCCCGAATTAAGAAGCAAGGGTGATGGGACCCCCAGAAGGCCGTTGAAGAGGGAACCGAATCCTGCTGGTATGAGGAGGAAGGGGAGCGCAAGGCCCAGCAAAGGAATCAAGACGATGGCGGTTCCTTGGGCCGCCTTCATAAAGGTCGCGGACCGCTCGGGGGCCCGTATGCCGTGGTGGTAGCCCAGGGCGGTGTAGCCAATGAGCTTGACCATGGCGAATACGGTCAAACCTATCGCCAGGGCAAGAATAACACCGGCAAAGATGAGAACATAAATTTCCATCGGTTGTCTGAAACGGGAGGATTGGAAAAAAGTCTCCAGGAGCATCCACTCGCCCGTGTAACCGAGGAAGGGAGGCATGGCCGCCAGGGATAGGGACGACATGAAGATTCCCAAGCCGGGTATCCTGCCAACGGTTCTCCAGACTCCCCTTGTCTCGTCTATGGTTCGGACCCCAAGGAATTCCTTCGCGTGGCCAATGGACATGAACAGTAGGGTCTTGGCTATCCCGTGGGCAAAGGCGATGGTTAAGGCCGCCGCTTCGGCGAACTGTGAAAGGTAGGTCAAGCTTGGGCCCCCCGCTTCGCGGGCCAGAGCCGCCGTCGCCGCGGCGGCCAGGATCATACCGTTGGCCTCCACGGTGGAATACGCCGGTAGAGACTTGAGGGTCCGGCTTCCCGCGGCATGAAGGGCTCCCCAAAAGGCGCTAAAGGCGCCAAGAAGCACCAGAATCAAAAGCAGGGTAGGGCTAAGGGTCCCCAGGAACAAAAAACGTTCAAGGGCGTAGACTCCCATCAGGGTGAGGGGTACGCTGAGGAAGGCGCTTGTATGGTCACTGGTGTGTTCGTAGACCCTGGGCATCCAGACGTGGAAGGGGACGGTGTCGAATTTGATTGCCGCCCCGAGAATCCCCAGGAATAATACCGCGCTTCCGGCCTTTGGGAGGGCTTCGAGGGCCGCGGAACCGGAAAGGGCGAAGGAAGCCGCCGCGGTGAGCAGGAGCAGGGCAAAGGAAATCTCGCCGAAAAGAAGGAACCGAAAGGCCGCCGAGGTCATGGGACTTCTACCGCTTTGGGTTTCCGAAGACGCGGAATCTCCGATTATCATAAGAAATACGAATATGGTAACCAGTTCCCAGCTAAAGAGGAAAGAGATGGTATCCCTGGCCGTGAAGACGACGAGGATAGATGCGAAGGCGAGAGAAAAGGCGGTGGCCGTTCTACGCCCGAAGAAGCGGCCGTAGTCGATGGCGAAAAGGCTGAGGAGGGCTCCGCTCAGTCCGACAAAGATAAGGAAAAGGCCGGAAAGGTTGTCTATACCCCAGGACAGGACGATACCGAATCCGTAGGCGAAGTCCACCGGCGAAGACGTCGAGAGGATTCCCCAAATTCCTGCGGCGATGACGACCAGGGAAGCCACAAAGGCGATGGCATACGAGATACCTCGACGTCGAGCGGATAGCGCGGCGGCAAAATACAGGATGATGGAAAGCAGAATGATGGTCATGGGTGTACCCCCCATTGGATTGTTCCTTTTGCGGCTAACAGGGCTCCCAGAAGGTCCTGTGGTCCTGTTTCTTCCGGAAGCACCGCGAGTAGTTCGTCGAAATCGACGATGGATCGCCATGTTTCCTCGTTTCCTCCGATGGCTAGAATGCCCCTTGGTCGGGGAATCTGTTCAATGGTATTCCTGAGCGCCCCCTCAAGAGCGGGAAGCGGTGGGCCGAGGATGATGATAACATCGGCGTGCCGGGGCGTATCGGCCCAGAAAATACCGAAACGATGGGAATTGTACTGGGGAGTCTGAAGCGCCTGAACGATAAAATTTAAAAAGTTGTCGCACCCGGCGTCGACCGCCCAACAGTGGAGGCTCCGACGAAACCGCGGCCCCAAAGATCGAACCGGAACCGGCGGTTTGTAAAGGGTGTTTTCGGTAAAACGACGTCCAATTCCGTGTAAAGGCAAGAAAACCATGATTACCTCCCCGCGTCGGCGAAACTTACGCCAAAGGATTCATAAGCGAAGGGCACATCGGTGAAGATGTTGCCGACCACCGATTCCGCGTAGGCCTGGAACCCAAAGAGCGATGGGGGAGAAACGACGGCGTAGCGTATCCTGCCATTTTCAGTCCCCACCACCCACGCGATGGTTCCGGATGGCGATTCGACGGCCCCAAGCCCTTCGCCCGACATTTCGGGAAGGCTCTCCGATGGGCCTCCTGTCCAGCTTGTTCGCCGGTACAACCCCGCGATAATTGCGCAGGATTCGATGAACTCCCGGGCCCGTACTTCCATCCGCGCGAAGGAGTCTCCCTCGTTTTCCCCCTTCGGTTGAAACTCTTCGATAAGCGGTTCCTTGGACCGCAGATCCCATTTCGTACCCGTGGCCCGCAAGGATGGTCCGGTAAGCCCAATCGCAAGGGCCCGATCCCCATCCACCGTGGCGGTTCGGTGCAACCGGTCCAGGAAATTTCGGGACGAAAGCATCCTCCGGTGGGTTCTCTCGAAGTCTTGACGGAGTCGCTCTATCTGCTCAGCCAGATCGCCGATACGTTCCTGGGTGGGTGGAATGGAAACCCCTCCCGGGATTATATAGCCCCGAAGTCCCCGTCGTCCCGAGAGCCCTTCGGTCAGTCGGAGGGCCCGTTCAAAAAAGGATCCATAAAAGGAGCTTCCTATTTTTTGGGCCGCCGCCGAAGAGAGTCGCCACAGAACGTACAGGTGATTGTAGACCCGCTCCAGTTCCAGGGCGATCAGTCGGGCCGAGCGATCCCGGGGACTCGGTTCGAAGTGGGCAATGCTTTCCACGGCTTGGCAGAAGGCCAGAGAATGGGCGACCGTGAAATTGCCGCAGAGCTGGGACGCGAGAGCGCTGGCACCGCGGACGTCCATACCGATCATTGTATCTTCGATGCCCCGGTGTTTTTTCGAAAGATCCACCGCCACGGAAAGGATCTTTTCTCCGTAGGTGGCGTAATGGAAAATACCCGATTCCGGGACTCCTCCCGTAAAGGGACCGTAGCGGAAATCGAATACCCCTTCCCCCGTTACGGGTGGGGTACCTATCGTATCACCCCGAAGCTCCCAGAGGCGAGCGGATTCGGGGGAAAGGGGAAGATCAGAAAGGAAAACATCGCTTCCCTCCTGTACTATGGAGCGGGCTGTGGAACCCTGAACAACGGAGCCAAGAAAGACGCTCATAAGCCCAACGCTCCCTTTAACATTTCTTCGATAGCGGGCACGAAGAATAACAGGATGAATCCCACGATCAAAATGACGATGGGAACAACTACGCTGAGGGGGGATAGGGGACTCTTTTCCCGATTCGTGGGGGAAAAAACTACCCCCGCCACTTTGAAATTGAGGGCCATAAAACTGAGGGCGATCAATGTTCCGACGATGAGGGCGAGCAGGGCTCCGTACCGGGCCCAGATAGCCCCAAGGATGATCAGTTCACCGAAGAAGGATAAGAAGGGCGGCGCTCCGGTGACGGAAAGGGCCGAGAAAAACAGGGCCAAGCCCGTGGCCGGTAATCGCTTGCCTATTCCCCGTAGTGATGCGATCCGCACGGTGCCATATTCGATGACCACGTTGCCGCTGAGGAAAAAGGCCGCCGACTTGGATACCCCATGGGAAAGGATAATCAGAACCGCTCCGATGGCGCCTATTCCTCCGAGCGAAATACCGACCATGATAATCCCCATATTCTCAATCGTTGAATAGGCGAATAAACGCTTTAGATCCGACTGGACGCTCAGCAGAAACGTTGCCACCACAAGGGTTATAAGGGCCATGATGAAGAGTACCTCTTTGGCCAGAGGAAAGGGCGCGACGCCGAGAAACCTCGTCATCGCAAAGATCGCGACCGGAAGGTTAAGCGCGGAAAGTATGGCGCTAATGGGGGAGGGAGCTTTGCCGTGTACGTCCGGGAGCCAGGTGAACATAGGAAATAGGCCTCCCTTGGTTCCAAAACCGACCACCGCCAGGAGAGCCGCTGTCGTTGCCAAGGCGCTGGAGTTCACCCCTTTTTTCAACTCCGTGAGCGAGAGGGTTCCCGTGGCGGAATACAGAAAAATACAGGCGATAAGGGCTATGACCAGACCGGAAGAAACGATAATGATAAAACGCCACGACGCTTCCACGGCGCTTTCGCTGTTGTCCGTGGCCACCAGCAGAGCGCCAGTCACCGTCGTCGCTTCGATAGAAAACCAAACCAATCCCAGATTGTCCATTGTCACGGCGGACAACATAACCGCCATAAAGGAGTTGAGCAGAAAGAAGAAGTACCGTTTATGGAAGAGCGGGTTTTTGATGTGGGGAAGGTAGGCGATTGAGTAAAGGACCGCCGCCGCCCAAACGAGGGAGATTAAAAGGAGCATCAGTTTAGAAAAGCCATCCACGTAGACAAAATGGTCAAAATGATTCGGAGAAAAAGCGATGATCCCGGAAGCTATGAGGGCTCCAAAGGAAAAAACCACTGAGAAAGCTTCCTCTGCGACAAGACGGGGAAACAAAACCAGCAGGGCCCCCAGTACCGCCAAGGCTAGGGGTATAAAATATAGGATAGGTAGTGTTTGCATGGTCGTTATCCTTTTAGATCTTCATGTTCAGCGGCTATGGCGAAGGGGGTATCCCCCTCTGTCCTCCGTTCACGCAGGCGCATCACAATTCCTGCTATGACAACGAGTCCCAAAAGATCGAGGGCCACAGCGCCTTCCAGAATCAGGGGAATGACGGGGAAGTTCCATGCCGCAAAGAGCAGTACCCCGTTTTCCACCACCAGGTATCCCGAAAACTGAATAAAGGAATTCCGTTTTGAAACGATGAGGAACGCCCCCTGCAGTATCAAGGCCAGGGCAAGCCCGCCGCTTTCGTTTAGTACTCCGAACCGTGGCAGAAGTACGTAGCGGAACAACGCCAGGGCCGTCAAAATCAGGGCCATGGAAACGAGTATTCCGGACGCTGTAGGAACTAGGGGCGCATCCTCCCGGACCCGTTCCGGTCGTTTATGCAAATTGAAGGAAGTTATCATGGGAATCAGAAAAGCGCGGATCAGGACGGTTAAGCCCGCAATGACAAAATACTCCATCGTACCGGTGTGGATCCCCAGAATAAAGAAAGCCACCGCTACAACGAGGGAATTGAGAGAAAACACCAAAAAAATCCTGTTGACAAAGACCATCCACTGCATCGTCAGGACTAATAGAACAAGAATGAATCCCAGGATATCGGAGATGGAGTTCATCGTATGCCTCCCCCGACGACAAAGTAGGCAAGTCCCCCCATGATGGCCAGGGAAAAGACCGCCGCAAGGTAATCGAAATTTTTATAGAGCCGGTACTTGGAGACCGTTTCGTTCACCAGGGCCAACAGAACAGTCAGCAAACCGAGCTTGATAAGGTGGATGCCCGAGTAGATCAGAATAGCCAGAAAATCGGGTTTCCGAGGAACAAAGAAGGGTACCGAGAAAACATTGAGGAAAACGCTGGAAAGCAATAGTTGCTTCGCATAGCCTCCCCATTTGAAGAACGCGTATTCGGCCCCCGAATACTCCAGGGGTAATCCCTGGTCGATAAGGCCAAACTCTCCCGTTGTTTCCGCCTCTATAGGGAGCTGACCCGTTTCTACCAGAAGGTTCAGGAAAAACGCCCCCGCAACGAACCAGTGGAGCAATGAATGGTACCAAATTTTTGAATCCTGGAGAACGTTGTTGATCGTATAGGGATTATTGGTCCCCGACATAAGACCCAGCAGGATAAAGATGATAACCGTGGTGGGTTCGGAAACCGCGCCTAAACCCGAGGCTCGGGACGCCCCCAGGTGCGCGTAGTTGCTTCGGGAATCGAGGGCCGCGATCTTTTTGAGCGTCCCTGCGGCTCCGAATATGAGGCCTCCGCCGATAAAGTCGACCACCGGTCCAAAGGTTAGGGGAAACGCCGTTAAAATCGGTAAAACGAGGGACAGGAAAAGGTACAGGGCAAAAACAAGGTACGGCGCTATGGAAAAAAAGGGCGAAGACACCGCCGGAACCAGGCTTTCCTTTCCAAAATACTTATACAGATCAAAGTACTTTTGGAAAACGCTCGGCCCTTTTTTGCGTTCCCATTTTTCTTGGACCGTCGTTTGGAGACCGACGAAAAGGGGCGCGAACGCGAAGACAAATAGAATTTGAGCGAGACTGAGTATGAATAGCACTCCTAACCTCCACATTCCAGAGAATGAATAGTAGGTTAGGAGTCATCAGCCATAATGGCGCTTCGGGTTTGAAGGACTAGCTCCTCCCGCGGGCGAACTCCATCGCCTAGGAAATCAATATCCGAAAGCCTTCGACGTGTCAAGCCGATTCGTTGGGTAGAGAAATCCCCCGAGTGTGATCCTGGGGAACGGAAAGTTTTTCCCGTATCCGATCGCGGACTATGTTCGCGTCGGGATCCTTGGGGTTTAGTCGTATAGCTTCTTCAATCACCGTAAGGGCTTCTTCGTATTTATTTTTACGATACAGACACCACGCAAGATGCTGTCTAAAGGAAGCTTCAAAGGGGTTTAGATACATTGCCCGGCGGAATTGGGATTCCGCCGCGTCAAACATTTCGCGCCGAAGCAACGCTATCCCCAGGTGATCCCGGTCGTACCCGAGAAATCTGTTGGGCCGTAAACGTTCTTCGATTTCCTCGCTGAGCTTTGGAGAATGGACATCCTGCTCCCGATACATAACAAAACACCTCCCGGTGGGATCTATCGATCCACTAACCAGGAGTCATCAGATCGATTCGTCGGCGTTTGGGGGCGGACTCCATCGCCCGTTTACAGAATAAAAATAAATATAGGGATGTTGGTCCAGGTAGTCAATGGATTAATGACCGGATAGGAGTATAATAGACAAACAGAAGGGTTGTTTTCGTAAAGGGAGGGCATGATCGTGTTTAGAGATTTTACGGGAGCGCTTTGGAATATATTTATTGGTAACGCCCTCATGGTCATTACCATTGGCTTCTATATTGCCTGGTGGGTGGTCCTGTTTCGCCCGGATAGGAGTGGCCCAAGCCCCTACGGGCCGCCTTTGATCGTGATAGCCCTAGTGGCTGGAGCGGCCTCGATCGTTTTTCTCATTTTCGGAATTAGCTCCCAAGCTTGGAACGGGAAGGATTTCCCCGGGGCGTACTTTCTTCTGGGTGCCTTGGGGGCCTATGTTATACTCCTCGGTATTACCAAAAGTCTATTCCAACGGCCCGTCACCTCGGAATTGTTGTTAATCGTCCTTTGGTCTACCCTCGAATGGTCGGTGATCACCGTTTTAAAAATGGGGGACCGGCTGTCTTCCATACAGGCTCTGACGTTGATGGTTCTCCTTGGTTTGGCCGCCTGTATCGGCCTGGTTTGCTATGTTTTATTCTACCGTTTGGACGGTACTCCCCGTTTTTGGGACGGCCTTATTCCCCTTATAGTCGACGGCCTTGTGGTTATCACGATCCTCGGGGCGCTGACGTTTTTCAGCGGCCCCCGAGGGGCCCCGCTCAACCTTCGTTGAAGAGGATCCAGCTTCAGGTCGCACAGCAGGAAAGCTGTTGTACGTCCTTGGTAAAGGTCAGGGCCGCCAGTTTTATCCCCTCAGCCATGGTCAAATAGGGGAAGAGGGTTTCGGCCAGGTCGTGAACGGTAATTTTCATCTTGATAGCCAAGACCGCTGTCTGGATGATCTCGCTGGCCTCCTCCGCTAGAATCTGGGCCCCTAGTAATCTTCCGGAGGGTATTTCAGCCACCAGTTTGATAAAGCCACCGGTCTCAAAGTTAACCAGAGCCCGGGGTACGTTATCCAGGCTCAGGGTCCTGCTCTCCGCATTAAAGCCCTGTCTTCGCGCTTCTTTTTCCGAATACCCCACCGTCGCGACTTGGGGATCGGTAAACACCACGGCGGGCATGGCAGACAGGTCCAGGAAAGCTCTTCCTCCGGTCATGTTGATCCCCGCTGTCTTTCCCGCCGCCGCGGCCACGTATACGAACTGGGGACGGTTAGTACAGTCCCCCGCGGCATAAATTCCGGGCTCGGTACTCCCCATGTGATCATCCACCATGATGGCCCCCCCTTTGTCCACTTTTATGCCCGTGTTCTCCAGACCCAGGTCCTCCGTATTCGGTTTTCGCCCCATGGCGACCAGGAGTTTTTCCGCTCGGATCTCTCCCTTGACGGTCATAAGGGTAAAAGAGCCATCCCCAAAGGTAATATGCTGGGCCTCGGTATAGGTCAAAACCCGAATACTTTCAGATTCAAAAGCCTCCTGTAAGGCCTCGCCGATAGCGGGATCCTCCCGGTACAGCAGGCTGTGTCGAGCAAGGATGGTCACCGAACTTCCCAGCCGGGAGAAGGCCTGGGCAAGCTCGAGGGCCACCGAAGAGGAACCCAATACGGCCAGACTTTTCGGAATTTCCGTACACTCAAGGGCTTCGGTGGAGGTCCAGTAGGGGGTGCCTACAAGCCCGGGAATCGGAGGAATGAAAGGAAGCGCCCCGGTCGCGATAAGACAGCGGTCAAAGGATACATCGATATTTCGGCTATCCATCGTCCGGATCCGCAGGTTCCGGGGGCTGGTGAACCGGGCTTGCCCCCGGAGTACCGAGATTTCCGGCCTGGAGGCGAGTACCCCTTCGTATTTGGCTCTTTGCAATTCAGCGACCCGGCTCCTTTGCTGGTCCAGTA
>Ga0123519_10015626_pt1 | contig 10635 bp, 7 predicted proteins | sample YelNatPaOPRAMG02_FD_87396 | JGI IMG/M metagenome (GOLD analysis project Ga0123519, IMG submission 87396) | Hot spring microbial communities from Yellowstone National Park - Yellowstone National Park OP-RAMG-02 (version 2) | ecosystem: Environmental > Aquatic > Thermal springs > Hot (42-90C) ...
GGAGCCGCTCGCACTGGCCCAGCCTATCGGCTTGAATCTTGATTATCCGCGCCCTTACGGGCGCGGCTACGAGCATCTGCAGTGCTGTAGCGGCGGTCTGTGACCGCCCGGCTTTGTCGCTCCGCATCTGTTGGATCATCTTATTACACCGATGCCGGAAAAACGGACGGCGTTCACAGAAGGCCGCTACAGAAGCTGTGGTACCGGCGCGCCCATCTGGGGGCGCAGAAGACCTGCGGCCAGGATGGCCGCGCGCCAAATCTACCCCGGCGCGCGACCGTCCCGGTCGCATGAGCTGCTGCGGCCAAGAGCGCCGCGCGTCACAGCACAATAACAGTTGCCTGGCCACACCGACCGGACGCCTCGGGGAGGCGTCCCTATCCATTCTCAGTTGGGGGCAGGTGCCAGCACCATTGGTGAAATGGAATATGGGATGGGGCAGACAAGAGTTAAGCCCACGGCACGCGCGGTTTTCACCCGCGCAACTGTAGATTTTTGTCTAAGCATCGAGCGTGCATGTTGCTCTGTGGCTTGTGCGCAGTCAGAGTGCGGCTTGAACGATGTCTGCCAGTTCCGTCGGCGTGAGTGTAATCGGGTTACCTTTCATGCTGCTTGCCTTGGCAGCCTGTTGGACGATGTGTGGTATGTGAGACTCAGAAACGCCGTATGCACCCAGCCGCCGTATGCCAACTGCGCCGACTAGCGCATTAACCCAGTTTATACCGTCTGGTGCAATTGCATTTGGCCGGTCGGTTAACAATCGCGCTAGTTCGTCGTATCTGCGCAGCGCCTCGGCTCCGGATGCACGCGCCTGTAAAGCGCGTACGTTAGCTGCCATCACATGCTCGAGCAGCGCGGCACACACAGCCCCATGCGGCGCACCGAACATGCCGCCAATCACACCCGCAAACCCATGCACAGCGCCCAACCCTGCATTTGCAAGTGCAATGCCGCTGAACATGCTCGCCAGGGCCATGTCCCTGCGTGCGGTTGCATTTCTGCCATTCTCGAATGCAACGCGTAACGAGCGCGCAGCACGTCGAATTCCGTTGGTGCACAATGCGTCTGTCATCGGATTTGCGCGGCACGACACGTACGCCTCGATCAATTGTGTGAGTGCGTCCAAGCCGGTTGTAGCGGTCAGTTCAGGCGGTAGCCCATACGTCAGTGTTGGGTCAACTAGAGCAACCCGCGGCAATAACAGCCGACTGCGCAGGCTTACCTTGACCTTGTGAGGTGGCGACAGCAGGACCGCATTTCTTGTTACCTCGGCACCTGTACCTGCAGTGGTCGGGATTGCAATGACCGGCACAGGCGGGTTTACCAAGGGTTTACCCCCACCAATCACTTCCAGATAGTCAATCAGGTTGCCTTCGTTGGTGATCATTGCGGCAATTGCTTTTGCGGCGTCAATTGCGCTGCCACCGCCGAACCCGATCACAAGATCACAGCCAGATTTGCGCGCAGCTTGAACGTGCTGTTCAACCCAATCCACGGTCGGCTCACCCGGGGCTTGGCACGTGATGGTGGAAACAATCCCACCCGTTCTTTCGAGCAGTTCAAAAACCACCGCAGCACGCGCTCCGCTCCGCCCGGTCACAACAAGTGCGCGCGTACCCAACCCGCGTACAAGCCCGGGCAATTGTGTCAATGCGCCTTCGCCAAAAACAATCTGTGTAGCTGTCGTGAACTCAAACTGCATAACCAAATCGAACCACGTGGTTCAAACCTGGCTGTTTTGTTTATGACCGGCCTGGAGTGCCGCCGTTTTTTTGTTCGGCTCACCAGCGCCGCGTACCGCCCGTAAAGTTGCCCCAGTATATTCGGCCGTTTGTTGCTAAGGGATGAAAAAACCACTCAATCGCACACGGCGGTTTGCAAACGGGCTGGTTACGGCGGCGGCTGCAGCACAGGCAGGTATCGCATCCCACTTATCACTTCAACACTTTAACGCATCAGGCATCTCTGAGGCACTCGACTTGACGCAGGCAGGCAACACAGCAGGTTGTTCGCGCACCGGCAGGATTCCGTCACGACGCATTGCGGCTGGCGCGCTTCACAAGACTCCAACCACAGTCCGTATCAAGGCTGAACCTAAAATGGTGTCAGGACTCACTGACGCCCGCTTTGCCAACGCACTCTAAACTGTGCATGGCAGCACGGTTTTTTTTGACGAACCACGTCAGATACCACAATCTAACGCCGCCATGAGACACAACGTTGGAATTTTGTTGGTGGGTGTTGTGCTAGCCGGGTTTTGCGCACTTGCAGCGCAGGAAGCCGAGCCTGAACGACGTGCGCTTTCACTACAGGAATGCATTCAGTTGGCTGTGCAGAACAATCTCGAACTGCAGATCGAACGGTACAATCCGCAGCTTGCGTTGTTCGGATTGAAAGGCTCGTACGGTGCGTATGATCCAACGTTGGCAGTGTCAGGCCAGCACAGGTACTCGAAATCTGGCGAAACGCTGTTCCAAGGAAGGTACCCTGTACCAGGGCAAAAGACAGAGACGGATTCATTCAACAGCTCGGTTGGCGGCCTGTTGCCATGGGGCACACGCTACAGTCTTAGCGCGACAGCGACTGATACCGACGGTACGAGATTCGAGTTTGACCCGGATTTAGGCCAGATAGTTGCCGCGCCATACTCGGTTTCAGGGGGCTCAGTTACATTGGACGTGACACAACCGTTGTTGAAAAATTTCTGGATTGACAGTTCACGTCTAACGATTCGCGTGGCAAAGAACCGGCTCAAATCGTCCGAGCTTGGCTTGAGGCTAGCAATCATGAAAACCGTCACTGCGGTGGAACAGGCGTACTACGACCTGATTGCAATGGGTGAGCAGGTCAAAGTACAGGAAAAAGCGCTCGAGCTGGCCCTGCGGCTTGTCGAGGAAAACCGGAAACGAGTCGAGGTGGGCACAATGGCACCGCTCGACGAGCAACAGGCCGAAGCACAGGCTGCAGCCATCAGAGCCGATCTCATTACTGCACGAAACACACTTGCAATTCAGGGGCATCAACTCAAGAAACTAATTGCGGCCGAATACTCTGAGTGGGCGAACGTGGTGCCTGAACCCATTGGCATGCTCGAGGCGCCGGTGCAAGTGTTTGACCGGCAGCTTAGCTGGGCGCGCGGCCTGAGCCAACGACCCGAGATATTGCAAGCGAAACTAAACCTGGAAAACGCGGGCATACAGCTTAAGTACGATTACAACCAGCTTTTCCCGCAATTGGACCTGCGAGCTGGAGGCGGGTACGCAGGGTCAACACCCGAGTTTAGCGGTGTATTTGGCGACATCGAGCGGCGTGAGCAACCGTTTTATTACATTGGCGGTCAGTTCAGTCTCCCACTCGGTAACACAGCCGCCCGCAACAACTACCGCGCAAGCAAGGCCGCTGTTGAACAAGCCATGCTGAGTCTCAAGGCGCTCGAGCGTGACATCATGGTACAAATTGACGATGCAATACGTCAGGCACAGTCAAGTTATGAACGCGTTGCTGCAACACGCAAAGCGCGTGAATACGCCGAGGCGGCGCTCGAAGCCGAGCAAAAGAAACTCGAAAGCGGCAAAAGCACAACCTACATCGTGCTCCAACTGCAGCGCGACCTGACAGCGGCACGTGCAAATGAAATTCAGGCACTGGACAATTACAACAAGGCACTTGCACAGCTTAGCTTGGCTGAAGGCACAACTCTGGAGCGGCTCGGCATTGACGTTGAAGTCAAGTGAAACGCAGAACGACACCATAAAACTCGTGCTGGCGGGCGCGACGAGCGGTCGGCTAATCGCCTCAGCAATGTCTTTCTGGCGTGTCCAAAGCATGATTAAAACAACGCACGCGCGCGTCTAACAGAGGGCATGGCTGCAGTCGCTCAAACAAAATCGCGTGTCAGAGTTGACGGCAAGTTTTTCCGCATCGGCCAACAGAAATTCCACATCAAAGGTGTCGCTTACGGTCCGCTCGGCCCGAATGAATGCGCTGAACAATTTGCCTCGCCAGAGCAAACGGCACGTGATTTTGCGCAAATAACGGCGCTTGGCGCGAACCTACTCCGTGTTTATACACCGCCACCGCGCTGGTTTTTAGACCTTGCAGCCGAGCATGGATTAAAGGTGCTTGTTGATATTCCGTGGAACAAACACCTGTGCTTTTTGGATTCTGAAGCTGACAAGGCAGTTGCGCGTGACGCGGTCCGCAGCACCGTACGGCGATGCGCCGGTCATGCGGCGCTTTTCGGTTACAGCGTTGTGAACGAAATCCCACCGGATATCGTGCGTTGGAGCGGCGTGCGCGCAGTCGAGCGGTTCATTGACGAGCTGGTTGCAGTGGCAAAAGAGACCGACCCGGATTGTCTGTGCACGTTTACAAATTATCCGCCTACGGAGTTTCTCCAGCCGCAAAGTCCGGATTACATCTGTTTCAACCTTTACCTGTACAAGCGCAACCCGTTTGAAAATTACCTGGCCAGATTGCAGGTGTTTGCCGGAAACAAACCGCTTGTGCTGGGTGAAATTGGCATGGACTCGCTCCGCGAAGGCGAGCAGACCAGATGCGAGTTTTTCAGTTGGCAGATCGAAAGCGCGTTTCGGTGCGGTGTAGCGGGTGTTGTTGTATTCAGTTTCACCGACGAATGGGTTCGGGACGGCCGGCAGGTTGAAGGGTGGCAGATGGGCCTCACAACCAGAGACCGCCAGCCAAAGGACGCATTTTATGTAGTGCAAAAGCAGTTTCGTACCGCCCCATATTTCCCGTTGCCACGCCAGCCGCGCGTTTCGGTTGTTGTGGCGAGCTACAACGGCGCCCGGACACTGCGGGCATGCCTCGAATCGCTCACGCGGCTGAATTATCCGGACTACGAAGTGATCCTTGTTGACGACGGTTCGACCGACTCGACGGCCGACATCGCGCTGGCGTATCCGAGCGTCAGGTACATCCGTCACGAGGCTAATCTCGGTCTCGGCACAGCACGGAACACGGGTATCGAGGCTGCCACAGGCGAAATTGTTGCGTTTACCGATGCTGACTGCCGCGCTGATGAAGACTGGCTTTACCACTTGGTAAATGTGCTTGTGCAGGGTGAGTTTGCCGGTGTCGGCGGGCCGAACATACCACCTCCGGAAGATTCGCCATTGGCGACCGTGGTGATGGCTTCACCGGGCGGTCCTGCACATGTGTTGTTAACTGATCGCGATGCTGAGCATGTGCCCGGGTGTAACATGGCCTTTTACAAACATGCGCTTTTAGCTGTAGGCGGGTTTGACCCCGTTTTTCGACAGGCCGGCGACGATGTTGACTTGTGCTGGCGCCTGCGCCAGGCCGGGTTCAAAATCGGGTTTAGCCCGGCCGGGTTCGTGTGGCATCACCGCCGCGCTACAATACGCGATTATCTGGTGCAACAATATGGCTACGGCAAAGCCGAGGCGCTCCTGGTACGCAAACACCCCGAATACTTCAACGCGGTTGGCGCGTGCGTGTGGCACGGGCGCATTTACGGCAGCGCAAGATTACAAACGCGCCTCTGGCGACCTCTAATCTACCACGGCAGATTCGGCAGCGGCATGTTTCAAAGCCTTTACAGCGGGTTCGAACTCGATCCATTGATGATTTTCACTGCACCCGAATACCACGTGTGTGTGACGTTGCCCTTTTTGGTGCTTTCGGCACTTGTGCATTGGCTTTTGCCGCTGGCAGCGGTAAGCCTGCTGCTTTCAATTGCCGTTTGTGCGCTGGCTGGTGCACAGGCTGTTCTGCCAAGAGAAAAAATCCGCTGGTGGTCACGTGCTGCAGTTGCGTTGCTTTACCTGTTGCAACCGATCGTGCGTGGGGTTGGCCGGTACGAAGGCCGACTTAGGCGACAAACGCCAATCATGGGTCCGGGCGTATTTGAAGCCGTTGCAGTACGTGACTTCGGCAAACAAATCGGCCCAGCCGGTTATTGGGTTGAAAACAATGTCACACGGCACGATTTCATTTCGGCTATTCTGCGCGAACTTGACAAACGCCGCTGGCCTTACCGCGCCGATGCCGGCTGGAGCGAATTCGATATCGAGCTAGGCGGTAACAGGTGGGTCTCTCTCCAAATCACGACTGTGGCCGAAGAACATCCTGGCGGCCGACGTATGCTCAGGTGCAGGCTCACACCGCGGTTATCGTTTACTGCGCGTGCTTTTGGGTTTGGACTGATTGCTCTGGTTGTGTTGAGCATCGGCCTCGGCAGCACGACAATACGCTGGGTGTGGGTAATGTCGATTTCAGTGCCTGTCTACTGGTGGTTTCTCATGCGCCAGCGCAGAATTATGCAACGAATTGGTGTGGGGTTCCTGGACACATTGGCAGAGCAACTCGGGTTGATCAAAGTTGCCGACAAAAGAGAACCTGCTGCAGCCACTGCACCTGCACCCGCAGACACAAAAACCGCAGAGCAACACACATCACAATCTGCTCAATGAAACAATACCTCGAGCTGTTGCAGTTTGTGCTTGAGCACGGGAAATTCAGGCCCGACCGCACCGGTACGGGTGTGTACTCGGTGTTCGGCGCGCAACTGCGAGTCTCACTTCGCGACTGTTTCCCCTTGTTGACGACGAAAAAGGTGCATTTTAAGTCGGTTGTCCACGAACTGCTCTGGTTTTTGCGCGGCGATACAAACATCAAATACCTGCACGAACACGGCGTTACGATCTGGGATGAATGGGCCGATAAAGACGGTAACCTGGGCCGAATCTACGGGGCGCAATGGTGCGACTGGCGCACACCAGACGGCCGGTCAGTAAACCAAATTGACTGGGTCATCGAGCAGATCAAAACCAACCCGCTCAGCCGTAGGCTGGTTGTAAGCGCATGGAACCCGGGCGAGCTTGATCAGATGGCGTTGCCGCCGTGCCATGTGCTGTTTCAGTTCTATGTTCAAGACGGCGAACTTAGTTGCCAGCTATATCAGCGCAGTGGCGATTTGTTTTTGGGTGTGCCATTCAACATTGCCTCGTATTCGCTGTTGACAATGATGGTCGCGCAGGTGTGCGGACTTAAGCCGGGCGAGTTCATCCACACATTCGGCGACCTGCACTTGTACAGCAACCATATCGAACAAGCGAAACTGCAACTGAGTCGCCAACCGCGTCCGTTGCCGAAGGTCCGGCTTAATCCGGCTGTGCAAAACATTCACCACTTCAGGTTTGAAGACATTGAACTGGTCGGTTACGATCCTTGGCCAGCCATCAAAGCGCCCATTGCAGTTTGAAAAAGCGCACTTGAAAAGACCGCACAGCAATGAACGGCAAGTCAACAGGCACAAACTGCACAAGCGCTGCCAAGCCCTTCAAGGCAATCGCTGCAATGTCACTTAACCGCGTGATTGGTGCCGGTGGCAAAATCCCGTGGCACTTGCCGGACGATTTCAAGTGGTTCAAGAAAACCACAACCGGACACGTGATTGTCATGGGCCGCAAGACATTCGAGTCAATTGGAAAACCTCTGCCAAACCGGATCAATGCCGTGCTCAGCCGCTCGGGCTTCAGGCACGATGGCGTCCACACAATTCAAAGCCTGGCCGAGCTTGCCGGGCTTGCAGCCGATCGCCAGGTGTTCATTTGCGGGGGTGCAGAGGTCTACCGGCAAACTCTGCCGCTGTGTTCCGACCTGTACCTGACGGTTGTCAAGCGGACGGTCGAGGGCGACACGTTCTTTCCGCCATTCGAGCACGAATTTGACCTTGTTGAGGTTGTCCTTGACCAACCCGAGTTCAAAATACTGCATTACAAAAATCGTTCACTTGGGGTATCTTAACCCGAGATGCGTACAGATTCAGTTATTTGCCTTGGTGTCGGTGACGGCTGGCCGTGCACGGACAGGAATCATTCGGCGTTTGTGTACAGGCTGGGCGACACAACCGTGTTAATTGACGCGGGTGAACCTGTCTGCCGCGCATATAAACTGAGCGGACTCGGCTTTGACGAGCTAGATGCAGTTGTGCTGTCGCACCTGCATGCGGATCACTTCGGCGGGTTGCTGATGTTGTTGCAAGGCATGTGGGTCGAAGGACGCAAAAAAGACCTCGACGTTTACCTGCCAGGAGACGCCGTCAGGCCCGTGGACGCGTTGCTCAAGCAAGCCGCGCTATCCAAGCCGTTGCTGCCGTACAATCTGCGCCTCAAACCGCTCCGGGCCGGTAAACCCGTTCGCATCGGCAAGATCAGGATCACACCCATTGCAGGCACACACCTTGACGAACTCGAAAAACGGCGTGGCATTAAACCCCGCCACCGGCTTGTCGCGTATCTTTTCCTGATTGAATACGGGCAGATTCGCATCGCGCACAGCTCTGACCTCGGCAGTCCGGACGACCTTCTCCCGTTGTTAGACGAGCCGCTTGACCTGTTGGTGTGTGAGCTGGCTCATTTTACACCCCAACAAATCTGTGCGGCGCTCGAAGGTCGGCCAATTAAACGCGTGCTGTTTGTGCATCTGGCGCGAAAATACTGGTCGGCTCTACCAGCCACACGCAAACTGCTTGCGCGGTTGTTGCCAGACATACCACACTCAATCCCACATGACGGCCAAATAGTACCGCTCAGATAGTCCAAACCAGCCCGGGCACAGTCTCACCGGCCAACAATGCCCATTACATCGCCCTACGGGGTCGCTGGCGGTCCGGCGCGATGGGGTTCATTTTGCACCGACTGTCCGGCACGCAAGCGCCACACACCAGCCAGCACGCTGCCAATTACAGAGTGAAATGTTGCCGAAATTGCGCATGGGAGCGCTGCAAGTGGCATTTGCGGAAAATGTTTGTGTGCAAGTGCGGCACCCAAGCCCGAGTTTTGCATACCCACCTCGATTGAGATTGTCCGGCAATCCGCCCGGTTAAACCCGAGCATGCGCGCGAAAATGTAGCCGAAAAGAAACCCGGCTGCGTGCAATACAAACACAGCCAGCAAAAGCACGCCGCCAGCGCGTTTGAGATCAGCGGCACTGCTGCCGATGATACTTGCACAGATCATTGTTATAGTGAGCACCGACACCAGAGGTGCCACAGGCAAAATGAACTTCACAAAACGCGGCACAAGATGATGCAGGCCCAGACCAAGCACAAGTGGTGCAAGTACAATTTTGACCGTGCTTAAGAACAACCCCCAAGCGTCCACGGGCACGTATGTGCCAGCCAACCATTTGGTCAGCAGTGGTGTCATGACAATCGCACCGAATGTCGAGCACATCGTCATCAGCACCGATAACGCAACGTTTGCGTGTGCCAGATATGTCACCACGTTTGATGCTGTTCCACCAGGACAACACGACACCAGGATTAACCCGACTGCCAGAGGCGGCTCGAGCTTGAACAGATGTGCAATACTCCAGCCAAGCAACGGCATGATCATGTATTGCCCGGCAAACCCGGCTCCTACACCAGCCGGCGTTTTAAGCACGGCCTTGAAATCGTCCACGCTCAACGTGATCCCCATGCCGAGCATGATCACTGCCAGACCCCACGTGATGAAGTCGCCACTAAACCATGTGAAGAAGCCCGGCTCAGCCAATGCAACTGCTCCGCCGAGTAATACCCAAATCGGGAACATGTTTGTTGCGAGGGCAAAAACACGTCTCATGCGGGCAAGGATTTAGGCCGAAACCGGCCCAAACGGCAACCAGTTTCACGTACATTCATCTCAAACGCCGGCTTGCACGCTGGTAATCCTGACAACCCGCTTCAGGCCAATGCACGCCGGAGCGCATTCCTAAAGACAATGGCACACGATGCACCAGTCCGGATATGCCGCAAGGTTTATGTACCGCAGACTCCTAAGGTTTGCCACCTGCCCGTGCCACCTGTGTGCGTCCAGCGCATAGGGAGGCGCTTGGCTTTGCCACAGACTGGGTATTGCCTCGCACTTATCGCTTTAACGCATTACGCATCCCGGCGGCGCGCCGCTTGGCCAGGGGCAGGTTATCGCCTCCCACTTCCGAGAGACAAATCCGCAATGCCGTATGCGCCGCAATGGTTTTTTCCGTGCGAGCATCGTAAGTTTATGAAATATCCGAGCTAAAGCGGTGCGGGCGCTTGGTGGTGCTTGGTCTGCCCCCGCGCGCCAAACCTGCCCAAAGGCGTAGAGAGTGAGGTAGGGCGCGCAGTCCACTGCGCGCCGGAGCCGCTCGCACTGGCCCAGCCTATCGGCTTGAATCTTGATTATCCGCGCCCTCACGGGCGCGGCTACGCTCACCCGTAGTGCTGTAGCGGCGGTCTGTGACCGCCCAGTTTTGTTGTCTAGCACTTGCGGGATTGTCATGCATGCTCCCATTGCTCAGGGAAACGGACGGCGTTCGTAGAACGCCGCAGAAGTGAACTGGCGCGCCCCTGAAGGGGCGCAGTAAATTCTGCATCGAAGAGCAAGGCTTCGTCAGGGCCGGCTTCTGTGCGCGCTCGGGCTATACCAAACTTTGGACGACGCGCAAGTCGTGTCAATCAATCGAACCGAAAGCGGTGCTGGAGCACCGCGCTCCAAAACGTTCTTTAACGTACTGCTCGCATCTTGCCGGGAGATGAAGTTGGTTTGCGCACGCCTCGGCGAGGCGTCCATACCATCCTCAATTGCGCGCACATTGGTCAAGCGGGCATGGGATGTGCCCACCAAC
>Ga0123519_10015630_pt1 | contig 10629 bp, 10 predicted proteins | sample YelNatPaOPRAMG02_FD_87396 | JGI IMG/M metagenome (GOLD analysis project Ga0123519, IMG submission 87396) | Hot spring microbial communities from Yellowstone National Park - Yellowstone National Park OP-RAMG-02 (version 2) | ecosystem: Environmental > Aquatic > Thermal springs > Hot (42-90C) ...
ATTGTTGAAAAAAACATTTAATTTTTTATTATTTAATTTTGATAATTTTTAATTATTCATTTTAGGTTCAATTTATGGATTTTTACGTAAAATCAGATATTGAAAATGGTATTCAAGAAATAGAATTTTATAACGAAAAAGCAAATTCATTTAATTCTTCTATGCTTGCAGATTTGACGGCAATAATCAACAGGTCTGCAAGCGATGATTCTATAAGGGCTATAATTTTAAAAGGTAAAGGCGAGAAAGTCTTCTCTGCTGGTGCTTCGTTTGATGAGATGCTATGGATAGAGGACTTGACTCAAGCAAAAAATTTCTTTTTAGGTTTTGCCAAACTTATTTCTGCAATGTTGCGAAGTCCTAAATTTATAGTAACTGCAATTTATGGAAAAACAATTGGTGGCTCGGTAGGAATAACTGCGGCATCAGATTATGTTGTTGCTACATCTACTGCACAATTTAGATTAAGCGAGTATTCTGTTGGGATAGGTCCTTTTGTTATTGCACCTGTAATTGAGCGGAAAATCGGTCTCTCGCCTTTAATGGAAATGACGATTGAAACTGAATATAAGAATGTAAATTGGGCTTTACAAAAAGGATTGGTAAACTATATTTGCGATTCACCACAAGAAACTTTAAATTATGCGAAAGAATTAGCGTCAAAAATCGCAGAAAGAAATCCTTTTGCTATGAAAGAATTAAAAAACATGTTCTGGGAAACAGCAGATGTTGATTTTTCTGTAATGGAAAGGCGTGCAGAAAAAAGTGCAAATTTACTTTTAAACGAATATACCAAAAACTTCTTGCGTAAATTTAAAAGCAAGTAATTGAGGAATTTAAAAGTGTCAAAAGAATATATTATAAAATTATAAAATTATAAAATTATAAGATTAATTTTACTCAAAATTAAAGATGATTGAGACGTGGTGCGATATTCCGCTTGAATTTAGGAAATCGTTAGCTACGGTATAATCTATTTGAGTCTTAAAAGGAAGACCTTCAATATATTGTTGAATATCAGGTCTAAGAGAAACACCAGCACCCCATTTGTTTAAAGAAAAAAGTTGAGGTACACCGTATTTTTCACCATAAATTTCAAGTCCTGCACGAAAAGCAATTAATTCGTCAGGAAGTGCTTCTATTCCTAATGTGATACTTGGAGAAGTAGAATGTTCAATAAAACTTGCATCCATTGAAGCTAAAAGATATTTCGTTGCAGGGACATTAACATCTTCAACTTCTCCTGTAACAGTTGAACGTGTTTGATAAGATTCTGAATTTAAATCAAATTCCATAGCAATGCCTGTATGAATTTCAAAAGGCAAAATCTCGGAACTATAATTTTGTGTATTCCAGAACATCTGACCATAAACATTTTTAACAGCAATAGCAAATGAGAATAAATCCATCACATTAAATTTGGTCCCTATATCCAAAGCAAAGCCTGTTGCATCAGTATAAGAGCCAATTAAATTATTTGATAAATATTTCAAGCCAATACCGATTGATGCAAATTCAGTTCTGTATGAGCCAGCAGTAGTAAAGCAATATTGAAAATTTGCCATTTCACCCAAGGGATTGCCTTTTATATCTCTTCCCATAAAAGAGCCAGTATAAAGACCATCTATTCCAAATCCAATTCCAAATTCGTCATCAATTTGTTGTGCATAGCCGAGGAAACTTGTTGTTCTACCTAATCCAAGTGAACCGACATAAGCGGCAATTGTAGGCTCTGTTTTATAAAAGCTTAATCCAGCGGGATTGTAAAGGATAGTGGTTGGGTCATCAGAAATTGCTGTGTAAGCTCCGGCAAGTGCAATTGGACGTGTCCCATAATCACGATGCAAATACATCTCGGCATATCCACCTGTTGTGCTTTGTGCCTTGATTGGAATACAGGTTATTATCAATATTAAAATAAAAAGAAAACTAAAAATTATTTTTTTAGTTTGTTGCTTTTTATTTTGATATGACAATTTTTTTTGTATCACGGTAAAAATGACCATTTAAAACACATAAATAAACTCCATTTGGCAACTCTTGGTAAGAAAAAGTGTATTCGTAATCATTATTTAACGGCAAACCTTCATAAATTACTTTTACTTCTTTTCCTAATAAATTATAAAGACTTAATTTGATTGACTGGTCTTTATATTGAGTAATTTGTAATTGAATCCGATAATTTTGCCCATCGTTCCATATCTTAGAAATCTTATTAAATAATCCACTTGTATCAGATTCTTGGCTATTTAAGAACACTTTTCCTGCACTATTAATATTATCAAAGATTATGCCATTTTGAAATTTTAAATACACTCTGGAAATATTATTTAGTAATGTATTAGAATAAGATGTTGAAAATGCTGCGATTAGTATATTAAAAAAGAGTAATATGTAAAAAATTTTTTTCATCTAAATTAATGTTTAATGAATTTAGACGACAAAGACTCAATAGAATTTTTATCTTTTGTAAGTTCGGCAATAGATTTTTTCATTTCTAATGAGTTTTCTTCAATTCCAATTTTTTTTGCGTTAGATTTTAATTTATCAGTTTTGTTGATAATTTCATTATTAATATTTTTAATTTTTTCTTCTTTAATTCTTTTTTGCTCTTCATAAATACTACGAGCAATTTCAATTTTAGCGGGAATTGCTTGCGATTGTTGTGATTGTTGAGGTAAATTTAAATCCTCATTTTCTGATAATTTTTTTTGAGATTTTATTGAAGCAATAATTTCTTCAACTTTTCGTACTTTTTCCTCATCAAAATGAGTTTGTTCAGGTGCTGTTTTTGTGGATGGTTCTGTGCTTGGAGCTGATTCATTTGTTTTGCTAAATTTATTAACAACGTTAGACGGATATTTAGGTTTTGCTATTTGTTTTTTGCGACTTTCTTCAATGGCTTTTTGTCTTGCTTTGCTTATATTGGCTTTAACTTGTAGATTTCTCCATCTTAAATAAAAGACAAAAAGCAATAAAATAAAAACTACAGCTGATATAATTATGGCTTTTGTCAAAAGCGATAAAGAACTCCAAAAATCTGTGTTAGTTGATTTATTGTTTGTGTTAATTGTATCTGAATGTGCAAATATCTTATCAAATCTTTTCATTTCGGCATTTCTGCTTGTGTCTGTATGATTGGCAACAGTAGAAGATAAAGAATCAATTGTTAAAATTTCTAAATATGAAAGAGTATCGGAATTATTATTGCTGGTAGGCAATGTGATTATTGGTAACGATTCGCCAGTTAAAGATTTGTATTTTTCTGCTAAATTATTAAAATGGAAAGTATCATTTTTGGATTTAAAATAATTAGCACGTAAAATTAAAATATCGGGAGAATAATTTGCAGAATATTCGCCAAATTCTGAAAATTTTACTGCTCGATTGATTTTTCCAAGTTTAAAATTAACAAGAGATTGAATTAATGCGGCTTTTGCATCGCCAAGAATCATAGAATTGTTCAAATATTTGCTGGCAACATCATTCAAAGTATCTTCGTAAGCAAGTAAAGCAGTATTGAATAAATCTTCGGCTTTTGAAATATTTTTCCAATCAACTATATTTATTAAAATTTGGTGTGAAATTGGTGTTTGAAATGATGTGTATCCACGCTTTTCATTTAACTGAATTTCTACAATAACATCATTATGTTTTGTTATTGAATGTATTTGTTGGAAGATACCTTTTTCTTGTATATTATTAACTGAGTTATTTAAAAATGTATTGAAAAGAGTAACTGTTATCTTACGCTTTGATGAATCTAACGAAACGTTATATTTGGCATCGCTGCTTAGAAAAAATCTAATTAATGTATCGCCTGAAATTTCTATTTTATTAAAATTAGGTTTGGATAAGTTATTTTGAGATAAAGCGACAACATTTGCTAAAAGTAACATAGCAAAGAAAATCAACAGATTGAATAATAAATATTTCAATATTGTTTTTATCATTTTGCAAATTTATTAAAAAATAATTTCACAGTTGTTCCTTTGCGTTCTTCGCTGAAAATAGAAATTTTTGAATTATATTTAGCAAGTTGATGCTTTACAAAATAAAGACCAATTCCTGTATGTTCATCAGATGATTTATTGGTGAAGAAAGGTTCAAAGATAAGTTCAATTAAATCAGGAGATATTCCTACACCATCATCAACAATGCTTAAATTAATTTGATTGCGTCTGTTATCATAAAGTAAAATATTGATTGAACCACCGTTGTAAATTGCTTCAATCGAATTAAGAAGTAGTTCGGCAATTATCAATTTTATGATTTTTTTGTTTCCAAGTATCATACAAGAATTTTCTTCGTCAATCAAATCATTGGCAAAAGTAACTTTAATCTCAAATTGCTCACAAATCGGCTTAAAATCCGAGATTATTTCTTGGATTACACTAGATAAAATAAATTTATGTATTAGATTTTTCTGATTTCGTTCAATTCGGTAATTATTAGAAATATTAGAAGAAATTTGATTAATTAAATCTAATTTTTCGGAAGAAAGTTCAATTCTACGTTGAAGTTGCTCTTTATCGGTTAGAGCTAATTTAAGTTGTGCATTAATATTTTTTGTTAGGGCTACCATATATTTTTGGAAATAAGTGCTAATTTTATTAGCAATAGCAATTGGAGCTGTATCAATTACTTTTTGTAAAATTATAGAATTGCTTACATTCGATTTTGAAACAGAACTTGATGCAAGTTTATTTATCAAAACCAAAGCGGCAAGCAATAATAAACTTTTTAGATTACTTAACTCTTTTAATTTTGCTTCTGTGTTTTGATTTGGGATTGCGGCACAAAAAATTGCTTTATTTTCATTGTTAATCTTTATTGGAACAAGCATTAAACGGTTAAATAAATCCAATGTTTTGATATTTAAGTTAGGAATGAAATTAATTTCGTTCTTTTCGAAGGTCCATTCAATAATTCCATTTTCTTCCAAACTTTTGATTGTAGTTTTAAAAGGTTCAGAGATATTTCCTAAGTTATCGGTAGAAATCGATTTATTCTCGTAAAAAAAGAATTGGCTTTCAACTAAATTAAATTTTTCAGAAAAAATTGATTGCAATTGCAAGCTACAATTTTTCTCATCGCAATCTTGGGAACTTAATTCAATTAAATTATCTAAAATAGTCAAAATAAGGTTATCGTTATTTTGAACTTCATTTTGAATTTTATGAACAATTGCAGATTTACTATCGCTATCCTTTAATTTAGGAGTTTTTTTAATTATTTTTTTCACTTTTGTATGTGTGATTTGATTTTTACTGCTTTTTAAAGGCTTATCTTTAATATTTTTTTCCCTTGCCATAATTATAATTCTCCAAAAACACTTGCTTTAACAAACTCTTCATAAATTTCATTTTGTAATAGATTAATGGAACTTTCAGTGTCCATTATTTCTTCGTCTAAATCATTAAAAAGTTCATTAGAAATATATAAAGTTGATTGATTTTTTTCGGTATTCCATTGATAAAATTTATATTTTCTTGCGAACCATTCAGCAATAGAGACAATAGCAGTAAGAGGTTGGTCAATAATTTCAAAGTCATCGCTATCAGCATCGAAAGATTCTTTAACTAAATTTTCGCTATCAAACTTTAAAAAATCAGTAAAATGAATATGATGATTAAGAATGCTTTGGATTAATTTATCAGGCAAGTTCCATTTTTGTACCAACCAAGCACCAATTTCAGAATGTGTAGTATTAAGCACCGCCATTTCAGCTTCAATTAAAGATAAGTTTCGTTCGTGCATTAATTTTTTAATTTTGATATAATCTTGACTAAAATGTTGCACAATAACTAAAATGCCAATATCGTGCATAAGACCGGCAACAAAAGCTTCACCCGCAAGTTTATATTGCAATTTTCTTGCAATTACACGTGCAGCTGAGCCACAAAACAAAGAGTAAGTCCAAAATGATTCTATGTCAAAACCCAGTGATTGAACTTTTTTAAATATTTTTTTTACAGATAACCCGTAAATAATTTCTTTTATAGCATTAGTCCCTAAAACGACAATAGCTAACTCAACAGTTGATATTTTCCTTGCAAATCCGTAGAATGGAGAATTAGCAACTCTTAAAATTCTTGCTACAAGAGATTGGTCTTGTTCAAGAAGTGCCGAAATAGTTGCGGCGTTCATTGTTGGGTCATCGACTGCCGCTAAAACTTGTTGGGCTACCACTGGTATTGTGATTAAATTCCTTATGCTTTCTAACTTCTGTTCTATCCTTTTTTCAAACATAATCCCACTTTGTAAGTTTATTTCTTAATTCTTTAATAACTTCCGAGTGTATCTGACTCACTCTACTTTCTGTTATACCTAAAACGAGGCTTATTTGTTTAATATTTAATTCTTCGTAATAATATAATATTATAACTAATCTTTTTTTTGTAGGTAGATTTTTTAAAAAATTTAAAATTAATTCTTTTCTTTCAACTTTGGTTATTTCTGTTAAAGAATCCTCCTGACTATTGTCTGGAATATCTTCAAATTTATCATCAAAATCATCATTTTCAATGTTATTATAATCTTTTGCTAAATTTGTCATAGAATAATAAGCATTAGAAGTATCGAGTGCCGCTAAATAGCTTTGAAATTGTTCAGCACTTAAATTCAATCTTTCTCTTATTTCATTTGTTGAAACATCTCTATTATTTTCTTTAATTAATGTGTCTCGTGTTTGATAAATTTCCAGGACTTTTTTTCTTGCTGTGCGTGAAAGTAAATCTATTTTACGTAATTCATCTTTAATTTTTCCTTTAATTTTTACAGTGGCATAAGTTTCGAATTTGTAACCTTTGGAATAATCAAATTTTTCAATAGATTCAACTAACGATATAATACCAGTAGATTTGAAGTCGTCCATACCAATTAAAATATTAGTAGGTAGGCTGAGTTGGGAGATTATGTAATTAACAAGCCACAAATAATTTGTAACTAATTGATTGCGAACTTCCCAGCTATGTTCTGTTTGGTAGCGTTGCCAAAGCAAATCAATATTAACGACTTCTTTTTCTTTCATTTTGCAATCTATTTTAACATTTCTTTTAAATAATCTTCATCTTGCGGTTCGGTTGCAAATGAATCCAGTGGATTAAATGTATTGTTCGGAGAATTAATTAAATTAGGACCTAAATCGTTTGTTTGGGGCATCTCCGGAATTTTTGAATTAAATCCAGCAGATTGCTCGTTTTCAAGATAAGGCTTAGCTCGTTCTCCTTTAAATCTATTTGACGAAATTTCTTTTTCAATTTGTTCTAATTCTTTCATTTCTTCTTCTTGCTTGCGACGTTCATCTTCTAATTTTCTTAATTCTTCCTCTCTTTCCGCTTCTAATAATTCTTTTTCTTTTTCAATTGAAACCAGCCAGAAAGCTCCTATGGTTAAAAGACCGATACCTAAATAAATTGCACTAAATACTAAAAAGGAAGTCATAATTGTAGAAATTGGGTCTTTATTTAGTAAAAAGTAAGTTATGACAAAAGAAAGTAATGCCGCAATTATACTTATGTTCGTAAGAATCTTAAAAGGTAAATGTATCAAATATCTAATTCTTTTTAATTCTTTACGCTGTCTTGCTTTTGCTTTTTTTTCTTTTAACTTACGTTTTTTTAAGCGTTCTTCCTCTCGGGCTTTTTGTTCCTTATCAAGTTTTTTTTGTTCTTCTTGTTCTTCTTTTCTTAATTTCTCTTTATTTTCTGTTTTATCCATTTTTCATCCTGAAATTTTAAAATCTTTTAAACAATAATATTATTTACAACATTTTTAGATAAAGCAATATAGTAATCAACAATTTGTTGTAATTTATTACTAATTTCAACATTGTTATTGTTTGAGAACAATTCTTGATTTAACAAGGACTTACGAACAATTCTATTGTAAGGGATAAATCCAAGACTTTCAAAATTCAATTTAAGAAATTTTTCTGTAACTAAATTAAATTTGCTAATAATTTCTTGAAAATCTTCCGCATCAATTACATTATTAACTAATATTTTTATTTTTTCATTTTGAACAAAATTTAAAAGGATTTTTGTTAAAGCATAACCATCGAGCAAAGTGGTAGGCTCATCATTAATAATTAAAGCCACTGAATTAGAGAAATTTATGAAGTTCAGCATCATTTCATTAAGACCTGCCGAAGTATCTATTAAAATAAAGTCGTAATCAGTTTCAATTAACAAATATTTAAAAATATCGATTAGAACATTTACTTCAAATTCTTCATCAGTATTTTCGGCTGCATAATCAGCGATTAAATGCAAATTTGCACTAATTTTGTAGAATACTTTGGAAATATCAATTTTGCTGTAATAAACATCTTTTGCTCTTACAGGTGGATCAACTCCAAAGATAATATGCAAATTTGGGAAATGGAAATCTCCATCCCAAAGTAAAACTTTGAATCCATCATTTGCTAACTTATTTGCTAAATTTGCAGAAATAACACTTTTCCCAACACCACCTTTTCCACTTACCAAAGAGATGATAAAAGGTAATTTGCTGTTAAAAAAATTATTTTCTGTAATTACTGTTTCCATTTTTTTATTTTATAATACAACAAAATTAAATAATTTATTTATTTACTTATTTCTTTTTAAAAAACAATTCAATAAAATAATTATATGAAGCTTGCTCAATATTTTCTGGTGCTTTCTGCCCATTTGCAAAATAAGCAATTGGCAAATCTATCTCTTTTACGGCTTCATAAAATTGACCTATTGATTTAGTTTCATCAATTTTGGTTAATATTAAAGCATCGGGTTTCAATGCTTTGTAGTGTTCATAATATCCTAAATAATTTTTCTTAGTTAAATTTGCTGGTAACACTAAATAAATTAGTGTTGCGTTGCAAAAAGTGATTATATCTTGACTGAACTTTAAATTACTTTCATCATTTTGATTTTTTCCAATTGTATCAATAAAAATAATGTCTCGGTCGTATTCTTTGGTTAATATATTTTTTAAATCATTTATATCATAAATTGGATAGAATGGTATATCAGCAATTGACGAATATGTTTGCATCTGTTCTATACCACTTACTTTGTAGCTATCCGCCGATAAAATTAAAACCGATGATTCAAGGACTAATTTTGATAAAATTGCTAATTTAACTAATGTTAAAGATTTACCTGAACCCGTAGGTCCAAGAAGAATTACTATTTGCTGTTTTTTTGTTTTTTGTATATTTTTATCAAATGAAATTTGTGAACTTAGAACTTTCTTAAATTCGTCTTTCATCGCTTGAATATCTGCACCGGGATATGTTTTGTATATTTCTGATAATATTCGTATTGCTTCTTCTTGGGAAATTTCATTTTCAATTAAACTATTATGAAACTTCTTAAATTCATCGGGATAAACTCCTAAATAGGTATATCTTATATCTTCGTAAATATTGTTTAATTTATTATTTAACGAATTAATTTCGTCGTAAATTTTGCTTGTAATATCTAACATCTTATCTTCATTGTTACTTTTATGATGTTGTGTCTCAGGTAAAACAATTTTTTCAAGTGGATTTTTCTTGGAAATAGGGTTTTCGTCTAATGCTGCCACTATTTCATAATATTCTTGATTAGTTTTTGGGTCTATTATTGTTCTATTTGAAAGTATTACGGCATCATCTCCGAGTTCAAGAGTAACTTTTTGTTTTCCTTCCTTTAAATCTTTTGCTATTATTTTTTTTATTTTCATTTTGGCTAATATTAATCACAACAAAGCATAGTTTTGTTAAATTATCTTTTAGAAAAAATTATGCCAAGTTAATTTTTTTAATTTTTAAACATTGCTTTTACATTGTCTAAATCTTTGATTCAAAGTATTTTATAATAAATTTGAATAGTTCTGTTCTTGCTATTTATTTTTTGCTATTTATTTTTCTTATTTATTAAATCAAAATTAAAGAATCAGTTTTCTTAACTTTAATAAATTTAAATAATTCTTTTTTTTTCTTAATTTGCATCTTTAAAAAAACGATATACATAAATTTATGGAAAGAACGGAACAACAAATCAGAAGATTAGAAGAACTTGAATTATTAGAAAAAGATGGAATAAATGCTTTTCCATACTCTTACGAGAAAACACACAATGCGATAGATATTATAACTAAATTTAAAGATGAACAATCGGAAGAATATTCAAATGTATCAGTTGCTGGGCGAATAATGACAATTCGTAGAATGGGAAAAGCAAGTTTTTGCCATATTTTAGACCAAACAGGAAAAATTCAATTATATTTAAAGAGAGATGATTTACCTGAGTTTTACGATAAATTTAAATTATTAGATATTGGTGATATAATTGGCGTTAAAGGCTTTGTATTTAGAACCAAAACAGGTGAAATTTCAATACATTCCAAAGAGATTGTATTGCTATGTAAATCTGTTACTCCATTGCCGATAGCAAAAGAAGAAATAGATGAACAAGGGAATAAGGTTATATATGACGCATTTACTGATAAAGAAACACGTTATCGCCAACGCTATACAGATTTAATAGTAAATTACGATATACGTAAAACATTTATCAATCGCTCAAAAATTATTAGCGAAATGAGGCGTTATTTTGATTCAAAAGGCTGGTTAGAAGTAGAAACTCCGATATTACAACC
>Ga0123519_10015632_pt1 | contig 10629 bp, 11 predicted proteins | sample YelNatPaOPRAMG02_FD_87396 | JGI IMG/M metagenome (GOLD analysis project Ga0123519, IMG submission 87396) | Hot spring microbial communities from Yellowstone National Park - Yellowstone National Park OP-RAMG-02 (version 2) | ecosystem: Environmental > Aquatic > Thermal springs > Hot (42-90C) ...
CCATCTCCTTTGCGTGAGATGATCTCAGTGGATTTGCATCTTTCATAGCGACGTCGCGCTTTTCATTGTCATTAGGGAATCCTTTGCGGCGGAACGATCTGGGCCCATACCCACCTGTCATAGTGACATGCAGCATACCAGAGCCGTTAGGCATATCCCTTCTTGCTTTTTTTTGTTCGGCTGGACTTGTCGCTGACAATGTATTCTTGATTCCCTGATCTGTATTGTCTTTCAAGAAAGCGTCCATCATGCTTGACAAGTTCGGTTCGTTTCATCGCTTTTGCTTATTTTCCGCTGTTCACGTTACTCTCTAATCCCTGCTGTATTCCGCTTCCTGCCGTGTGCACCCGCCGTTGTGTCTCTACCTCTGTTGCGGATGCACTGTGAGTTAGGCCTGGTGTTGTCTACATTTGAGCGTGTCGGAAGGCGCTTGGTTTATGCGATACGGAATCGGAGCTATTATATTTCTGGGATCGTCAAATTCTGAACGGCTGACCTTCCGCCTGCGGTAGCGGGGCGCGGTATACTAGGAGTCCACCACGGCCCAGGTGACGCCCAGACGCGGAATACGCTGTCATAGTCACAGAATCAAATGCGTTTCCGACGAGGTGCTCATGTGCGTCACATGATCCGCAACTGCAGCGTCCTACGGAGATTAAGCCGTAGGATTCTCGCTACTTGCATGCCTCGCGCCTAAAATATAAATGTCGGACCATACGCAAAAGCTTCCTCATTTTAACGTTCACAGTAGATGGGGAAAAGACTTGCTATCCGATATTTTTTTGTTATTTTGTTTTCTTTTGTATCGTGCGCACCGGTAACGCATTGCAGAAGCTAGCTGTCACGTAACTCGACGTGCATCTTGGCGGTGAAGGGAAACGCCATAATGACCTCTTCTGGAGCTATTGCTCTATCGGGGCCAGCTATACTTGCAATCAAATCGTCGCAATGTATAGTTTTGGCTTCTGTCGTGATTCAAACCTCAAGTAGGGGTATTCAACTGATGTTCGCCGCTCAACGCAGAGGCGTTAATTGTGGTTTCCCCAAAAAAAAGTAGACATTTTTATGTGGAAATAAAGGGTTGAGGATTAACGGTGCTGCCAATTGTTGGAAGAAAACAACAAACAGTGCCTAGCGAAGACGATCAAGAAAAGAAGTACAAGCTAATCGGGGAGGCCTTTCGTCGATGGCTGCACGAATGGCGTGTGTACGACGGGATGGTGGCGGAATCCCCTCTTTTCCAACATATCAATGGTCCGTCCGACTGAATGTTGCGTGGCGCGAACAGAAACAATGTCGATTCGTACGCCACGTCTGTTTGCTAGTTTTCTTTAGGACCGACGCCTTTTGAGAGCGAGCTGCATCTTGACGTAACGCACATGGGAAAAATGATGTTTCTCTGATGAATTTTTCAAAAAGACTTTCATTAACCACCTGATTGTTTGCGATGGGAAACATCGAGGAGAAATGACCGAATGCATGCCTTTCTCAATAATAACGTCAAATACCGCATCAATGGTGCTGGACACAGGGGTGACGCTAATATTTACGAATACAGGACCATGAGGTGCCTCCCGAATGTGAGGAACCAGAAGATCGTATACCTCGGATGTTTTGTAATACGGGCCGTCCTTGCGCTGTACCCGGGCCTGTTTCCTGAAGGGATTTCGGCAATCATCTATGCGAACTAGAAATAACGCCAACATGAACAGCAGAACAGAGTCGTAGAAAAGACGAAATCACGCTGCAGATATGATGAGGCTTCAGTATTCCGCGCGACTATTCAGAAGCATCGCTAACGCTTGGGGCTCGTCAACCCAAGAGAAAAATTCTCAGATGTCAGAGAAAACGAAGAGAGATTTTATCACCCCATTCTGCACTACTTCATGATTTTGCGCAGAGAACTCGAAGGCATGGCCGAAATGGAGCTGAGGAAAAAATGACCGTCGGAGAAACGACGTTGAATTGCTTCTCTTGATGCGCTTTATTGCCGTTTGGTGATGCGAGTTCAAGTCATATTTTGTGAGTATCGTCTCCAGAGTCCTTAACGCCTTCATGAAAGAGATCTCGCCAGAGCTCGATGTAAGCAACAAAGAGGTCACCGACGACGACCGGGACACCTAATGGAAGAATATCTTCGATTTTAAGCGTCTCAAACCGGCCAAAACATGGTTCTTACTTGGACAATCGGTTACAATGATGGCGACATATGTGTACACCATCCGCGTTTGCAGGCAGGTCGTCCTATCCCGTTTTCGGTATCCCCTTGTCGAAGCACGAGAAGAAGAAGCGGGCCATGGGACTTATAATATCCACGAAAACGACTTTTTCGTCGGCCTTAATGCCTGGAACACGAATATCATAACCATCGTAGTACCCATGCATGGGGTTGTTGACACTGACGGCAACTTACGTCAGAAGGGCATGCATCTTTTTACGTTCTCGAAAGCGAGATACTACGGAGAAGCGGGAATCTTGAATACGATGATGAATTCGAGACATGGAGTGCAGGATGAAATAGCATCGGAAAGCTACGATCGAGGTGACGAGCCGCAGAGCCGGGTTTGAAGCTATTCGGAAATTTATGGTATGTTCGCGTTGCTCATTAGGTGGAACTGTGGAAATGTATCCAAATCCCCGGTGGGCTCGTTTGCGTGTGAGGCTGTACTGTGGTAGGCAGTGGGCGTTCACGAATTTTCTCGAAGAGTTCAGCACCTAGAAGAAGAACGACTGTCAGAGGCCCGTAGTAGCATACGGAGCATGGAGATGGGTTCCGAAAAAAAAAAGGGACTACGCCAGCCCCAACGACAAGAACGTACAATGGGTGTGCACGGCGTTTCGTGACGATACCTTTACGTGTGTCTCGAAGGTCCATACACCCCACGAGTTTTCCATCTCGACTCCTGCGGGTCGAGATAGGACACTGCCTGCGGATTCCGGAAGATATAGCAAAGTATGGACCGCTGACGGAAGAGCAAATGGAAAAGAGGGCGAAAGTCCGAGGCCTACTTGCATTAGTATGTTCAACGAATGATGACAAGAAACGGATGGAGTTTGTGAAAAGAGATTTTACGCCGCTATCAATATAAGGAGATGTGCGGTGCTGGAGAACAGAAATGCAGAGTGGACAAGAAGGATTTTTTTCCCATAATGAGTCAAGGCTAGCATATATGAAACGAAATTGGAAGCTAGAGTGGGTCGCTGGCCAAAAAAGACCGGGAGGTGTCTGCACCTCGCCAGCGAACAATTTGTTTCGGTGGCTTTAGCCACTTCTGTACTGCCGACTGCAGCCTCGTTTAACTTTTAAGGTGTTCGGAAAATCGCACCGTGGGACTCGAGCTCACGATATTTTTTGGAGCGTTCAGGATAATCTCCTTGGTGCTTAGCGTTTCTGTTTTGTCTTTAAAGTTGCGTGCAGCTGTTATTGTGAATTCAAGTTTGCAACTTGCTCGTGAATTCAAGGACAAGCGTGTTGATTTTGACCGGTTATGGGAGCGGAGCTCAACCAATTCACCAACCACGTTCAAAACAAAAGCGTTGTTGAACTCGACGCACTGATTATTGGCGCTGGTGTCGCAGGCCTGTACCAGCTACACAAGCTTCGGTCGGCTGGATTGAATGCGCTTGCTGTGGACACTGCGGAAGACGTTGGGGGTACCTGGTACTGGAACTGCTACCCCGGCGCCAAGTTTGATTCTGAATGCTATGTATATCAATACTTGTTTGATGAGAAATTGTACAAAGACTGGTCCTGGAGTGAGCGTTTCCCGGGCCAGCCCGAAATTGAGCGTTGGCTGCACTACGTTACCGACCGCCTAGGGCTGCGACCCTACTTGCGCTTCTGCACGACAGTCACTGCGGCCGAATACGATGAAAAGCGTGGGCGATGGATCATCAAGACGGATCGAGGACAAACCTACGATGCACGGTTCTTAATTGGCTGTTGTGGTATGCTATCGGCCCCGTTAGAGAACCGATTCCCTGGTCAGGAACGATTCCGTGGACGCATCTTCCACACCGCTCGTTGGCCCCGTGAGCCAATTGACCTCAATGGCAAACGCGTTGGCGTTGTCGGTGTCGGTGCGACTGGAATCCAAGTTATCCAGACTATTGCAGACAAGGTCGGTCAGCTGAAGGTTTTTGTGAGAACGCCGCAGTACGTTGTGCCGATGAAGAATCCCAAGTACAATCCTGATGACGTCAATTCGTACAAGAAACGCTTCGAGGAGCTGCGCGAACTCTTGCCAACGACAGCCAGTGGATTCGAATACGTGATCAAGCATCGCTGGGCGGATCTGACACCCGAGCAGCGACTTGCGGTGCTCGAGGAGACCTACAACGACGGTTCACTACGTGCGTGGCTCGGTGGTTTCGACGAGATTTTCACGGACCCGCAGATCAGTGAAGAGGTGTCGGAGTTTGTACGCGAAAAGATGCGTGCAAGACTTAAGGATCCAAAACTTATCGAGATTTTGGTGCCAACAGATTACGGGTTCGGGTCGCGCCGAGTCCCTCTGGAATCTGGTTACCTCGAGGTCTATCACCGCGACAACGTCGAAGCGATCTGTGTGCGAAACAATCCGATTGTGGAGGTTGTTCCTGAAGGGATCCGCCTCGCTGATGGAACCGTACATGAACTCGATATCATCATTCTCGCAACTGGTTTCGATGCGAGCTCCGGAGCCTTTATACGCATCGATATTCGCGGACGAGACGGCCGCAGCCTCAAGGAGGAATGGAGTCGGGATATCTGCAGTGCGCTTGGTTTGATGGTGCACGGCTATCCGAACATGTTCCTAACAGGAGCGCCGCTCTCGCCTTCGGCAGCTTTGTGCAACATGACAACGTGTTTACAGCAGCAGGTCGAGTGGATCACTGACTGTATCCAGTATATACAGGCGAAGGGGCATAACGTTATTGAGCCGACAGCCTCATTCCAGGAGGCCTGGGTGCGGCACCACGATGACCTGGCAAACAGCACGCTCTTCTCGAAGACGAACTCGTGGTACACCGGCACCAACGTTGAAGGCAAGCCTCGTCGAATGCTCTCCTACACAGGTGGTGTCGGAAAGTATCGCCAGAAATGTGCAGAAGTTGCAGCTGGTGGGTACGAAGGCTTCGCTGTAGCCTAGCGCGGTGGATGCATACATGGGACTCGATGTTCTCTGGACACGCTAACGTGAAAACGGTCTCTGGGATGCAAACGTACGTTCGCACTGAATGACTGGACCGTATGGGATGCTAACTATACTCATACCAACATAAATTGGAGCAAATTTTTCAACTAGAGCTCACACGCTCATTTTTGACTGCCTTCGCACTTGTCATCGAAGCCAGCCATTGCGGGTGTGTTATTTGGCTTGTTCTCTTTCCTCGCTCTTATTCCTGGCTTTACGTATGCCGGCCACTCGCATCACTGTAACTCTGTTGGAAGCGGTCAGTGGATGTTGATGGCAATGCTCAAGTCTCGATTTGGCGGCACCCGGCTTTTTCCCCGCTATTTCACACACATACCGAGGTTTAAATCAAGGCACTGAATACAACTTTTATTCTTGTTGTGTACAGCCTCTATGTGCCGTTCGTAGCGGTAGCTCTTGACTGTAGTCAGGTTTTTTATACATTTTCCAAAACTTCCTTCTCCTACTGCTCTTCCAAGCGACGCCCTTTCGCGCGTGAATGCTCACTTTATCGCTCAATACATACTATTGACAGGTACAGAAATCGGTGCTCCAAAAGGAATTTTTTTTCCGCGCCCGGTGCTGCATCCTACGATCGTGGTCTTCTTCTGAATGATCCCATTCGCTTGTACGCTGTCCGATGCACAAAAAAAAGCTCGCGGTCCCATTACACAGAGAATTCATGGGACGCGATATTGGCCGCGATGAAACAAGTACCGGAAGGAGAACACGTGCTTGTGAACAAGTCGATATGTTTCGATTTTGTACGCTCCCTTGGTGTGCCAAAATGATGATCGCTCCATTGTATGCGATAGCTACATTAACTCACCGCAGGACCGACGACTCTTTCCCATACAGCCTGAAGATACTGGAGTCTCTCGGGGAGAACTCTGCGAGAGGCAACTTGCAGCCACTGATGAGTGCCGTTTTAATCGATATCATTAAAAAGAGCAGGATTGGTCTTTCAACCGAAATCTTTTTTTGACATGACAGTTTCAATGATCTTCAGTGTGAGCTCGTAGGGAAATCGGCAAGGTCCATCATGAGGCACTATTCGTCGTCCATCCACCGGCGCGTATTGCTGCGCCCAGAAATCTCCTTTGAAGAGAAAGATTGAAAAATTGAAGGACGTATAACAGCAGTATGTTGCAGATGCGAAAAGGAGAGGCATGGAGGAATGCACTTCTGAATAAAAGAATGATACCGGTGATTTTCCGAGCCATATTTCGAAGGTGTCGCAAATCATCTGGATTTTGTGAGGGAACGAATTCGAGCAGTATCGAGCTAATGGAGCAACTCCGAATCGACGAGCAAGAATCCTAAATGCACGGCTGGCCGCTAAAGTACTTGTTGCAGCACTTCGAGTGCCAAGGCTACGCATCTAAGAAAGATCGGAAAATAGCAAAGTACGCACATAGCAACCCGTTCGATAATCCATTTTCATGCAAAACTTTTCTGGCTCGGAGATGCTTCCTGCTTTCGCTTACAGAGCGTATCCTGTGAAAAGTCAAAATCTGGAATGCCGGCGATAGCGTTTCAGTGTTTTCTGTACGTTTCTAGGGTAACACGAACATTCCATAAAGAAGCTCTTGTTTAAGAGAGCCCGGATCGCGACTTCCGAACGGGAAGAGCGGGTAAACCTCGAGCGCGCGAACTACGTAGTACAGGTCATGAGGTGCGGTTTAATCCAGTTGCCTGGTTCCCTATGTACACGGCGTCGCGCTAGCCTTCGTTCGGGCTTCACATACCAGGTAGCGTACGCATTTCCTCCATGCCAATCAGCGATAAGCCGGTATCTACGATTCTACAGAACGACGATCGACCTATGCACTCCACACGATACCATTGAGTAATGTGCACGGCCTCGTGCGTCCGCATGGATGGCAGCCTACCCCATTCCGTGGTGCACAAGCGCGCTGGAGCTCAGAATCCTTGCCCACCATGCAGAGATCCTTGCTCATCAGCAAAGAGCTCTGGAATCTAGCGGCATGTTTTGGTCCAGGCTTGCCAACTTCTCCTGGCAATGAAGACCGCCTCTTCGCCGAGGTGCGCTACCGCACGGCCCCAGCATCGTACACAGAGAGATCATCTGCGACGCTGCAGCGTGTGTTTGCTCCTTCTGACACCACTGGCACCAGCATCTGACTACCAGAAATTCAGTCTCAATGGACCTAATTGGCGATACATCAAACCGGAATCCGCTGTCGCGCTCTCGTATACTGTGATGGACACAGCTCTCAGCAGAATTCTTGGCGGTGGCCCTTTTAAGCTCTTTATCGATAACGCCTGCGGCGCAATCGCTGCAACCATCCTTGCGCGAGGGGAATATCGACAAGCCGTCCCTTCGGATCCAGATAGAGTCGAGGTCCAAAGAGCACGCCAAAGACTGCTCCGCCGAGAAGGCCCCCCAGGTGACCAAAATTGTCGATACGACTCGCTGGAGCAAGGCCCTGTCCAAGGTTCAACAATGTCACCCACGCAATGTTGCGCAGGACGCGATGGCTGTGCTCTCGTCCAAACCAGTCCGTATTCGATACATAGAAGGCTGCCATCGCACCTATTAAGCCGAATATGGCACTGCTTGCGCCAACAGATGGTGCTGTGTTGAAGAAAAACGAGAACAAGTTGCCTGTGAGCCCGCTGAGCAAGTACAGCGCTGCATAACGTCTGTGCCCATAAGTTGCCTCGATTTGCGGTCCGAGACTTTTGAGTGAAGACAGGTTCACGATGAGGTGCAAGGTGTTTCCGTGCAGAAAGAGTGGTGTAAAGAGGCGATACCATTCTCCGGTGCGAATCGCAGCATTCACTTTGGCGCCAGCCATGACATATGCGGGACCGGCCCACAGCTGCAGAAGAAAGGACAGAATCGTGATTGCAGCGAGCCAGTCGGTAACCTGCGGATGTTCGTGCAGACGATACGGTCGACCAGGGTATTGAGAGCGCCTCAGAGCATTGCGTCGTGCTCTCAGCGGGAGACCTGATGGGTCGGCTCTGCTCACGAGAGCGCGTAGTGACTCTAGTCCGCTGACATAAACGCGCACTTGGGCTAGACTGCGCGATAAATGCCCCCAACCTCCAAAGTCCGGCTCTGGTGGAGGCTCAGCCAGGCAGGTCCAGCAGCTGCCGGGCCGTCGCGGCGGCGGCTTAGAGCCGCTCTGGAGCTCACTTGCACGCCACAGCGGCGACTGGTCTACGACTAGCCTGCTGTCGACGCTATCGCTGCTCCTCTCGACGCTGTGCGCGAGCCGTCTTCCTTGTCGGACACGCAAACATGTGCTTTCTGCAGAGGAAGCATGCTCAGCCGACGTTCTGGCACCCTGCACGAAAGCAGCTATAACGCTCTGCTCCCGTTGCTGTTGCGGAGCGTGCACTTTCCAAGAGCGTTGCCCGCGAACAAACATCCCCACGTGGTAGGCTCCCAAATGGAGTTCACCAGGGCACTCTAGAAACTTTATACCACATTTTGAGCGCGTAATCGTCTTTCCCCCAGAGTACGTACCCGAATGTAGACATCCTGTTGATGGAAAGGAGAAAGTAACTGGTAGCCTCGTTTGGCTGCAGCCGCCGAGTACGTCGCACGTCCTCCGCGACTTGACGAACGGTAACCGCGTTGCATCGGCACCATATACGCGTCCTTCCGCATCATTCATCCAATGTGCAAAAGCGGGAGTGCCAGGCAGTAGCCACCAGCACACTCCAGGCCTCAAAAGCGCGTCGTGCTCGGTGAGCGAACCGGGGAGGTCTGCCAGGCATGGGTCACGGCGCGCTTGGTGCCTTTGTTGAAGCGAAACGTGATCCTGATGAATAGCGTGCTGTTTAGCTATAAAGGTTGGATTTCCGTTGGGGTCGTAGCAAAGTACAGTTATTCAGTTCATTTGTGTTTTTAAACCTCAAACAAGTGTATTCATGTGTTTGTTCGCAGTATATAACAGAAGCGTTCAAAGAGCGTTCTTTTTCGAAAAAACTAGTAAAAGAAAAGTTATGAAAAAAACAAGTCGACGATCCTGGAGGCCCACTGTCGCCGGCTGCTAGAAAAAAACAAAAAACAGTGCCGAGTCCAGAAGAAAAGGAAGAGAAGAAGAACCGAAAGGGGGAGGCCCTACGTCGAAGGCGGCAAGAAAGACGCCTGTACAACGAGATGGTGGTGAAAACCTTCCTTCTTGGACATATCAAGGATCCCTACGGGGAAAAGTTGCGAGACGCTATCAAAAACGTGTTGGCTCGTACTCCAAGATTATTGTCAAGTCGTCGTCAGGATTGATGCATTCAGCGAGAGAGATGTATCGCGACGTGACGGACATCAAAACAGTCGAGGTCGCGGACGAGTTTTTCAACAGGAGCTTTATCCGCCACCTGGTGCTAGGCACAGGGGAGAAGTCAAGGAGAAATGAGCACATGAACGCCCTCCACTGGAATTACGCGAATTCCGCTTTGACGGTACTCGATACATGGGTGACTGGGGTATTTGCTTCTATGGGGCCATGAAATGCCTCACAAATCTGAAGAACCATTCGACTATGAACCTTGAACGTTTCATGATACGCCCCGTGTTTGCACTCACCCTGGTATCTCTGGCAAAGGGATATGGGCGATTTTCAATGGCATCACGAACGATCGCAAGCATGAAGATGAGATCGACTTTGTCGACAAGAAGGCGTCACGCAGGAGCACAAATGAGGATTCCGTCATCCGTGCGGCTATTAAAGAGCATCTTGCAGTCTTGGGGCTGGCGAATCCAATAGACAAGGTATCAGAGTTGAAAAAGGTAAGGAAAGACACTACCGCCTCATTCTGCGCTATTTCGTGTTCCTGGACCGAGAACTCGAATGCAAAGCGGAGATATAGCCGAGTGAGGAAAAAGTGATGAATGGGAGAGTCGGAAGGCTGTCCTAATGGGGAAGCGCTTCAACGTGGTTCCAATCTGCAACATCCGGTCACATTTTGTGAGCATCGATTCCGGCGTCCTTTACGGCATCTTGAAGGAGATCTGTCCGGAGTTTGATGTATGGAAGACAGAGTTCACCGGTGACAAGCGGGAGACGTACTGGAAGAACGTCTTCGATTTCAAACGTCTCAAAGTGAGCAAACAAAAGATATCCACTGGGTTGATCAAAACCGATGGGGTATCCAAGTGTGTACACTACTGGCGGTTGAAGACAGATTGTCCTGGTCCGTCTTCGATATTGCCCTCGGCGAAGCATGAAGAAAACAAGGTGGCGGATCCTGCCACACAGAAAGTGCAGGATGACGACCTTGTCGTTGACGCGGTGAAGAAGGAAGAAAAGAAGGAGGCGGATCCTGCGATGCAGAAAGTGCAGGATAACGACTTTGTCGTTGGCGCGGACCCTGGGAATACGAATATCATTACCATCGCAGCACCGAAGCGTGCGGAAGATGGTACTGATGGTAACTTGCGTCAGAAAGACATGCGTCTGTTGAGGCTCTCGGGAGC
>Ga0123519_10015633_pt1 | contig 10629 bp, 8 predicted proteins | sample YelNatPaOPRAMG02_FD_87396 | JGI IMG/M metagenome (GOLD analysis project Ga0123519, IMG submission 87396) | Hot spring microbial communities from Yellowstone National Park - Yellowstone National Park OP-RAMG-02 (version 2) | ecosystem: Environmental > Aquatic > Thermal springs > Hot (42-90C) ...
AATTTTCTGCTGGAGTTTTCATCAAACCAACTTCAACGCCAAAGCTGCAGAAACCATGTTCATCTGGCGGAGAAAGATGAACAAAAGCTATGTTTGGTTTGATAATTCCTTTTGCAAATAAAAGTGGATATTCATAAAGATAAATTGGCGTAAAATCGGCACGACCTTCGTTTACAGCTTTTCTTGCAGCTGCACCCATAAAAAACGAAATATGTCGAAATGATTTCTCCATTCCAGGTTGCAAATAAGGTAAATCACCAACTGTTAAAGCATGAAGAATTTGAACATTTTCAAGTTCGTCTTTTCTGGCAACAAGTGCATTGATTAAAGTCATTGGGAAAGCAGTATTCCCATGCATCACAATTTTATCGCCAGACTTAACAACACTAACTGCTTCTTCTGGCGTTCTAAGCTTTGATTTATAATTCTGTAACCAGAAAGATGATTTGATGTTTTTTGTTATGATATCCTGCATCACAATTCCACCCTAATTTTTTGAGAAGAAGAATAATTTTTTGAATTCAATATCGAATAATTCTGCAAGTGTTTCATTTGTACAATTACCGTCAAAACAGCAAACTCCTTTAGATAAACCGTTGTTTGCTTTAAGAGCTTCCTCAATTCCTTTTTCAGCGATTTCAAGAACATAGTTAATAATTGCATTATTCAAACCATAACTGGCCGTCCTCGAAACAAGCGCTGGAATGTTAGGCACGCAATAATGTATAACATTGTGAGTAATATAAACTGGATTCGAAATTGTTGTTGGTCTGCTTGTTTCAACGCAACCACCTTGATCAATCGAAACATCAATAATAACGGAACCTGGTTTCATTGTTTTGACCATTTCTTCAGTGACGATGTGCGGAGTTTTTTCTCCTTTGATCAAAACTGCACCAATTAATACATCAGCGAATTTCACTGCTCGTTCAATTGTGTAAGGATTCAAAACAACTGTTGTAACCGATTTACCAAGAATATCTTCTAACTTTTTTAATTTTTTAATGTCTTTATCAAGCACAATAACCTGAGCTCCAACTCCAAGAGCCGTTCGTGCTGCATTTGTACCTACTGTGCCGGCTCCAAGAATAACAACTGCGGCAGGTGCAACTCCCGAAATTCCACCGAGCAACATTCCACGGCTTATGTCAAAATTTTTCTCAAGATACCTCGCAGCAATTTGAATTGACATCTGACCTGCAATTTCACTCATCACACTTAAGATTGGTAAATTCCCATCTTCATCTTCAACAAGCTCAAATCCTATCGAAGTTACTTTGTTTCTAAGAAAGATTTCTAAAACCTTTCTTCTCATAAAAAGATGAAGGAAAGAAAAAACAATCTGACCTGGATTTATTTTTAAAGCTTCCTCTTCAGTAAATGGCGCAACTTTTACAACGAGTTCCGAACGATTAATTGCTTCTTCAGCTGAATAGACTATTTTTGCACCAACTTTTTCATAATCATCATTTGTAAATCTGCTCTGCAAACCTGCATCTTTCTCAATAAAAACTTGATGACCGTGATCAACAAGTACCTTAACTCCAGCTGGAGTTAGAGCAACTCTTTTTTCTTCAAGTTGTGTTTCTTTTAATATCCCTATTCTCATCTATTTACTCAAATTTATTTTGCTTTGATTTCAATTTAAATAAAAATTGATTTTGAATGAATTTGATTGACCAAACACCTGTGAGAATTTTTTTATTGTCAATAAATGTCTTGCCTGCTTTTCAAAAATCTAAAATTAATTATTGATGAAATTTCTGTTATGACAGTAAAACAATCAACTCATTAAATCTTAAATCAGCTAAAAACTAAAATTCATATTGAGCTGTGAAATTGATTATTGATTCATTCTTCAAAGGTTTTGCATTGAAGAGATAACGCACATTTAAGTTCATTGAAAAATTCTGTCTAAAGTAATATTGATTGAAGAAATCGATAATTGTTCTTTTCAAATTGCCAAAAGATGGATTAATCGATAATGTTGTCCTCAATTTATCATTGAATGAATTAATTCGAGTTCCTGCATTGAACGAATAATATTCGTATTTACTCGACGAGATTTTTGAATTACTTATTGTAGTTCCCCAGAATGTAGAAAATCTTCTATTCCAGAAATTTTGAATCGAAAAATTCATCGACAGAAATGATGCAGATAAATTTCTAAATGTATAATCTTTCTTTTTGCTTGAAACTACATTCACAATGATTCTATGTAAAACTTTCCATCGTAAATCGTAATTTGATGAAAATGAAATCTGATGTGTTAAGTCATTCAAATAATTAATTCGACGAACTGAATCAGCTGTCACTGGATCAATATCGTTCTTAACTTTATAATTCGAATAGCCAATGGTTAAGTTCGGGAAATTCTTTCTAAGATAAAGGGAGACGGAACTTTCAAAATTCTGAAAATTAGTTGTCGCTACTTTTGTCTTCTGAAGATTATCGCTCAGATTTTCATAACTCACTGAAAGAAAAACTCGATTTTCAAAGAGACCAATTCTATCCATTACCTGCAAACCTTTTATATCATTTCTTAAAAAATTCTGACCAAAAGAAATGTATTCATTGCCTCGATAGATGTAAGCTGTTCTCAAATAATTTCCAAAATAATTTAAACTAAAACTTGCTTCTGCTGCCAGTGTCGGTAATTCCTGTGGATTAAGTGGAATGATAAACTGATTAATGGTGATGAAATTCTTTCCAATATCTCTAACTTTTTTAATAAGTCCGGGATCACCACCAAAAGGTTTGCCTTCACCAAAAAGTGAATCGATTATTTTATCTGTGAAGTTACCAGTTGAAATATCATTATTAATTAGTGAAAATGCTCCTTGTGCTTTGAAAAGAATTCGCTGGTCATCAATTCCAATTAAAAGATCAGAACCAACAACCACATTTTCTTTCGGTCTTGCACCAAAATTGATTGAATTCACTTCATCTTTTGAATGGAGATAGGTAAAGCCAAGTTGAAAATTTTTCCCTCTTCCAAAATATGGTCTTACTGCAAAAAGTTTTCGCTGATAAGTACCGAGATTAACTCTCGCAAAAGGTTGTCCAAACTTTGCTGAATCAACTGGAATTACATTGCTACCAATCACTGCACTATCCCTTGAAAACAACTGCAAAAGTTCACCTTCAACTTTTCGAGTAATCTCGCCATATGAAACCTGTAAATTGAAAAATCCAAATTCAAGACTTCCAGTTATACCTCTAATTCTTTTTCCATTCATAATCAAAGTTGGATAAAGTGGATAGTGATCACCAAGAGAAAACTTAAAAAAGTCAGCATCAAAATTCAGTAAGAATCTATTCTGCGGTTGTAAATAACTTTTTTCTTCACTTGTTACAAAAAGATTTAGAGATGAATTAATGTTTCCGTAATTGCCAGAAAATTGAGCATTTAATCTATTAAAATTGAAATTTCCAGTTCTCATTGATTCGTAATTCGATTCAACTTTTGCCAGTCCATTGTATTTGAATTTCCGCTGTTGAATCACAACCTTTTCTTCAAGTGAAACAATTCTGAAATTAAAATTAGAAATTGATAATGGTTTTCCCGTAGAATCATAGAGGACAATTTTTAGATTGTTATTTCCCGTAATTAAATTTTTATACCGTCCCTGCGGTAAAAAAATCAAATCATTGTTGAAAGATAAAAGTGGTGTGATCTCATCTTCATTTATCCAGATGCGTGTAAATTCTTTTTTGACTTTTGGACTAACTCTTAAAAGTGAAATCGCAAGAAAAAATTCATCTCTGGTTACAGGCTCTTCTGGATCAGGACTTAAAATAATAACAGTCTCATCAATTTGTTCTTTCTTTTTGACATTCACTCGATAGAAGTTTCCAGACTCTGATGCACGATAGGGATAATTAAGAACTTCTCCCTTTGTTGTCAAGACTTTTATGTAATATTCAACATAAGGGAAAACGACATAGTCAGGTGGAATTGTCGCTGAAATTGTGCGCCCCTGAATGTTCATATCAATCACTGAAAGCTCAACTCTGCCAAATGTTCTGTAATACAGGAATGCCTGTTGAACATCAACATTCTCAACTAAATCGATTTTAATTTTAATTGGTTGATTTTCAAATACCTCCTGTTGCTCTTCTAAGTTTATAAACTCCTGTTGAGCGAAAAGGGAAAGAAGCATAGAAAAGAAAATGGGAACGAAAGCCTTCCTGAACAATTATTTTTCTCCTATTTTTCTTATGCAAGTTTAATAAAAGAATTCTAAATCAAATAAAATCTTTCAAAGATCGTAAATCATTTCAGACACACTAAAAAACAAAAGGCTGTCTAAATTTGGATAGATAATTATCAAACTTCATTTAGACAGCCTCAATCAAGAGTTAACTAATCTTATTCAAAATCCAGATAATAAATTCTAAATGTTCCTTGAGGAGTTTGAATTTGCAGATACTTCTCGTTTGTTCTTAAAGTATTTCTTGTTTCATTCTTTTCCTGTTCAGTAGAAGGCTTGATCTGGACAGTTCCATCTCTACTAATAAATGAAGAATTTCCTGCTTCAACAGTCCCGACTTGTTGTGCTCCTACCAGTGATCTTACATCAACAACACCAGTTTCAACAACAAGCAATGTTTGTCCATTTTCATCAACATTTACAAATCCAGATGTTCCTCTAATTGTTGCAACAGCTGTAGGAGTTGTGATAATAAATTCATCTTCATCCTGTTGTTTCTCGACATCAAATCTCATTTTACCGACATCAATTTTTGTGTTTTTAATTAGTCCTCTATCTTTTTTATCAGCGAAAATGGTGATGGTTGTGTTTTCGCGAACTCGTAAACTACTACCATCGACAAATCGAATGACAGCAATTGATTTATCGCCAGTTTTCAATTGATCGGCTGTTTCCAGCTGAGTTGCTGGTTTAGTTTGAAGCCAATCAGTTGTTGGTTTCTTATGTTTCACATCTTGAATGACTTTCAAAACAATAGCTGTATTATATCCTGCTGGATTATTTGGAAAAGGATGAAATGCAGTAAAAAGTAAGAAAGAAAAAATCGAAATTATCATTAATAATTTTATATCTTTCATAACATCCTCCTCCAATTACTCTTTCGTAATTCTTGTGATGTTATTAGCGTTCATCTCAAGAAAATTGATAAGTTCTTCAAATGTCATTATTGTTCCATCCTCTTTTCTAATTTGAAGTTTAGATGGATCAATTTGTCCACTCTGAAACATCTGACCAAGCTCACTTTGACCGAGACGATTCATCACATTATTAAATCGAGTTATTAATTGCTGATAATACTGTGACTCAGGATTTAGAATGGAAAAGTTTACGATCTCACTAAAGATTTTTTTCCCTCCAGCAGGACCAGGTACATTTGCAGTAACTTGAAGAACAACTTCACTCCCAGGTCTTAATTCTCTTTCAAGTATGTCTCTCAAATTAATACTTGTGACTACTCCGACATTTCTATTATTAACAAGCGGTGTCCCTCTTTGCAATGCTTCTTCGAGCGATTGGTTTGGATCGTTCCTTTCACTTGCTTTGATGTAATATTCGCTCGCACCTGAAATTGGAGTCCACTCAACTAAAATATTTCCAGCATCATAAGTTTGATTTGCTCTCGGATTTATGATACTCAATGTTTGAGATGGATTTAAGAAGATAAGATTTCTCGAATCACTTGATAAAAGATTCTGGCTCGTTGAATCATATAATTCAACAGTCAATCTATATTCACCGGTTGGTTTTCCATATTTTATATTCTCTTCAATCAAATTAGTATTTGCATAGTGATCATAAATTCGAACATCTACCTTACCAATGTCATCATTGCACAAAGTTCTTGCAAGAAATGGTCTTGTAATAAACCAGGCTACCATTACAAAATCAGGACTTCCTATTTTTTTCCATTCAATTATTCCTTTCATCACAACAGTTTGATTAGGTGCATTAATTTCGGCACAAAAAATTCTTGGCGCACCCTGTAAATCCTCCAATGTTGCGAAGGAAGCAAAATCAGTTGTTGTAAGTTCGGGAAAAACGATAAGTTTGATTGAAGGTTGAGCGAAAAGAAAAGATGCTGAAACAATTATCAAAGCTAAAATTTTCAGGGCTTTCATAATCCCTCCATTATTTTAATCATAAAATTTATTAGCTAAATTGAAAAAGAAAGAACACAAAAATTCTTAAAGCATTCATTTTTAATATAATTTTTTTCAGTCAATTTTCAAGAAAAGTTTGTCAGATAAGCAAGAAAATTAGTGTCAGAAAATGCTTAAAAAATTAGTTGAAATTTCAATCAAACTTACATCAGAAAAAAATCCAGACAAGTTGCTCGAATTGATAATTGTTTCAGCATTGGATTTTCTTCAAGCTGAAAGATCAACTGTATTTTTGATAGATGAATATACAAATGAATTGTATTCAAAAGTTGGTACTGGCGTGAATGCAAAAGAAATTCGTTTTCCACTCGATAAAGGAATCGCAGGTTATGTTGCTCGTACAGGTGAAAGTTTAATTATCGAAAATCCATACGAACATCCTCTTTTCAATAAAGAAGTTGATTTGAAAACTGGATTTGTAACTCGGGATATTTTAACTGTTCCGATGAAAAATGTAGAAGACAAAATCATTGGTGTTTTCCAGGTTCTCAATAAAATGGATGGAAAATTCAATGATGAAGATAAAGAATATGCAATGGCATTTGCGTCGATTGCAGCAGTCGCCATTGAAAATGCTCGATTGATTGAAGAACAGAAGAAGCAGTATAATCTTCTTCAAAAAGCTTATCAGGAATTACAGGCAGCACAGGAAACCATCATCAAACAGGAAAAATTTGCAACAATTGGACAGCTGGCATCGGGAATTAATCACGAAATAAAAAATCAACTTGGCGTGATAATGGCAGTTGATGCAATTCGAAAAATGTTTCCCGATAACCAAAAAATTCAGATGTATACTCAACTAATTTTAGATGCTCGTAATAGAATTGTCAGTTTATTAGATGAAATTCGTGACTTCGCTAAGAAGAAAGATTATGAAAAAACTCAAGTCAATCTAATTGATTTGATAAACAGAACAATTAACATCTGTCGATTTGACAAAGATCTGGATACAATGAAATTTGTTTTTGAGCCTGAAGGAAATATTAATCCAATAGTTTTCATTAATGCAGATAAAATTCAACAGGTTTTAATTAATTTAATTCGAAATGCAGGTCACGCATCTGAACCAAAAAGTAAAATCGAGATTTCTCTTGAGAAGCAGGATAATTTTTGGTTGATTAAAGTTCGCGACTATGGAAAAGGAATTCCAGACGAAATAAAAGAAAAAGTTTGGGAACCATTTTTTACAACTAAATCGTCAGGAACAGGTCTTGGCCTTGATATTTGCAAAAAGATCATTGAAAATCACAATGGTGAAATTTGGTTTGAGTCTGAAATAGGTAAAGGCACAACTTTCTTCATTAAATTACCTGAAATGGTTAATCAATGAATAAAGCCATTCAAAAACTTTCGAGGAAAAGTTTAGAAGCTTTAATCGAAGCTTTTGAATACATTTCTTCTCCACTCAATCCAGATGAAATCTTAAAGCTGGTTCTCGAGCAGATTTCAAATCTTTTGAATGCCGAAGCTGGTTCAATTTTTTTAATAAATGATAAGACAAAAAATCTTGAACTAAAAGTCGCAACAAATTTATCTCCAGAAGAAATAGAAAAAATAAAAGTCCCCGTTGGGAAAGGTTTAGCTGGCTATGTTGCTGAACACGAAGTCCTTGTAAATATCAAAGATGCAGAAAAAGACAGTCGCTTTTACTCGAATATCGATACAATCACTGGCTTCAAGACAAAAAATATTCTGACTGTCCCACTTAAAACTTCTGAAAAATTAGTTGGCGTGATTCAAGCATTGAATAAAAGAAACGGAGAAAATTTTTCTGAGGAAGATGAAATTCTTCTAACTGAATTTTCCAGACTTGTTGGTTTAACTCTTGAAAAAGCCTGGTTCCTTTCTCAATTAATTGAAAAACAAACTATAGAAGCCGACTTAGAGATTGCAAGCAAAATTCAAGAATCACTTTTACCAAAAGATGAATTTCGGCAAAAGAATTTATTAATTAAGGGATTTTATAAACCAGCAAGATACATAAGCGGTGATTATTATGATTTCTTTGTCTTAAATGAAAATGAAATTATGATCGTATTAGGAGATGTAGCTGGCAAAGGAGCTCAAGCATCTCTAATAATGGCTTCGGTTAAAGCTTATCTTTCAGCTGCTATTGAATCGCATCTCGATTTTACAACCATTGCAAATAATTTAAATAAGTTTCTCGCACAGAATACACCACTGGATAAATTTATCACAATCTTTCTTGGATTGATTAATCTTGAGAAAAACAAAATTTTATATATCAATAGTGGTCACGAACCTGGAATAATTTCAACAATCGATGGAAAATTTATTCATCTCCATTCAAACAACATTATGATGGGTGTACTTGAAGATTTTGAATACATTCCAACTGAACAGGAATTCCCCGATAATTCTTTCCTTTTCATTTATACTGATGGTGTGACTGAAGCAAACGATAAAGATGATAATCGCTTCGGCAATGAAAGATTAAATGAAATCATTGAAAAGAACACAAAAACTCCTTCGAAAATCTTTCAAGAATTACCTGATGCAATCATTCAATTTGCTAATGGAAAAGAACAATTCGATGACATTACTTTTATTATGGTAGTTCGTGGAGATGAATTGATTAACTCCTAAGATTAGATTGAGCAGATTAACTTTATATTATCAATTCGGGAAATTGAATTATTAGAATGTTAAATTGTATTCAACAGGAATGAGAAAAATATGAACGGAAAATTTACAATAGAACAATTTCAAAATTATTGCAAGATCACTGTCCTTGAACATATGGCAGCAGCACCGCTAACAATTGAATTTAAAAACTTGATTGACGATGTAATCAAAAGAAACAAATGCAAAAAAATTTTATTTGATCTAACTCATGTTGAATTCGTTGATAGTTCATTTATTGGTGCAATCGTTTACGCTTATAAAAATTTAAATAACATTGGTGGAAAAATTTCCGTTGTTGTAAAATCTGCAATGGTTTATGACAGATTTATGGTTTCACAACTCGATAGACTTTTCAAGATTTCCTCAAACTATGAAGATGCTGAAAGTTACATCAAGGAATGAATTGCTTTAACCTCATAAATAATAAATGAATGAATTATCAAAAGATTTTGAAGTAATCATCAAATCATTCTTAAAATCAATTTCACCTTCCGAAATTTTCAAAGAGAAAGTTCTAATTAATAAAAATCAGATCAAGATTGAGGATAAAACTTTTCCACTCAATGAATTTGAAAAAATTTATGTAATTGGATTCGGTAAAGCATCTTCCGCAATGGCAACAGAAATTGAAAAGTATCTACTCGATAAAATTGAAGATGGAATTGTAATCACTAAATATGGTTTCAAAACAGAGACAAAAAAGATTAAAGTATTTGAAGCAGGACATCCTTTACCAGATGAAAACTCGATTAAATATTCTCTGGATGTTTTGAACTTACTTTCAAAAACCAAAGAAAATGATCTTGTGATTTGTCTAATTTCCGGTGGTGGATCCTCACTTTTTGAAGTTCCAGTCGATGGAATTGACCTTATAACTCTCCAAGAATTAAATGATTATCTTATCAAACGGAAAATCCCAATTCACAGAATCAACTCTTTCAGAAAAGCGTTTTCGAAAGTCAAAGGTGGGAAATTATTGGAATACATCTATCCATCGACTTGTTTATCTTTTGTAATTTCAGATGTAATTGGTGATGATCTTTCTGTGATTGCATCTGGTCCAACTTATCTGGCAGCAAAGAAAATTTATATTGATAATAAAGACACTCTTGAAGTTGAAAAAATCTTACATCATAAAGATGAAGTAATCAAAATCGAGCAGTTAATAAAATCACAAAGCTTCCCTGAAGAAATAATTTCTTACTACAACTCAAAGGTTCACAATTTTATTGTTGCATCAAATAAAACAGCTGTCGAAAGATCAATTGAAATTTCCAAACAACTTGGCTATGAGATATTTGCCTGTAAGTATGATTTATTAATGTCGGTCGAAGAACTTGCTTCACATTTCATTAATGAATTTTTAAGTCTTAACCAAACACAAGGATATTTCAAGAAGATCATCGTTTATGGCTGCGAGACATTTCTTGAAGTTAAAGGCTCTGGCAAGGGTGGAAGAAATTTACATCTGCTTTTAACAATACTCAATGAACTCATTAAAAATAAAATCAAACCAAATTTCAATTTCTTTATTTCATCATTCGCAACTGATGGAAACGATGGAAACACCGATTCAGCTGGTGCTTTTATCAATAATCAAATTTTAGAAAAAGTGAAATTGTCAACATTCTCGCCAGAAGTTTATTTGCAGAATTTCGATTCGTATAATTTTTTCAAAAATTTCAATTGTCTTATCAACACAGGTCCAACTTTTACCAATGTAGCTGATTTATTTATTTGTTTAGCTTGTTCTACTGAAAAGCAATCTTAAAACAAAATCCACTTTTGAAAGTTTTTCCATCCGCATTGCCGTAAACGACAATGCT
>Ga0123519_10015634_pt1 | contig 10629 bp, 7 predicted proteins | sample YelNatPaOPRAMG02_FD_87396 | JGI IMG/M metagenome (GOLD analysis project Ga0123519, IMG submission 87396) | Hot spring microbial communities from Yellowstone National Park - Yellowstone National Park OP-RAMG-02 (version 2) | ecosystem: Environmental > Aquatic > Thermal springs > Hot (42-90C) ...
AGGCTCACGCCCCCCAGGAGCAGGGCGAACCCCACGCGCCGATCGGCGCGCCAGCGGGGCAGGGCGAAGGCCGCCAGCGCCAGGGGGAGGATGCCCACATACCCCGCGCTCACCAAGACGGCCAGGAGGTGGGGAGCCCAGAAGGTCGCCACGGACCACGGAGGGAGTGAACCCTGGGCGGCGAAGGCGGGATCCAGGCCTCCGGCCCGGATGGAGAAGCGGGTGAGTTCCAGGGTGGGGAGCCACTGGACGGCGGAGAGGGCTGCCCCCAGCACCGCTGCGGCCGCCGTGGCCAGGAGGGCGCGCCAGGCCCTGGGCCACTCCATGCCCGCCGCCCGCACCAGGGCGAAAAGGCCCGCAGCGAGGCCCGTGAGGACCATCCCCTGGGGGAAGAAGACGAGCCCCTGGAGGCCCAGCACGACGCCCGCGGCGAGGAAGGCCGTCCACCGGCGGGAGCGGTAGCCCCGCTCCAGCGCGGCAAGGAGGGCCGGCAGCCAGGCCATCGCGTAGGCGGGGACGAAATCGCCCAGGGTGGACAGAGGCACGCTCCAGGCGTAGACAAAGCCGGCCAGGGCCGCCGCAGCCCGGCTGAAGCCCCACGTCCGGGCAAAGGCGTAGACCGCGACGAGGCCGAGGAGCAGGTGCAGGAGGGCGCTCCAGTTGTGGGCCAGGTCCAGGGGCAGGAAGCGGTAGAGGAGGAGGTTGGGCGGGTAGAGGCCTCCCATCTGCCCCTCGGCGAAGAGGGGGAAGCCGCAGGCCAGGAGGGGCGTCCAGAGGAGCAAAGCCCCCTGGCGCAGGGCGGCGGCGTAGGCCGCGTGGATGGGGTAGTGGATGGTCTGGATGTCCAGCCCGCCGTAGAGGAGGGAGCGGCCCGTCCAGGCCGGCCCGAAGACAAGGGCCGTCACCGCTGCCAGGCCCAGGCAAGGCCACCACTCCCGCCACGCGTGCCGCCACCGAGCCATGGGACGAGCGCCTTCAAGGGTGTCGGGGCGTATGATACCCCGTTTCAGGAGGGGAGGCAAACAGGCGCTGGGCACGTATTGCCCCGAAAGCCCCGACCCCTCCCCCCCGCCATGGGGATCTGGAAGGGCGATCCGTGAATTGCCCCTACAGATGGCTTTGCCGGTTTGCCCTCCCCTGTGGTACAATGTGCTTGAATGGATTACCCTTTTGTCGTTGAGGAGGGATGCCCTGGACGCGAAAGCCCTTGCCCGGCAGATCGTGGACTGGCTGGCCGACAAGCAGGCCGAGGACATCATCCTGCTGGATGTCCACGAGGTCTCCATCCTCGCCGACTACTTCGTCCTCTGCAGCGGGACCAGCGAGCGCCAGTTGGACGCCCTGACCGAGGAGGTGCGGCAGCAGGCGAAGGAGGCTGGCGCCCGGCTCCTGCACCTGGAGGGCGAGCCGCACACCGGCTGGATCCTGCTGGACTACGGCGACGTGGTGGTGCACATCTTCTCGCCCGAACTGCGGGCCTACTACCGCCTGGAAGAACTCTGGCAGGACTCCAACGTCCTGGTGCGCATGGCGTGACCCCTCGCCCGCGTCCCTCATCCAGCACCCTGCCACATGGCCCACAGGCGCGGCAGGGCCTCCCCCGCCGGCTCGGCCCACCGTTCGTGCGCTAGCGCGCTCAACGGCGTCGGCTCGGGGTTGACTTCAATGAGGTAAGCCCCGTGTTCCAGGGCCATCAGGGGGAGTTGCGCGGCCGGGTAGACCACCGCCGACGTCCCCACCACCAACATGACTTCGGCCCGCGAGGCCGCCTCCATGGCCGCCTGGAGGGTGCGGGGGTTCAGGGGTTCGCCGAACCACACCACGTCGGGCCGCAGGAGCGCGCCGCAGGCCCGGCAGTGCGGCGGAACCTGGGGCAGGGGCACATCCGTGAGAGGGACGACCGTCCCTTCCCGCACGCAGCGGGCGCGCCAGAGGCTCCCGTGCAGTTCCAAGACGTTGCGGCTCCCAGATCGCTGGTGCAGCCCGTCCACGTTCTGGGTGATGAGGGTCATTTCCGGGAGGACCCTCTCCATGCAGGCGAGGGTCGTGTGCGCGGCGTTGGGCCGGCACCGGGAGACCACCTGCCGGCGCCAGTCGTACCATTCCCACACCAGGCGCGGGTCCCGCTGGAAGGCCTCCGGCGTGGCCAGGTCTTCCGGGCGGACCTGACGCCAGAGCCCCTGCGGCCCGCGGAAGGTCGGCACCCCGCTCTCCGCGGAGACCCCCGCCCCGGTCAGGACGACCAAGCGTACCGGCAGCCTCGGACGTTCCACCGTTCCCTCTATCTCTCACTCCCAGACCCAGGTGTCCACTGCCCGCTCGTAGGAGAGGATTTCCTCCTCGCGGAAGAAGAGCGCGATCTCGGCGCGGGCCGTCTCCGGGCCGTCCGACCCGTGCACCAGGTTGCGGCCGATCTCCGCGGCAAAGTCCGCCCGGATGGTGCCAGGCGTGGCCTCCAGGGGGTTGGTCGCGCCCATGGTCCGCCGCACCAGTTCAATGGCGTTGCGCCCTTCCACCACCATCACCACCACCGGGGCAGCGGTGATGTAGCGGATGAGGGATTCAAAGAACGGCTTGCCTTCGTGGACGGCGTAGTGCCGCCGGGCCAGGGGCTCCGAGATCCGCATCATCTTCATGGCCGCGATGCGCAGCCCTCGCTGTTCCAGGCGGGTGATGATGGGGCCGATGAGCCCCCGTTCCACTGCGTCGGGCTTGATGATGACCAGCGTGCGTTCCAGTTCCACAGGGTCTCCTCTCAGCAGGGTGGTGTAGAAGTTGGGGGCCTGTGCAGGATCTGCAGCGCCTGCCGGTAGGCCCCCAGGGCCTCGTTGAGCCGGCCCTGGTGCATGAAGGCATCCCCCAACAACTGGTGGACGCGGGCCAGGTGGGGCTCCCGCACCGCCAGGTCTTCCAAGTCCTCCACGACCTGGGCCAGCACGTCGTCCACGGTCACCAGGTGCTGGTAGTGGGCGAGGGCTTCCAGCACCTCGCCCTGCGCGGCGTAGGCCCTCGCCACGAGGAGCCGGGCCCCGTGGTCGTTGGGGCGGACTGCCAGGCGCTCCAGGGCGGCGCGGGCCTCGGCCGGCAGTTCCACCCGTGCCGGGGGCGCTCCTTCCACTGCGGCCCGTTCCTCCACGGCGGCTTCCGCCGGTGGAGCGGCTTCCTCTGCCGGTGCCTCGGGGGCTTCCTCCGCCCAGGCGACGGCTTCCGCCGGCACCGTGGGGGCTTCCTCCTCCACCGGCACCGCTTCTACCCACGGAGCGCCTTCTTCCACCAGCGCCTCAGGGGCTTCCTCCACCGCTTCTTCCGCTGCCGGGGCGGCCTCCTCCGGCACCTCCACTGTGGCAGCCGCCCGGCGGCGCAGTTCCGCCAGCCAGTCGGGCACGCCCTCCGCCTCCGCCGGCGCTGCCCCCACGGGTGCCTCCGGGGGCGGGGCCACGGGCGCCTCCGGCACCGGCCTTTCCTCCTCCATCCCCTGCAGCCACGACGGCAGGGCGACCCCTTCCTCTGGGGGAGCAGGGGCCTCCGCTTCCTCCCCCTCCTCCAGGAGCCAGGCAGGCAGGGGCTCTTCGGCCGCGGGGCCGACCTCTGGCACTTCCACGGCCGGGGCCGGCACCTCCACGCCCACTGCCCCCTCCGCCTCCGCTTCGGCGGGTGGGGCCTGGAGCCAGGCGGCTTCCTCGGCAGGTTCCGCTTCCTCGGCGGCGACTTCCGCCTCTAAGGCTTTCAGCCAGTCGGGGACTTCCTCCAGGGGCTCTGGAGCCTCCTCGGCTTCTGGTGTGGGCACGCGGCCGTAGGCCTCTACCGCCTCTTCCTCCACCTCCGCGATCGGCGCTTCCGCTCCCTCGGGCTCCCAGGGCAGGGGGACTTCGGCGCTGGGGGCCGCCGGCATCTCCAGGGATGGCAGAGGCGCTTCCTCCGGCACCTTCCACAGGGCCTCCCGCTCCACCTCCAGGGGCGGCAGAACGGGGTCCTGGGGCGGCAAGGGGGAACGCTCGCCCAGGAGTTCCTGGGCCATGGCGTTGAGGGGGTCCAGTTCCTGGGCCCGCGCCAGGAGGGCGCGCGCCTCGTGCTCCCGCCCGGCCCGCCGCCAGATCTCGCCCAGGAGGAGGTGGGCCTTCAGGCAGTTGGGCAGGCGCTCCAGGATGTCCTGGCAGACTTCGGCGGCCTCAATGCGGCGGCCGTGGCGCCAGAGGGCTTCGGCGAGGCCCAGCAGGAGGTCTGCCCGCTTCGGGCTCTGTTCCAGGGCCGCCCGGTACTCCTGGATGGCCTGCTCGTAGAGGCCGCCGCGGGCCAGGAGACGGGCCAGGGCGGCCCGGGAGAGGTCCAGGCGCTCGGGGATGGCCCCCCCTCGCCGCTGCAGGCGTGCGAGGAGTTCGCGGATCCCCGGTTTGCCCGGCTCCAGGTCAAAGGCCTGCTGGGCCCAGCGGGTGGCCTCCTCCAGGCGTTCTTCGCCCTCCGCCAACATGGCCAGGCCGAACCAGGAGAGGTAATCCTCGGGGTCTATGCTGAGGGCCCGGAGGAACAGGTCCTCGGCCTGCCGGCGCTCGCCCCGCTCCAGGGCAGCCTCGGCCAGGAGCCGGTAGGCCCACACGCAGGCCGGGTGCTCCCGCAGCACGTGCCGGGCCAGCAGCATCGCCTCTTCGTGCCGTTCCTCGTCAACGGCCTCGCGGGCCTCCTGCAACGCCGCGCTCAGGGTCATCTCGCTCATGGCTCTCCCCTCTCTGGAACCCGATGCCCCCACTCGCAGGGGATTATGCACCGCCCCGCACGAAATGTCAACCCAAGGGCGAAGCGGGCCCAGGGGACGGTGCGGCCGCGCCCTGCGGTGGAACGCGCGCACGGAACAAGTCAGATGCTCTCGCCCTGCGCGGAAAACTGGAACAAGAAGGATGCCAAGGGGAAGCCTGAGGGGGACGGCTTGTGGAGGCGACGGCCGGATTCGAACCGGCGATCGGGGTTTTGCAGACCCCTGCCTTGCCACTTGGCTACGTCGCCTGACAGAAGGGGCGGCTCGCACGAGCCACCCCTGGAGCGGAAGACGAGATTCGAACTCGCGACCTTCTGCTTGGCAAGCAGACGTTCTACCTCTGAACTACTTCCGCCCGTGCGATGGTGCCGAAGCCCAGACTTGAACTGGGGACCCCGTGATTTTCAGTCACGTGCTCTACCAACTGAGCTACCTCGGCACCCTGCACAGTTGGGGATGCCCCCACCGTGCGCCTATATTATACACGGACCCCGTCAACCTGTCAAACCCGCGGCTCTCCTTGCAATGCCCCTCCTCTGCACAGGTTCAACCCCCTGGCCACAGGCGGAGAGGGAATGGCTGGAGAATTAAGGAGAAGCCCGTAGTATTGAGCCACGGTGGTTGTTGATGATATGTAATCCTGGGTGGGGGCGCACGGCCGTGCGCCCCTACGAGACTGCAACCGTGACCTGCACGGCCGAAAACGGAATTTTTTTATTGTGGTCCAGCAGTAGGGGCGATTCATGAATCCCCCCATTCGTGGATCGCCCCTACGCCGGAGCCCCCGGTTTTTGCCTTCGCCACACCCCTGCGCTATAATGGGCCTGCGGTATCGCGAATCTTGCATTTTTAGCGTTGGAGAGGCGGAACCGACCATGGCCATCGTCTTCCCGTTCACCGCCATCGTGGGCCAGGAGCGCATGAAGCGCGCCCTCATCCTCAACGCCATCAGCCCGCAGATCGGCGGTGTGCTCATCCGAGGGGAGCGGGGCACGGCCAAGTCCACCGCGGCTCGGGCCCTGGCTGCCCTCTTGCCAGAGATTGACGTCGTCGCCGACTGCCCCTTCCACTGCGATCCCCACAGCCCGGAAGGGATGTGCGACAACTGCCGCGAGCGGCTGGAACGGGGCGAGACCCTGCCCGTGGCGCGGCGGCGCATCCCCTTCGTGGACCTGCCGGTGAGCGCCACCGAGGACCGGGTGGTGGGCACCCTGGACATTGAACTGGCCATCCAGAAGGGAGAGCGGCACTTTGAGCCGGGGGTCCTGGCCGCGGCCAACCGCGGCCTCCTCTACGTGGACGAGGTGAACCTGTTGGACGACCACGTGGTGGACCTCCTCCTGGACTCCGCGGCCATGGGTGTCAACGTGGTGGAGCGGGAGGGCATCTCCTTCCAGCACCCGGCCCGCTTCATCCTGGTGGGGACCATGAACCCTGAGGAAGGGGAACTGCGCCCCCAGTTGCTGGACCGGTTCGCCCTGTGCGTGGAGATCCACGGCATCGCCGACCCGGAGGCACGGGCGGAGATCGTGCAGCGGCACCTGGAGTTTGAGCGCGACCCAGCCGGCTTCCGGGCCCGGTGGGAGCCCAGCGAGCGGGCCCTCTCCCGGGAGATTGAGCGGGCACGAGCGCTCCTGCCGCAGGTCCGCTACACGCGGGCCGACCTCTTCACCATCGCCCAGGTCACCACGGCGATGCAGGTAGATGGCCACCGGGCCGACATCGTCATCCTGAAGGCCGCGCTGGCCCACGCTGCCTTTGAAGGGCGCACCCAGATAGACGAGCGGGACATCCTCCTGGCGGCGGAACTGGCCCTGCCCCACCGCCTGCGGCGCCAGCCCTTCCAGGAGGTGGTCCAGGAGACCCGCAACCTCCAGGAGATCGTGGAGGAAGCCCACCGGGAAAACCACGGCAAGGACCAGGAGCCGCCCACGTCGGGCGGGCACGTGCCCCCGCCCCCTGTCCCGCCGGAGGGGAACCAGGTGGGGGGCGGCGCAGGGGACCTCGCCGCCGTGGTCCTCAAGGGGCACCAGGCCGAACCCCTGGGCCAGCCCAACCCTCGCGAGGTGGACCTGCAGGTGCGCGCCGGGCGGACTTTCCGGCCTCGGCGGCTGGCCACTCCCCTGGACCGCCTGACGCGCCACCAGGCGGGGAAACGCTCCTTCACCCGCACGGACCGCAAGCGCGGCCGCTACGTCCAGGCCTGCGTGCCCAAAGGCCCCTGCACCGACGTGGCCCTGGATGCCACCCTGCGCCAGGCCGCGCCCTACCAGGTGCGCCGGCCCCACGAGGGGGTGGCCCTGGCCGTCCACAAGGAAGACCTTCGCCAGAAGGTGCGGGTGCGGCGGGCCGGCAACCTGATCCTCTTCGTGGTGGACGCCAGTTGGTCCATGGCCGCCGCAGAGCGGATGGAGGCCACCAAAGGCGCGGTCCTCTCCCTCCTGATGGACGCCTACCAGAAGCGGGACCGGGTGGGCCTCGTCGTCTTCCAGAAGGAAGGGGCGCGGGTGGTGCTCCAGCCCACCTCCAGCGTGGAGCGGGCCAAGCGGCTCCTGGAGCGCATCCCCGTGGGCGGCAAGACCCCCCTCTCCGCCGGCCTCCTCCTGGCCTACCAGGTCTTTGACCTGGAGCGGCGGCGGGACAAAGAGGCCATGCCCCTGATGATCCTCCTGACGGACGGCGCGGGGAACGTCTCCCTGACCGGGGAGCCGCCCCACGAAGAGGCGCTCAAACTGGCCCGCACGATGCGCCGGCGGGGCATCCGCTCCGTGGTCATCAACATGGAGCACCCCTCGTTTGACCGGGGCCTGGCCAACTCCCTCGCCGAGGCCCTGGGGGCTCCCTGCTACCGCCTGGAGAAACTGGAAGCCCAGGCCCTCTACCACACCGTCCAGGAGGAACTGCACGCTGGGTGAAGGGCTGAGGTTCCCCGGGGCCAGTCCCCAGGCGCGCCGCATCTTTGCCGACCTGGCGCTGGTGCTGGTCACGGCTATCTGGGGCGCGACCTTCGTCATGGTCAAGGGGGCCGTGGCGGCCTTCCCGGTCTTCGCCTTCCTGGCCCTGCGCTTCGCGCTGGCCTGGCTGGCGCTCTTGCCGTTGTGGGCTTGGGTGCGCCACCGGCAGGGCCGGGGGAACCCGGCCAGCGGCTGGACGCGCCAGTGGGCGCGGGGCATCCTCATCGGCGTCTTCCTCTTCGCCGGCTACGCCTTCCAGACCGGTGGCCTCCAGTACACCACGGCCTCCAAGGCGGGGTTCATCACCGGGCTTTCGGTGGTGATGGTGCCCCTCTTCTCCGCGGTGGTGCTGCGGCGTCCCCCGGGCCGGTGGGCCCTGGTGGGCGTGGGCCTGGCCACCGCGGGCATGTTCCTCCTCTCGTGGGGAGGGGACTGGCACGTGGGCCTGGGGGAACTCCTGGTGCTGGGGTGTGCCTTCAGTTTCGCCGCCCACATCACGGCCGTAGGGGCCTTCGCGCCCCGGGGGGACGTCCTCAGCCTGACGGCGACGCAGATCGCCACCGTGGGGGTCCTGAGCGCCGCGGCTTCGGCCGCCTTTGAGCGGACGTGGGCCGCGCCGCCGGCGGAGGTGTGGGGGGCGGCGGCCTTCACCGGGGTGCTGGCCACCTCCTTCGCCTTCGGCGTGCAGACGGCGGCGCAGCGCTTCACCAGCCCCACCCACACCGCGCTCATCTTCGCCGCCGAGCCGGTCTTCGCCGCGGCGTTCGGCTTCCTGCTGGCCGGGGAGACGCTGGGGGTGCGGGAGTCGGTGGGGTGCACCCTCATCCTGCTGGGGATGCTCACCGCCGAGGCCGCGCCCCTGCTCCTGCGAGGAGGGCGGCGGGGCTGATCCTGTACCTCCCCTGGCCTGCGACGGACGCCCCTCCCTTCGCCTGCGTAGAGGGAGGGAGAACGAGGTGGGTGAGGTCAACCCAGGCCCAGGGCCAAGCATGCCTCGCCCCTACGAACTACGGACCTCACCCCTGCCCCCTGGGTGAGGTCTGGGGGCGATCCGGGAATCATCCCTCCTTTGTGGTATAATGGGCCGCTGCTTTCCGAGGCAGATGCCATGCCGATACCCTACGTCAGGAGGAGCACCGATGGACTTGGGGCTTCGGGGCAAGGTAGCGCTGGTGGCTGCATCCAGCCGGGGGCTGGGCCGGGCCGCCGCCGCAGAACTGGCGCGGGAAGGAGCCAGGGTGGCCCTCTGCGCCCGCAACGCAGAGGAACTCCAGGCCACGGCCGAGGCCATCCGCCAGGAGACCGGGGCGGAGGTGCTCGCCATCCCCGCCGACCTCACCCGGGCCGAGGACATCCAACGCCTGGTGGCCCAGGTGGAAGCGCGCTTCGGCCGGGTGGACATCCTGGTGACCAACGCTGGCGGTCCGCCCGGCGGTTCCTTTGAGGACTTTGACGACGAGGCCTGGCGCAGGGCGTGGGAACTGACCTTCATGAGCGCCGTGCGCCTCATCCGGGCCGTGCTCCCGGGCATGAAGGCGCGCCGCTGGGGCCGCATCATCAACATCACCTCGGTGAGCGTCAAACAGCCCCTGCCGGACCTCATCCTCTCCAACGCCTACCGCGCCGCCGTGGCCGGCGTGGCCAAGACGCTGGCCAACGACCTCGCCCCTCTGGGCATCACCGTCAACAACGTCTGCCCAGGCTGGACCCTGACGGACCGCGTGCAGGAGTTGGTAGAGCGGCGTGCCGCGCAGCAGGGCATCTCCTTTGAGGAAGCCCTGAAGGCGGCCACGGCCAGCATCCCCATGCGCCGCATGGGGCGGCCCGAGGAACTGGCTGCCCTCATCGCCTTCCTGGCCTCGGAGCGGGCCGCCTATATCACAGGCACCACCATCCCCGTGGACGGCGGCTCGGTCCAGGGGCTCCTCTGACCCCAGGAGGGGCCCTGTCGGCATGCCGCACCCTCCCCTCCCCTCGGCCTTCCTCCAGCGGATGCGCTGCTGGCTCGGCGAGGAGTTCCCGGCCTTTGCCCAAAGCCTGGAGGGCCCCCCCCTCGCCGGCCTGCGCCTGAACCCGGCCAAGGCCTCGCCCGAGGGCCTGGCGCGGTGGGACTTCCTCCTGGAGCCCCTCCCCTGGTGCCCCCAGGAGGGCTTCCTCCTGCGGGCCCCGGCCGAGGCCGGGCAGCACCCCTTCCACCTCGCAGGGTGCTACTACCTCCAGGAGCCGGACGCCACCGCCGTCGTGCCCCTCCTGGACCCGCAGCCGGGGGACTGGGTGCTGGACCTCTGCGCCGCGCCCGGGGGCAAGGCCACCCACATCGCCAGCCGCCTGCAGGGCCAGGGCGTGCTCATCGCCAACGACCTGGTCCCGGCCCGCGCCCGGACGCTGGCGGCGAACCTCGCCCGTTGGGGCACCCGCAACGCGGCCGTGACCGCCGAACACCCGGACCACCTGGCCCACCACTTCGGGGCGGCCTTTGACCGGGTCCTGGTGGACGCGCCCTGCTCGGGGGAGGGGATGTTCCGCAAGAGCCCGGAGGCCCGCTTGGCCTGGAGCCTGGCCCACGTGGCCGGCTGCGCCGCCCGGCAACGGGCCATCCTGGAGGCCGCTGCGCGCCTGGTCCGCCCGGGGGGACGCCTGGTCTACAGCACCTGCACCTTCGCCCCGGAGGAAAACGAGGGGGTGGTCGGGGCGTTCTTGCGCCAGCACCCGGAGTTCCGCCTGGTGCCGCCCCCGGCCTTCCCGGGCTTCTCGCCGGGCCGGCCGGAGTGGCTGGAGGACCCCACCCTGCGGGAGATGGAGGTCCTGCGGCAGTGTGTGCGCCTATGGCCCCACCGCACCGCAGCGGAAGGGCACTTCATCGCCATCTTGGTGCGGGAGGATGATGCCGAAGCCCCGCAGGTTCCCCCCTGGCCGGTCTCGCCA
>Ga0123519_10015637_pt1 | contig 10627 bp, 9 predicted proteins | sample YelNatPaOPRAMG02_FD_87396 | JGI IMG/M metagenome (GOLD analysis project Ga0123519, IMG submission 87396) | Hot spring microbial communities from Yellowstone National Park - Yellowstone National Park OP-RAMG-02 (version 2) | ecosystem: Environmental > Aquatic > Thermal springs > Hot (42-90C) ...
ATATCAGCAGAATTACTGCGAGTATCGCATACCATTTTGTGTCCATTGTATGCACCTTGGTCGCACCATATTCTGTAAGGATATAAATTTAACTCATTCTACCAAAAGATTTATGTCAGCGTAACCCATATACGGATGGAGGTGCAATCTTGCCACTGTATGTTGACCCGATGGCATGCACGGGCTGCAAAATCTGTCAGACAGTGTGTTCCTTCGTTAAAGAGGGAAAAATCTGGCCTGCAGTTGCGAGAGTAGAGATAGTGCGTGAGAAGAATGGAAAGGACTATGTGAATGCGTGTAGAAACTGCAAAAATCCAAAATGCATGGACGCATGCAAATACGAGGCAATAAAATTCATTGATGACCAGGTCCAGATCAACATGATGGTGTGCACGGGCTGTGGTGCCTGCGTCCGTGCCTGCCCGTTCAATGCAATAAAAATTCATCCAGTGTACAAGAAAGCAGTTAAGTGCGACTTTTGCGGCAGGTGTGTAGAATTCTGTCCACCAGGCGTACTTAAAATGAGGTGATGTGGCATGAGAATACCGGGCTATGCAAACTCAATACTGCACATCGATTTGAAGAGAAATAAAATAAGGAAGGCAAGGATTCCTCCAGAAGTTGTGAGAAACTACATTGGCGGTGCAGGTTTTTGTTCCTACTACCTATATCATATGCTTGAAAAAGGGATTGAACCACTTTCACCAGAAAATATTCTCATGTTTGCCACAGGACCATTTACTGGCACACTCTGGCCTCAGGGCTCCAGATACACCGTGGCATGTAAATCTCCACTGACCGATGGATGGGGGGAGGCACACTCTGCAGGTTTCTGGGGTGCCAATCTAAAGTATGCTGGATTCGATGGAATAATAATAATGGGTGCGGCTGAAAAACCCGTATATATTGTAATTGATGATACAAATATTGAGATAAAGGATGCTGCACATCTCTGGGGAAAGACCGTTGAAGAAACAGAAGATGCAATAAAGAAGGAGCATGGCAGAGAGTTCTCCGTGGCTTCAATCGGACCCGCTGGAGAAAATCTTGTGAAGTTTGCTGCTATAATGAATGACCTTGACCGTGCAGCTGCAAGGTGTGGCGTTGGTGCGGTAATGGGTTCGAAGAATGTGAAGGCGATTGCGGTGTATGGCAGTAAGCCAGTCGAAATCTATGACCGCAAGAATTATCTGGAAGCAATCCGGGAGTTCCATGAAAAAATGGCAAATGACCCATTAACGCCTGGCAGGATAAAATATGGCACCACTGCACTTGTCGACCTCATGAATGAAATCGGGCGTTTTCCCACATATAACTGCAGGACTGGTTATTACCCGGAGGCAAATAAAATAAATGGCGATGCAATCAACGAGAAGTATCTGATAAAGGCAAGAGCGGATTTTGCATGCACCCAGCGCTGTGCAAGATACACGCAGGTGAAGGATGGTAAGTACAGGTGCATCTCAGGCGGTCCTGAATACGAAACACTGTCCGCACTGGGCTCACGCTGTGGTAATTCAAATCTCGAAGCCATTCTATATGCAAACTATCTCTGCAACAATCTCGGTATGGACACGATTTCTGCAGGGGGTACAATTTCCTGGGCAATGGAGTGCTTTGAACTGGGACTGATTGATGAGAAGGACACGGGCGGAATAGCGCTCAGGTGGGGGAATCACGAGGCAATTTGCGAACTGCTCAAAATGATTGCGTATCGCAGAGGATTTGGCGACATACTGGCTGAGGGCAGTTATCGTGCTGCACGGAAGATTGGCAGGGGCACTGAGAAGTATGTGATGCATGTGAAAAAGATGGAGATTGCGGGACAGGATGGCAGGGCACAGAAGTCGATGGGGCTGGGAATGGCGGTTGCACCGAGAGGTGCGGACCACCTGTATGCCTTCCCGGTTCTGGACGAGGCGGGATTTGTGGAAAAGATAAAGGAGGTCTATGGAGAGCAGTATCTGCCAGAGATTGCAGACCGGCTGAGTCCGAAGTATAAGGGATACATGATTTTCGTGAATGAGAATTTTTCAACAGTCGTGGAGTCAGTGGGTGCGTGCAAGTACGGCACAATGGTTCCTCCAGCTCTGTTTTATCCAGAGGTGATAAAAGCACTCAAACTCACCACGGGAATGAATTATACGAGAAGTGAACTGGAGCGCGTTGGCGAGCGTATTGTGAACTTAAACAGGTTGTTCAATATTCGTGAGGGCTTTTCGAGAAAAGACGATATGCTTCCAGAACGATATTTGAAAGAACCGATGCCAGATGGTGCAGCGAAAGGCCAGATTGTCGAACTCGACTATATGCTTAACGATTACTATGCACTCCGTGACTGGGATAAAAATGGAATTCCCAGGGAACGCAAGATCCGTGAACTCGGGCTCGAGAGTGAGTGGGAGATGCTGCACAACGCATAAAGCACATAAAAACAACAGTTAACTTTATATAGAAGAACATTCATACCTATTTTGGTGATAAACATGATAGGACAAACAGGTGGTACTGGTATGCCGGTATTGATTCTGAAGGAAGGCACAAAAAGGGAAAGAGGAAAGGGCGCACTTGAGAACAACATAATGGCTGCGACAGCGCTTGCAGATGCAGTGAAAACCACACTTGGCCCGAGAGGGCTGGACAAGATGCTCGTTGACAGCATGGGCGATGTGGTGATAACAAACGACGGAGTCACCATACTCAAAGAGGTGGATGTAGAGCATCCTGCAGCAAAGATGCTTGTTGAGGTTGCAAAAACACAGGACGAGGAATGCGGAGACGGCACCACAACCGCAGTCGTGCTTGCAGGGGAACTGCTCAAAAAGGCACTGGAACTCGTTGACCAGAACATACATCCCACCGTGATTGCAGCGGGCTACAAGATGGCATCAGCGAAGGCAATAGAGGAACTCCAGAAGATTGCGGAGAAGGTGGACATTGAGGATACAGAGAAACTCAAGGAGATTGCAATGACCGCGATGGGTTCAAAGAGTGTAAGCGCCGCAAAGGACTATCTTGCGGACATTGCAGTAAAGGCAGTGAAATCAGTCGCTGAAAAATATGACGGCGGTTATAAGGTAGATCTGGATAATATACAGATAATTAAGAAGCACGGTGGTTCAGTCACGGACACAGCGTGCATTGATGGAATAATTGTTGACAAGGAGCGTGTGCATGCGGGCATGCCTGTAAAGGTAGAGAATGCAAAGATTGCACTCATTGACTCTGCGCTTGAAGTGAAGAAGACCGAGATTGACGCAAAGATTGAAATCACAGACCCATCCCAGCTCACTGCGTTCCTTGCTGAGGAAGAAAAGATGCTGAGAAACATGGTGGAGACAATCAAGAAATCCGGAGCAAATGTGGTCTTCTGCCAGAAAGGAATTGACGACATGGCCCAGCACTTCCTTGCAAAGGCAGGCATATACGCAGTAAGGCGTGTGAAGAAATCTGATATGGAGAAGCTCTCAAAGGCAACAGGTGCCAACATCATCACAAAGCTCAGTGAGCTCACACCGGAAGACCTTGGTAAAGCTGCACTGGTGGAAGAGAAAAAGATTGGTGATGACAAAATGACATTTGTGACCGGGTGCACTGGTGCAAAGGCAGTTTCCATACTGATTCGCGGTGGTACCGAGCATGTGGTCGACGAAATCGAGCGTTCACTGGAAGATGCAACAAGCGTGGTTGGTGTTGCAATTGAGGATGGGTACATGATCACGGGTGCAGGCGCGGCAGCGATAGAACTTGCACTCAAGCTCAGGGACTATGCTGCAAGTGTTGGCGGACGCGAACAACTGGCTATTGAATCTTTCGCAAATGCACTTGAGGTAATTCCGAGGACACTGGCTGAAAATGCAGGTATGGACCCGATTGATGTGCTCATCGAACTCCGGAAGGCACACAAAGACGGGAAGGTACACTTTGGTGTCAATGTTCTCACTGGCAAAGTCGGAGACATGCGAAAAGAGAAGGTATTTGAACCGCTCAGGGTGGGAAAGCAGGCACTCCAGTCCGCAACGGAAGCAGCGGTGATGATTCTCCGCATCGACGATGTGATTGCGGGCAAGCCATCTGAGACCGGTAAGGGCGGACCAAAGGGCGGTCCAGGTGGTGGCGAGGGCTCTGAGTTTGAGGACTAAATAAAACACTTTTATTTTACATTTTTTTGGGGGTGTGGATGTGCCGAAAAAAAAGCGTGAGGAAGACGAGGATGAAGAATCCCCTGATAAATGTGAGACAGAGGATGAGAGTTCCTATTTTGAAGATGATAACTTGTTTGATGAACTCGAGCGAAATTTCGAAAGGGATTTTGAACGGATGCGCAGGATGATATTTGACATTCTCAACACATACCACACATCAAATATGAAAGAAGTTGGTGATGACTGGCGTTTATCAAAACCAATTGTGTACGGATTTTCGTTGAAAATTGGTCCGGACGGAGAACCTGTATTCCAGAAATTCGGAAATCTTCCGGAGCATATAGAAAAGCCGGGTGTGGGACGAGAGTTTGCGCTTCCTCCCCCAAGAGAACCGCTCACAGATGTTGTGGATTCCAGAGACTCCTTCTCAGTTACGATGGAGATGCCTGGTGTAGAAAAGGATGAAATCAATTTAAGTGTGGTAGATGGCGTTCTGAAGGTCAATGTTAATTCCCGGGATAGACGGTATGTAAAGGAGATTCCACTGCCGAGAGATGTGGACGAAAACTCCGCAAAGGCATCATTCAGGAATGGTGTGCTGGATATTACATTCCAGAAGAATCCAGAGAAAAAGGAAAAAGAACATAAAATAAAAATACAGTGAGGTATAGAGGCACTTCAATGACCGAGGAAAAAACGAACAGCAGTGCAACACCAGAGAATGCATCTTCTGCTGGTGAGAATGCACCTGCGGAGGTGTCTAACGGTGCTGCAGCATTGTCTGAGGAACTAAAGCGTCTGAGAAGTGCGATAGAGGAAAAAGACGCAGAGATAAAGCATCTTAAAAACCAGCTGATGTATGCACTTGCGGATTTCGACAATTTTAGAAAACGAAAGGAGCGTGAGTTGCAGTTCATGCGAAAAAACACAATTTCTGAGATAATCCTGAATTTTTTGCCAGTTATAGATACAATGGAAGCGATGGAAAAAAATCTGAGCGATGCGAAAGCCGAGGAATTGGTGACTGGTTTACTTGGAATAAAGAAAAAATTCGCAGAGGTTCTGTCAGATATAGGTGTGCGCGAAATCGATGCAAAATATTTTGATGCTGGGGTACACGAGGTAGAGTCCGTGGTGCCTGGTGATGAGGAGAACAAGGTCGTTGAGGTTATACGAAAAGGATACATGTTCGAAGACAAGGTAATACGACCTGCAAGGGTTATAATTGCGAGAAAAAAAGAGGCACAGTAACTTCTATATACCTATCAATATTTCACCATAGTGAGCAGGTGTGATCTAGTCTGGCTAGGATATTAGCCCTCCAAGCTAATTGCCCGGGTTCAAATCCCGGCACCTGCACTCAATGCATCGAGCACAATTCCGGGGTCGAATCTCTGCTTCTGTCTTGTGCTCACTTCTTCAAGATAAAATCGCACCGCATATCTCAGGTTCTTCAGAGAAATCTCAATTTCCAGGTTGTCATTATTGAAATATTCGAGCATGCTCATTGCACATGCAAGTTTTATTGCCCGTGACTGGAGCCGTGGTGAAAAATTTATGCTTTCTATGTGTTCCAGAATTGTAGAATTCACATTCTTAAATATCTCGTATATCTTTTTATTCAGTTTTATGGGCTTGTACGGGAATTTACCTGATACGAGCGGATGCCTTGTCTGTATTGCGTACACAAGTGTGAGATGATTCCTTATCTTCTCTGCAAGTGCAAAATCAATCTCACCGAGTTCCAGTCGTGCGTTACTCTCTTCAATTGCAAGAAATCGTTCCTTGCTCATGAGATGCAATCTGCAGAGCATTCGGTCTTCAATTGCGGAAAAATTAGGGTCTGAAATTGTAACTTCGTAACCAAACCCCTCGCTCCTTGTGTTGTAGTTTACAGAAAAGAATGAGGAAAATCTGTATGGTCCAATCGTGCCTATTGTGGATTCGTATTTAACTTCACGCTGTTCCATCACGAGTTTGAGCGGTTCAACCATGCCTTTGTACTTAAACCAGTCGTTGAATTCGGGCACAATAAAGTTGAATTTACGCCCTGCATATGCTTCGCCAATTCGTATGAATTGTGCAGGTGTCATGCCTCCGCAGTACCTGTTTTTGCCAGGTAATCCATGTGATGGAACACCCAATCTGGAATTCCCGCGAATCATGTCATCAATTGTGAATGTCTTACCAGTTCCCGGTGGTCCGAAAAATGAGATGCTGAATCCAGTATGTCCGGTAACCTTTAAATTTGGAGAAATAATCTCAACATCTGCGAGTCCATACTGGTGCACAATTGAGAGCAATGTATCAAAGTACAGCACATCTCCAAAGATATTCTGAAGATATTCTGCAAGTATTTCCGTGTTAAATTTTTTGCCGAATTCGATGGTTTCATCAAGGTGATTAAACAGCACATCATGCAGATGCTTCTCAAATTCTGCATCCATCTTTTCAATCTCAATCAATTCCTCCTTTGCTGTAGGATTTATTGCCTGCATCTTCTCACTGAGGGTGCGTTCGAATGTTTGTATTTCATTTTCTATAATCGCTGGGTCAATGAGATAAAATGTGTTGTTGCCCAGTTTCTTTAAAATCCCCCGCTTCATCAGCTGTGTTAATGTTGGTTCTGGATTTACAAAAATTCCATTAGTTGTGAGCACATTGCGTACATCATCGATGCTGAAGCCAATTCTTGTTTTTTCCCATGCCTGCTTGCTCTTGCCACCATACTCTGCCCGCATCTTTTTTTTCCAGTCCTCAGTTTTTCTCATTGCCTGGGAATTTGCTTCCAGAACTGCAAGAAGAACCTCCTTCCCGTATTCCCTTTCGAACAGGTCTTCTAACATGCACTGATATTACTTTCCCCCTATTTTGTTTTTTCGTGGAAACAGCAAGATTTAATACATCTCATCTATTCCTCCTTTTCGTGCAAAAAATAAGGTTTTTGGGCGAAGACCTGATAGGCAAGATTGCTGCGGGCGAGGTGGTAGAGAATCCTGCATCTGTGGTGAAGGAGCTAATTGAAAACGCAATTGATGCCCATGCCAGTGAGATACGAATTGAAGTTGAGGAAGGTGGTAAGAAAAAGATAACGGTATCTGATAACGGTTCTGGCATGAGTGCGGAGGACGCAAGAATTGCATGGCAGCGACACACCACGAGCAAGATTTCATCAGCAGATGACCTGTTTGCAATAAAAACACTGGGTTTTCGGGGCGAGGCACTTGCAAGCATCGCAGCAGTATCAAAGCTTACAATTCTTACGCGAGACAGCGAGAGCGAGACAGGTATTGAGCTGCACATCGAAAATGGAAAAATTGTGTCTGAGCGTGTGTGCGGAATGAATGCAGGTACAACCATTGTTGTTTCCCAGCTTTTTTACAACACACCTGCAAGATTGAAGCACCTCAAAAGCGAGCGTGTTGAATTGCTGAGAATCGTAGATGTGGTTGTAAGGTATGCAATTGCGATGCCACAGATTAGATTCACACTGAGCACGGAACATGGCAATGTGTTTACAAAGAATCCGGACAGTGACGAAAGAGCTGGCCTTATACCTGTCATCGGGCTTGAAGGTGCGAAATCGCTGATAAAAATGGGCTGGAAAGATGGGCGTGTGGAAATCAGTGGATATATATCAAAACCGGAGATTCAGAAATCCACCTCAGATTACATCTATCTGTATGTAAATCGACGCTGGTTTTATTCAAAAAACATTGTAAACGCAATTAGAGACGCATGTGGAGAAAGTTTGATGAAGGGAAAATATCCCATTGCAATCATCTTTATTTCCGTCCCATTCGAAGATGTGGATGTAAATGTGCATCCTGCAAAAACCGAGGTGCGATTCGTTGATGAGCGCAGCATAATCAATAGCATTGCAGGTGCAGTCCGTGCTGCATTTGCAAGACACAGGGAGCATGAGGCAATACTTCGTGAGGTGCATGAGAAGGGTGCACAGCAAACACTGGCTGTAGAATCAACGGGCACTGCTGCACAACCCGCAGTTGTAAAAGAGGCAATTACTGCGTATGCTGCCTCACATCCAGCCGGGATTGTTGAGGAAAAGACGAAGGTAAAAATCAGGGTAATTGGCCAGGCACTGAATTCCTACATCATTGGAGAAATCTCTCAAACTTCAGAAGCCTTTTCAGGGAAGCCTTTTCAGGAGGCTTCGCCTCCCGAAAAGCCTTCAGGGAAAAATAGCCTGGGGGTTAGGGAGGGGGCGGAGTCCCATCTCGTAATTGTTGACCAGCATGCTGCATGTGAGCGTATTGCGTATGAAGCCCTGAGGAATTTTGAGAAGGTCGTGAAGCAGGAACTCATTGTGCCGCTGGTAGTCGAGCTCACACCAAAGGAGGCAAAGACACTTGAGGAGTACAGGGAATTGCTCGCATCACTCGGTTTTGAGATTGAAGATTTCGGGCTTAGAACATTCACGGTACGCAGTGTGCCATCTGTGGCGTCCATGATTGCGACGAAGGAATTGTTTATTGAGATGCTGGATTCACTGGGTGAAGGAAAGGCGCAGGACGCTGAGGAAAAGATTGAGCATGTACTCAAGACAATCGCATGTAAATCCGCAATAAAATCCGGGGAGCCATTGAGTGTGGAGAAAATGTATGAGATTTTGAATGCACTGTATAAGTGCAAGCTACCATTCAACTGCCCGCACGGACGCCCCACCGTGCTCAAATACCAGAAGAAGGACCTGGACAGGATGTTTTTGCGGTGAGAAAAAAGTTCAAGAAAATATTTTTAAATAAGCAAAGCATACTGTAAAAAGGCAGTGCACTACTGGTGGTCAAAATATGGATGAAGTTGAAAGAAATGAAACGAAGATTGAGATGGAATTTGGATGTGGTAAGTTGAAAGGGAATGCTGGCGAGAAGAAATACTTTGTATCCCATGATGAACGCATTCAGATAATATGTGATAATTTTCTGGAACTGAAATTGATTCCGGAAAATTCGATTGACTTAATTGTTACATCTCCGCCATACAATGTGGATGTGCATTACAATTCCTGCAAGGATAATATTACATATGATGAATACCTGGAATTCACGGAGAAATGGTTGAATGAGGCATATCTATTGATGAAAAGTGACGGCAGGATGTGCCTGAACATTCCCATGGATAAGAGTAAGGGCAGACAGAGTGCGGGTTTTCAGTGTGTGTACGCAGATGTAGTAAAAATTGCTGAGAAAGTCGGGTGGAAATACTTTTCTACAATCATATGGAATGAGGGGAACATTTCAAGAAGGACTGCATGGGGTTCCTGGCTGAGCGCAAGAGCACCATATGTAATTGCTCCTGTTGAGGTAATTGTTGTCTTTTACAAGGAGCGGTGGCAAAAAATAAAAAATGGTGTGTCGGATATTACTAAAAGAGAGTTTATGGAATGGACGAATGGTGTCTGGACTTTTTCCGGTGAAAGCAAGAAAAAAGTCGGGCATCCTGCACCATTTCCTCTGGAACTACCAAGGCGCTGTATCAAACTTTTTAGTTTTGTTGGAGATATGGTTCTGGACCCTTTCATGGGTAGCGGAACTACATTGATTGCCTGTGCTTTATTGAATAGAAAGGGAATTGGCGTGGAAATAGACCAGAACTACTGTGAAATTGCGAGGAAAAGGTTGATAAAAGAGGCACATATACTCGAGGCAAAAATTACCGAGTGTGAAAAAAATGAGTGAAGAAACACTCCAGGATAAAATATTGAAGGCAAGACAGAGTGCAGTTTCCAGGGCTGGGAATGACTGGGAGAATTTTGTTGAGAGCTTCCTCAAAGAAAGTTTTGTTCAGATTAGAAACACATCTCAGGAAGAATCTATCAAAAAAGTTGTAGAGGATATTGAAGTAAGGCGTATGGGAAAGCGAGAAGAAATAGCGCAGATTAAACAAGAATATCCCCAGCTGTACAAATCACTCTTTATTCCGATTGTGAATTATGCTAAAAATCGCCAGTTTATAGTAGAAAACCCGGAGATTATTTCTACAATCTTCGAAACAGGGAATGTCATTGGAGATGTGGATATTGTTACATTCTCCCGCAAGCATCAAATTCCTATTGCTATTGTAAGCTGTAAAGTAAGTTTGCACGGGCGCCTCACCGAGAGTTTGTTTTATGCCCTGTATTATAGAATTACAAATAAAATTAAGTTTGTACTGGCAACACCTGACAAAGGCAAGCAGGCAAGTAAGGGAGTATGGGAAACAGAATGGGGTACGCCCCAGAATCCTTCAAAAGACAGAGTGCTGGCAATGTTATTCCTGGATGGAGTGTATGTAGACAATGTGCCCAAGTTTATGCCTGACGGTTTCGATTCCCGAAAGGAGAGCACCGCACTTGGAGGAATTGTGAGGCACCTTTCTGAATTGCCAGGAGACATCATACGATGGTACGAAGATATAAAATTTAACATCACCAATGAGAAGTTATGACATTTTTTTGATTATATCCCCAGTTTTCGGAGCAG
>Ga0123519_10015646_pt1 | contig 10624 bp, 7 predicted proteins | sample YelNatPaOPRAMG02_FD_87396 | JGI IMG/M metagenome (GOLD analysis project Ga0123519, IMG submission 87396) | Hot spring microbial communities from Yellowstone National Park - Yellowstone National Park OP-RAMG-02 (version 2) | ecosystem: Environmental > Aquatic > Thermal springs > Hot (42-90C) ...
CCAAGAGGGCCCTCAAACTCAAGATAAAGAACAACTCTGCAGTGACGATCAGAGTACTCCTGTATGTGACAGTCAATGATCACGGCAAAATCACCAGGAAGACCTACAACTTCTACCTCAAGAAGGGCCTGACCAGAGAACTCAACCTTGGGTACTTCCAGATCGGTACAAGCGCCCTCTTCAAGCAGTACACCTACAACACCAACTACAGGTCAAGGACAGTGGCCTATGAGAACATCTACAACTCCACCGGTGTCAGGACACAGAGGGTGAGCGTCAGTGGTGTGAAAGGAAGGCAGAAGGCACCTGTGGTGAGGCTAACAACCTTAACGTTCGACGAAAACGGTTCAAGCATACAATAAACAACTTTCAATTTATTTTTTTGGGAGGTAAATTATGGATATAGAAGATGCTAAAAAGATGGCTTCCCTGCTGGAAATTAAAAATGAGCTAAAGGAATATGATTTTGAAATGAGGATCTTAAAGGATGAAGTGGATATTGCAATAGCTGGAGATGGTGAAACGACATATCTATTCATAATGTTATTGCCTTACAGGAAGAAGTTCAGTATACGTAAAAGACATGTCTGGAAGTTCAAGACCCTTGCCTATAAGTTTAAGGCAAAACCATACATTTTGACCTACAATATCATGACAACGATATATCCTTTACATGCACTTAATGACGCAGGTGATCATTTCGAATTGGATGTTGAAAAGGCGAAGGGATTAATGTTCTCTTTTGGTACAATAGTCTCAGAAGAATTGCAGGAAAGACTTGTAGTTTGAACATTTATTTTTTTGAGGTCCTCAGAGTTGACTACGGTGCTGTTGACAAAGTCAAGGCAGTTATGGACAGTTTAGTGATCAAAGGTTTTTGATCATCACAAATCAAAATGCTGCACTGTTTAATCCTTATTTTTGTTTATCATCTCAAATTCTTCTTCGTATATGTATTTACCAGAGACTGAAACGAATCTTTTTGGTTTAACAGGCTTTTTGAACTTTTCGAAGTTCTCAAATTCTATCACATTCATTTCTTTTCGTCCTTTAGAGTACTCCCTGAACTCTTCCTCTGTTATCATCAGTCTATTACCATACTTCTTGAGGATATCGCCGGTACTCTGTTTTCCTATGGATTTGATATCTGCCCATCCTGTGTATGCCTTGGCGCCATGTGATTCATAGATTATGAACTTATCTCCAGGCGAGACCCTCCCAAGGTATGACTTACCTACAAAGACATCTTTGCCTTCATCATATATTCTACGAGCATATTCTGTTGGTATCGGATGTGAAACACCCATTATTTTCTTTTCCATAATCTCCCACCTCTATGAAATAAAATCAATTGTTATGAGCTTCAATTTGGATTTATCAAACTCTTCCATCATTTCATTGTCTTGTTTGACATATTTTGATTCAACAAAATCATAGACTTCATCGAGCATCCTTTCCCAGGAACTATGTTTTCGATATTCTCTCCATATGCTTCTAAGCATTCTAGTCCTTTTTCTTGTTAACCTGACCTTTGGAAGCTTTTTTTCTATTTCATGGAATTTTTCTTCAAGGTGGGTATCACCTGGGAATTCATAAAGGTGTTCCTCTATTTCAAAGTGCAGTGCGTCAAGCATGTCCTTGATAAATTTAGTAGATGGAGATGAGATTATATCACGCAGGGTCTTACCTTCCTCTCTTCCATAGAGGTATATCTTTTTGTAGTCTTCTTCGATTTTGGCGAGGATTTTTTTGTTGATATCATAGACCATTTCAAAGAAGTCCGGAATATATCGGGGTTCAGATGATTCGCAGCTTATGAAGTCCAGGATTTCAGTTTTATTGGTTTTTATTTCACTGTTTTCGATGTCATAGAGATACCAGTAATGGAAATCGTCAGCGTATTTGTAGTAAAAGAATATTCCTCGTAGATTGCCCCTCTTAATGCCGCTATGGACACCGTAAGGTATGTTTTCTATCTTTTTTATTGCATTTTCACGTATGAATTCTTTTAGTGGTTGATAGAATTTTTCTCCGCCTAAGAATGATTCATCTTCTAGTTCGGAGAAAACATTTTCGTCTTTATCTCTTATAGACCTTATTACTCCAAATACCTTTGGTTTGATTTCCTCTCCAAGTATACTCCCATCGAGCCCATATGTTTCATTGATACTTCTAATTTTATTCTGTAGAATCACTAAGAGGTTTAATAGTTCATCCAGCTCTTTTTCAGGGAAGAAGTTGTAGATGTATATTTTCTTGTGTGGTGATCCTATCCTGTCGATCCTTCCCGCTCTCTGCACCATTCTTGTTGGATTCCAGTGCAAATCGTAATTGATGATATATTTAGCTGTCTGAAGGTTTTGGCCCTCAGATAAGACGTCTGTACTGAAGAGGATGTCTATTTCATGGTTGGTGAATTTTTCTATTATCTCCTGTCTTTGGTTTTCTGATTTTGCGGTTAAACCTGAACTTGAAATTGCTTCTATCTTTAAGTTCCCGAATCTTTCATCCTTTTTTATCTCATGAAAAATATAGTTTAATGTGTCTGCATAGTATGCAAATAGGACTATCTGCCCATCTTCTGATAATTCAAGGAGTTTATCTTTAAGTAAATTGAGTTTGGAGTCTTCTTCTGGGGTTATGGTTTTTACTCTGTCCAGTATTTTCTGGAATAAATTTATATCCTTTTCTATATCACTAATCAGATCATCGTATCTGTAGTCCTCTTTGTTGAATTCTTCAAATTCGGACTTATTATTTTCAGATTCTAGGAATTCCTCAACATCTTCAGGTGTTAAATTTACGCTATGATTTCTAGTTAACTTTGAAAAAACTGATTTTGAAATGAATTTTCCCGATTCTAGGTTCTTTTTTAATGTTTTTAAAAATTTTAGCTGTCTTTTTATACTTATTCTGAATGATTCGACGCTGCTTTCAAGCCTTTTAAGTAGCATCGTCTGGAATATACCACCAATAGATACCATGCGACCAAGTTCAAATATTTCCCTTTCATTCATTGTTTTTTTATACGTCAGCATCTTGTAGTAGGCCATTGTTAATTCTTCAGTTATTATATTAGATATCTCAAAATACATTCCCTTATAGGTCTTTTCAAGTTCATAATCGATATTCTCCAGGACCCTCTGGGGGAATCTTATTTTTCTAGTGGGGTCATCGCCTATGTAAGCATCAGGATAGTTTTTTATTATGTAATCCCTTGTTCTTCTTATGGATATCTCGTTAAGGATGTCATTAAGAAGTTCAGGATTTGATTCTGCCTCTTTGAATAATTTTTGTAGGCTTGGAATATTTTCTTTAAGAAATACTGCATCATTCATTCCAAACATAAGCATCAGCTGCCAGTAGAGGTCCCATATGCTGTTGTTTATTGGTGTTGCTGTTAGGAATAGTATTTTTGGCCTTTTTCCATTTGCAGCGATTTGTTCGTTGATTAGTTCGAAGAGGTTTTCCCACCTCTTTGATAGAGGGTTTCTGAAGTTGTGACTCTCATCGACGACCACTAGTTCTATCTCATGGAGTTTCGATCCGACGCTTCGCTTCACATTTCTCAGGTAATCGTCTGATGCTATTTCTTCTTGTGAGACTATGTACTCTGGTAGCACCTTATCTTTAAGTTCCTTTTTCCATACTAGCTCCCTTAACTGGGCAGGACAAACGATTAAAGTCCCGTTTTTCCTGTTTTCGAGATGGAAGTTTTCTATGACCTTCAAGGCAATGTAGGTTTTACCCAGCCCTACGGAGTCTGCTACTATTACCCCACCGTACTTTTTGAGACGCGTCATAACTCTCCTGACGGCGTCCTCCTGAAACTCTGCCAGGTTTATCTGTGTCTCTTCCCTTTCTATTTCGTCCTTCAGAATTTCATCTTTCTGAAATTCGAATAGTGTCTTGATGTATACCTCATAGGGCGAGTACTCTTTGCTTCCGAAACGTGAGTTTTCAAGTATCTTGAGGAGTTCCTCTTTGAAGTCATCGCTTTTTTCCCAGAACTTTTCGAACCAGTGTTCACGTATGTAGTCAGCGTGTGGTTTCTGAAGCCAGGTGTTAAGTTCGCCTTCCCTCTTTAAGCCTCCTGCAGTGAAATTGGATGATCCCATCACAACGCAGTCTTCAAATATGTATGCTTTTCCGTGAAGGAAGCCTTTAAAAATTTTAACTTCAACATTGTCCCTTTTCAAAAAGTCCATAAAGTCCTTTACCAGTGTATCTGTTTCCTTTGTGAGATCAAAGTTTTCTATTTCATCTTTAATTATGCTGAGAAGTAGCTCGCCGAGGGTTGAATCTATTTTTATTTCGGGAACTTTTCCCAGCAGCAGCCTGAAGTGTTTAACACCCTTTATATTCTCTCTAACCATCCCAAAGGCTTCTATGTTAAAGAATGCCGTTGCAATGTCTAGATTTGAGTGATAATCTTTGAGGGCGTGGTTGAGGAAGCCTTCAAGATTGTTATTTGAAGTGTTATCTATTATTGGCTGCCACATGGTATCAACCATTCAAGCTTTTCGCTTTCTCAATTCTTTGTTTTACAAGTTCACAGACAGCCCAGTATACTTCTTTGCGTTCTTCTTCTGTTAATCCTATTTTGTCAAAAATAATCTTATCTAAGAGGTATCTGTCTTTTTTTGGTTGGGGTTCTTGTTTTCTGATTTCTATTTTAGGGTTTATCCCTAATTCTTCAAAAACTGATAATATATCTCTTTTTAAGATATTTTCAAAATTTTTAAATTCTATATCTATGTTGTTGGGGGAAATGATTGGGAGGTTTATCAGGTCATTTTTAACAAGCCTTATAGCTCCGCTTCCAAGAGATACTCTGCCATATACTTCAATAAAAAGCCATGTTAAGGTTGAGTTTAAAATTAGACATAATTTTTTGTTTTCAGATTCATTTTTGCAATTAATTCCATAAAAGTTATGTTCAAATGGGAGGTTATCCTGGTTATAGTGGCAGACGTGTCTATCTCCTCTGAGATCCACCCATAAAAGTCGTGCTTTTCTTAATTCAAATGGGATCTCAACTTTTTGAATGATACTTTTTGCATCTTCTTTAGTTATAAGAATCTTCTTAACTTCTCTTGGAGATTTAAAAACTAGAGAAAATCTTTTTGAATCGAATCCTTTTTCTCTTTTTTTATAGTATTTTGAATTATTTCCTGTTATAATTCCAGCTTTTATTTTACTAATATTATTTAATGGTACTATTTTTTTTCTGATTTCCTTAGGATAGTATAAAAGATTTCAGGGGCTTGAATAAATTTTCCGCACCACTTATTCCCATTATATGTTTGGCTTTTAGTGGAGTATCCATCCTCTAGAAGGTCGCTTTGGGTAATAGGAAAACATCTATAGTCCTGGGTGTCTACTATGTTATCTACAAGTTTTGAAAGTTTTTCCTCTTTTACTTTAACTTCTAAAGAGTCTATTTCTATAAGGTTTCGAGGGGTTATTGCTTGTTCGAATGGTTTTTTGAACATTACAAATTTAGCAGTGTTACCTAGTGCTAACCATTTATCGCCGGATTCAAACGCATCATTTCTTGTTAAAGATGCAGATAGCAAAGTTATTGCGGTATTCACGTCTGCATGGGAAAAACTCTTCTTCGGGTTATCATAGATTGCTATTATTTCAACATATTTGCAGAGGAACTCTTGCAGTGATTTCCCATAATCAACATCTAGCCAGGAGTTAGATGTGATAAAGCAGAGAGTTCCGTCACTTTTTAATAGACTTAAACCTTTAAAATAGAAATAGATATAATAATCACTCCTGAGACTGATGTTTTTAACTGCAGGGAACTTCTCTTTTATCGATTTAACAAGGGCATCCTTATATCTTCTCCTGTCTTCAGCTGTTATTTCTGATTTTAGTTTGTTTGGAGGCGCTATCTTTTCCTGTCTTACATAAGGAGGATTGCCAAGTACTATATCAAATCCTCCTTTTTCGCCGAATATTTCTGCAAAATCAATCTCCCAAACAAAAGGTTTCTTTTCAGGGTCATGTAGCACATCTTTTATCCTTTCAAGCCTCTTTATTTCATTTTCAATCTCTCTGATTTCCTTTTTTGTGAGTTTATAATCCTCTTCTTTGACATCTCCCTTTAATGTTATCTGTTTAGATTTTGAATCTTTTGTCTTGAATTCTACCTTTCTTTTCAGTTCTTTAATTTCATGGTCAATTATATCTTCAAATATCCTGATTTCCTCTTTCTTGAAGTCTTCTGGTTTTTTTAATCGTGCAGACCTTGAATTCTCGTAGTATAATCTTTTTTGCTCCTTAAGGTCTTCAAGTCTTTTCTTTATTTTTGAGGGGAGACGTCCTGTTCCGATGTTGACTCCGCCGATTTCCTGTACTATAGAGTCTCCTATTCTTAGGTTCAGGTCAAGGTTGGGTAGTAGTGGGGCCTTTTTTAGTTCTTGAGCTTTTAGTTCTGTTTCTATGATTAACTGTAACCATAATCTAAGTTCTGCAGCGTGGATGGCCCAGGGCATTACGTCAACACCATAGAGAGAGTACTGTATTATCCTGAATTTTCTCTCAAAATCTGTCATTTTGTCATTAGTATGTTTGTAGATTATCTTGTAGAGCTCATCAAGGACTGTTAACATTCCTACGAGGAATGCTCCGGATCCACATGCAGGGTCTACCACAGATAAGTCATCAAGTGCATCTCTTAGATCGTACCAGAGATCCTCTTTGGTGAAGTATTTTTCAGATTTTTGCTTTTCTTCTGGCAGGTCAAAAATAAAGTGGTAGAACTGTTCCTTTGGCACCTCTGGCAGTTTCTTTGATAAGTATTCTACAAGGGACCTCCTACACATGAAATCGACTTCAACACGTGGGGTGTAAAATATGCCCATATCATTTCTATCATAGATCTCCTCTGCAACATTAGAGAGTGACTCATAAACGTAGCCTATCATCTGAGGATCAACAGCAACCTCCACATCGAAGGGAGCATCCTCCTTTATTGTGAAGTTATACTTTTCAAAGAACCCGAATATTCTCTTAAATGTCTCATCAGATATTTTTGTATCCAATTTGTCATTCTTATTTTCTGTGAAAAGGCCTCCGTTGAGGTAGGGGAACCCAAGAAGAACCTCTTTGACTTCTTCAGGCAAGCCCTCTATTTCATCCTGTCGGTTGTTGAATGCTTTAAAGAATAGTTCCTTGAGCCATTTTTCATAGAATTCATCTGATCCGAATTTACCAAATTTTTTATATTCATTCCAGTACCACTTCATAAAGTTAGGATATTTGAGCCATTTCTTTTTTGAGATAAAATATGTGAACATTATCCGGTTAAGTAGCTGGAGGGTGAATTCGTGGGCCTCTCTCTGTGGGATCTCTTGTTCTTTTATCTGTTCTCTAAGGTCAAAGAAAACTTCCTGATAGTCTTTAAAGAACTCTTCTGTTACCTTTTCTACACTGAATGATTCCAACCATTTTTTCCATAATTCACGATAATTTTCATTTTGGTACTGGATCTTAGAGAGTATGTTGATAACTGTGTAGTGCTCGTTTCTTTCGATGATTTCTTCCCTGTTAACGTTTAACCTTATTAATTTCAATTTATATTTGCCTTCTACTTTCTCACGGGCAGGGAGCACGAATAATATATTAGAATAATCATCCTCTGGAACAGCAAATATCAATAAAAACTGCCTGTAGTGTCTATCAAATTTTTCAGTGACGTTTCTTATGAATGATTTTGATAATGTCTTTGTTTCAATTAGAAATACGGGGACTCTATCTTCGATTAGCATTACTTGATATATGTGGAGGATACGATCAATGTCTTCAGACCTGAACCCAAATTCCTGTTTTTTTCTCTTGTAGGTTTCATCGAAAATGTATTCTTCAGGAAAATTAAGTATTCTAAATAATTCATAGATCCCACTTGGTGACTCAATAGTGGATATATGGTTTTTTATTTCTTTTTTAAGTTCAGTACTCATTCTCTGCCTCCACTACTAAAAAAGCTAATGATCAAGTTCTAATCAATATTATTAATGGGTTAATATTTTTATTTTTTTCTCGGATAATATGGAACTCTATGATGCTTTCCCATCTACTACACGTTTTAGCAAGGTAACATTACTTTTTGAAAAAGTTGTCATTATCATAATCACCTAATATATTGCAACATTTGAAGTTATTCAGGCTAGTTATCTGAGTTTTTCTAATGTTTCTGAGAATTCTCTGTCTGTGAGTACTGGTTCACCCTCGAGGGGGACCTCTTCCTTGAGGTTGGCGTAGATAATTGCTCCAGGTGTTGGCTCGGCCATGTAGGGTTCCTTCAGCCTGTGGACCCTCAGAACCCATATGTAGGCCTTCCTACCGTTGAGGTATGATCTTACGTGGTCCCTTGTCCAGATGTAGAAGTCTTCTGACGGTATTCTACTAGGCGGCCTTTCTATGATCTCTTCCAGGGTGGCGAAGTATTTGATCTCTGTTTTATCATCATCCTTGTGTGGGATGCTGTGTTCTTCAACGAATGGGCGGTGTTTTTCCTGGAAGCTTTGGAGGTAATCATCTTTAAGGGCATAGCTGACTGTGGGGTAGAGCAGGAATTCTTTGAGGCTTGTTCTATATGTCCTGATAAGCAGGGTTTGTTTTCCATGCCCCAAGGCCTCTATGGTCGCATTCCATTCCTTAAGACACTTAACTGTACCTTTCATTACGGATCCTCCCCTTCCTGTATTCACTTTCCCTGAGGTATCTGCCGTCCCTGGATACTGGCAGTTAATTGCATGGCCGAAGAAATAGTCCAGCTCTGATGACTTCCAGGCCCTCAAGGAAAATCTTAAATAATAGTTAGTCTAACAGTACTACTTAAGTGTTTATTCTGGCCGTGCGGATTCGTAACGTCACTATAGCGAAGTTAAAATTAGAGACACCACACAAGCACAGCCACCCCCATGATCAATAAAATGAGGATCATGGTAGAATACCAGGATCCAAGCCTAATTGGATGATTATTTCCTGGTATCCCTAGAAAACGATTATTCACCACATTTGATTCAACAGAGTTTCAAATTGGTATATTGTTCTTCAAATAATTCAAAAAAAGTCAAAGAAAAGAAGAAATGGAAAAAGGTTAATATCATGAAATAACTCATATGGAAGGTCTAACAGGAAAAAAACGAGAAAATCCGAGACCATGAAACAAATCTGAAAATATACCCCGAGAGTTACAAGTCGAAATCTGCTCTCCCCCACTCAAAACTTTGTCGAAATTAGCATTTTTTGACCTATTTAGTAGGTAAATGAACCAAAATAGGCTAAAAAATAAGCAAAACTTTCCCAATGAAATGGGAGAAGCCTGCAGGATTGGAAAATCAAAAAACGTGGGTTTGTTCTGTTAATCGACGTTATCACAAAGATATAAAAGAATGATTTTATTTTTCTTTAATAGGAGGCTGTTCTTGTTGCATCAGCTGATAAAATAAAAACCAGTGCCCCTGGTGGATTTAGAGGATGGTGGAATAAACAAAGTATAAGAAATAAAGTCATGAATAATAATGATTGGATTTATGTGGTTATTTGTACTAGAAATGCTATTCTAATAGGATTTATCACTCCGGAACATGAGCCCACAACAGTAGAAGAACAAAAAACTGAACCTAAACCTGAAAAAACGCTTGAAGTGACTGCTAAAACTTTCGAAGACGAGTATATGTCCTTTGAATATCCCGGCTATTGGAATGTCGAAAACCTTGGTCACTTTCTCTGCTCCCAGATGCAAATGTGACCAACGTAGATATTTATAAAGGTGACCCAAGTGCTTATTCGAAAGGGGAATGGGGATAAATTTGTTTCTGTAATGGTTTTTGAAGACGATACTCCTGTTTCAGAACAGAAGATACAATAGGAACCCGAAATCTATTTTGAAGGTAAACCAGGCGATTAAGAATATTAATTTTTCCAAAAAGGTGGTAGAACCTTCATAATAGCATGTTCTATGGATTCTATAGATGTTGCTGAGGAGATCATAAAATCGTTGAAAGTGAAAAATATAACTTGAAATCTTTTCCTTTTTTTCTTTAACTCCTCTTCTCTTAGCTTGCATGCATTCACTAAAGGGTTTTTTCAGCACACATCATCTGATAATCTGTATTATCACGAATAGGCTGCTGAGAGTGGGTTATGTGATGTGGAAAGTTTGATTTTTTGGGTGTTTTTGAATTGTTTACCCTAGATTTCGAATGTAAATTGCCCTGGTCTGCAGGATATTATTTTTCGAGTGCGGTGGGAAAAGAAGTGTTTGGTTGAGAGACCAGAAAATGGAAAATATTATATGGGGTCATACCTTCATCTACAGTATTATAAGTTTCCTGTCGTGGGTTGTCCTTTCTTTTTTCATCATTATATTCCCTATTTTTTTCTATTGATTTTTTATGTTTAACTTCGCTAAACAGCACTACTCCTGGGAAAGGAGCTAACCCCCTTGTCTTATGTAACAATCCATCTACATCTACTGTTACATAAGATACATACTTTCACTTTAATAAAGTCTAAAAAAGAGATAGATATTAAGATGGGGACTTTTCCACCATAACGTGGAAAGTAAAAAGAAATGTTGTGATATTTGATATTATCCAAA
>Ga0123519_10015647_pt1 | contig 10623 bp, 11 predicted proteins | sample YelNatPaOPRAMG02_FD_87396 | JGI IMG/M metagenome (GOLD analysis project Ga0123519, IMG submission 87396) | Hot spring microbial communities from Yellowstone National Park - Yellowstone National Park OP-RAMG-02 (version 2) | ecosystem: Environmental > Aquatic > Thermal springs > Hot (42-90C) ...
TTTATCCAACTACCCCCTGCCAACGTAAATTGAGTATCTCCCTGCATTGAATTTGTGGCGCCGCCGGAAGGATTCGAACCCTCGACCAACGGGTCGCCGCAGACACAGAATGGGTCTTTAACAGCCTCAGCCCCAAACTTTTTAGGTTCGGGTCCGCTGCTCTACCACTGAGCTTGCGCCTACGCTCCAGACGTAAACGGCGGCTCAACCATCGGCGGCACCAACCATCAACATTTATGTGAAGTATTAAAATATTTGGTAGACGTCCATACACAGACTCGGCGGATAGCAATCACAGGAAGAAATATTTTATAACCCATTAAGTTTCTTGATTAGATATAGGTGAAGGGCCCGTAGCTCAGTCCGGTCTGGAAGAGGATCCACGGAGAGAGCGACAGACCGAAGGTCGACGCTCATAAGGGGCTGAGTGACCTGTTGGTCATGGGTTCAAATCCCACCGGGCCCACCACACCATAAGCTTGAAATATCCAAATTTTACAAAGGCTAGGGAAACTCTCCGCAAAAAGCCCCACGAAACTTAATGTTGAAATAGTTCGCAGATGTTAACAGGCCATAACATCCACCATGTTTCATTAAATGCGATTTACTCAGGATCCTTAACGAATCTTTATGCCACTGTCTAAGCCCCCCAGTGATAGTAGAGATGATGGTATGAATCAAAATTTCATACATTCGACTGCGATTCTCAATAACAGTCTTAAGTCGCCTCCCCAATGATTTAGGTCCTTACAGAAGGTTCAATATAGGTTGAAGTTACATAAACTTCCTCGCAGATGGATCGTATTCACATCTTCATCTCTACTATACTTCCTCGCATATTTTCACCGGGTCTCGGCGACAGTCATAGTTGAGGATCTGATGAGAGACTTCTCTGCGAGTGCTACATCCATAGGCCTCCTGACATCCCTATACTTTTACACTTACGCAGCGATGCAGCTTCCAGCCGGTTTACTTGGAGACAGCATCGGACCAAGAAAGACATTGACACTCTTCTGCCTCATCACAGGTTTCGGAACATTGACCTTCGCCTTATCCAGCAACCTCTCAATGGCTATGCTTGGGAGGACGATGATCGGATTAGGCGTCTCAGTAGCATTCCTCTCGTCGGCGAAACTTATAGCGTCATGGTTTGATGTTGGAAGTTTCGCCAGTGTAACGGGACTCCTCGTATCGATAGGAAATCTTGGAGGGCTCGTTGCTTCGGCGCCACTTGCCATCATGGTTACAGGCTTCGGCTGGCGGAACTCTTTTCTCGCATTAGCCTTATCCACCTTCACATTGACTTTGGCCTTATGGCTTCTGGTTGAGGATGACCCTAGTGGGTGTTCCAAGCGATATCGTGAGGTTAGGTTAGACCACATATCGGAAAGGTCTGGAGATAATTTAAGTCTGCCAAAAGGTTTGATCGCATCCGTCAAGAATAGGAACTTCTGGCTCGCAGCATTCCCACCGTTCTTCTACTTCGGCTCATTCATCAGCTTTCAAGGACTTTGGGGTGTCCCCTACCTGATGCAGGTATATGGTTTTGGTAGGGTTGAGGCGAGTGGAATGATTATGCTGGTTGCATTAGGATTCCTCGTCGGCGCATCCTTCTGGGGTTTCGCATCAGATAGGATCTTCCACTCCAGGAGAAGGGTGTATCTCTTAGGTTCGATCCTTTTCACCTTAACATGGTTCATGGTTACTTCTCCTACAATAAGGTCCTTGAGGCTGGGTTTCTGGATGTCTCCGCTTCTATTTATGATGGGCTTCACTTTTGGTGTGATGCCGATAAGTATTGTGATCGTCAAGGAGCTCTATCCATGGGATATGATGGGTGTGGCGACAGGCTGCGCGAATGCCATACCGTTCATTGGGATAGCGATCTTCCAGATGCTCCTGGGATATTACCTGGATACTTATGGTCTTGTCAAGGTCTCCGGTGGAGTAAGAATATTCTCGCCAGACTCCTTCCATAATGGCTTCACCATCTGTTTACTCACATTGATCGTTGCCGTGGCTCTGACATCCATGTTGGAGGAGCCTAGAAGAAGTAGCAGATAAAACTTAAAAATCTAATAGATGTTCAATTTGAGGGTACTCCTTATATTTTGGTCGAAGTCTCTAGATTGCCAGTAGGGGATTCAGGATGCCGACTGAAATATTCGACGAGGAGACTTTCATAAAATTGTCGGAGACAGCTTCGGAGTGTAGGGTGAGGAGGTCAGGGGAGATTGTCAAGATGAAGCTCAGAACCCCTAAAACCCTATACACTATGAAGGTTGAAGGTTCAAAGGCTGAGATGATCATTAAGAGACTTGCATGTGAAGTGGTTGAGGTTTAAACGATTCAAATTTCATCCTCCATGGGCTGTAGGTATGAGAGTTACTTTATCCCCGTCTCTTAGGATAGTTTCAAAACCATTCAACAATCCTACCTCCACCTCATTGACTAGAATCAACATGTTTCTCCCAAACTCTTGAGGCTGACCTGCACTAGAGGTACCCTCCTCCACATCCACCATCCCAAAAACTTTGTTTAAAAGGTCCCTGACGCTGGTTTGTTCCGGAACCTCCATATCAGTCTCATCCATCTTGGCGGCCCATCTCAGAGTTCCGATGAACCTGACCCTGACCCTTGCCATTGAACCACCATCAGTTCACTGAAGCCTCAACTATGTGGCTGGCCGATTCGAGTATCGACTCACCCAACTCTAACATATCTTTCTTGGAGGAGACATGTTCTAATGCAGCTAATCTTCTAGCAGCCTCCCTGATCTTGAGGATGATCCTGACTGATGGTTGAGATGCGCCTATGCCAGTGTCTACCGCCTCATCCACTGCGAAGTCGATATACTCAGAATACCCTAGCGCATGACTTACAGCCAACTCTGCCTTCCTCAATGTCATGAGCAGGAGATCCCTGGCCTCGCTGAGATTCTGGGTCTGCTGGGCTAGGCTGAGGTCGACTCTCGCCTCCCTGATGAGTCTCAACGCCCAGACCCTCTCAACTTCAGAACATACCCCGCCTCCCATACCTATCCCAATCCATTACATAAGTTGACGGGTTGCTTGAGTATCTCTCAATCTCTAAATAGAGATGTTTCAAGGATTGTAAGATGAAAGGAATAAAGGCCGGAGGCCCTCTCATCTCTTCAGTGTAGGTTCAGGGCCTCCTATTGGTCTGTGGGATGTTGGAAGGCTTCACTCTCAACTTGACTTCGCTAACGTTATCTCTATGGTCGAGACCGACCTTGTACCGCCTTCCTGCATGGATATCTCTTCTGTTCCAAGGTTCACTCTCTCGACCTTCAGGTTCTCCATGAATCTACGTCTGGTGATCTCAGCAACATCCACAGCCGTTGTTATCGCCTGCCCCCTGGCCTTCAGGGTCACCTCCCTAGTGTCTCCTGAGCCGAATAGGGTTATGACGGCTAAGACGTAGTTCATGGTAGGTTTACGTCCTATAAACACTGTATTGGGTTCCTTAGACATTACATTCCTCCTCCATTGAATTTTCTGGGGTTTCTATGTTAGGATCTATCTATATTTAAACGCTTTTGAAGTTGACTTATTCTCCTCTTCAGGAGGGGCTACTGAGGCTGGAGCCATCATATGCTGTTTACGATGCTCCTCCACCCGCTTCAGGCTTGTGAGGTAGCCTGCAATCCTATTCCTCATCTTCTTGGTCCTAGTATCCAAGTACTTTTTAACCAGCTGCTTATTCACTTCAAAGTCTGTAGTGATCTCACTCTGATGTAGCCTCATGAACTCCTCAGCAGTCTTCTTTATTAGATAAGACCTGACCTTACCCAAATGGCACCATCTGCAGACTCTTCCACTCACGGAGAGAAGATGGAGGGTGCTAAAAAAGTTTAGGGAATCAACAAAACCGACGATACAGGGGGTTTCTGTCAGCTTCCTAGCCGAAGCCCAATAGGATTCCAAGGTGTGAGTGGGAGGAGCGAATCCTTCACTCAATCTTGGAAATTCTTAAATATACAGCGGTATTCTGAGAAGTAGAAGGGAAATCTATGGCAGAAGGTGAATTGTCAACAGCAGCTGTACATAGACTCATAGAGAAGGCTGGGGCTGCAAGAGTGGGAGACGGCGCCGTTGAGACCCTCAGAGAAATAATTGAGAACATCGCTGTTCAAATAAGTAAGGACGCTATAGAGTTAGCATCCCACGCCGGTAGAAGAACCGTCAGGGCTGAAGATATTAGGCTGGCTTCTAAAAGGTTCATCCAAACCTGAAAGGCGAGAGGAAGTAAATAGTCTATTACATGGTTTGGGCCAGCGAAGACTTTTAGGATAACTTATAAAGATATTCTGCAGAAGAATGCCGGTGATTCGTGTGCTCCGGTAGTATAGTCCGGTCAATGATAGCCGAGAGTATGACGGCCTCTCGAGCCGCCGACGCGGGTTCAAAAGCAACCTATCGTTGCTGAAAATCCCGCCCGGAGCACCAAACCATGAAATTAAATTTCTCTCTCTCACCACAAGGATTACATAGTCTCAACCAAATTTAATTGGCCACATAAAGCTCTTATATCGGCTTGACTCGTTAACTGAAATTTGGAGAAGGGTAGGCATTGTCAACCAGGAAGGAACCTATGTCCCTAGTCGTCGCCCAATCCGCAATGTGCGCCGTTCTATATGCGATGGGAGCGTACCTGACATCCTACATATCCTCACCGTGGGGCTTCGGACAATTCAGACCTGCTGTGGTAATCCCAGCAGTCTTCTCAACTCTCTTCGGGCCAGTCGTAGGAGGGGTAGGCGCAGCTATTGGAACGTTGATTGCAGACTCAGTGAAGCATGGACAAATATATATCAGAAGTCTGGTTGCAGCCGTTCCTGGAAACTTCATTGGCTTCTATATTTTTGGGATGCTCGTTAAGAGATTCAGTTGGAGAAACTTCATCAAAGCAACCCAAGTGAGCCTTCTGGTATCAAATTTCATCGTCGCCTTCCTATACGTCTATTTCAGAGCATTCATCGAGGCCTCACTCCCTGTGGCTCTCAGGGATGTTTGGATATACGTCTCGCTGGGTTTGGTGGCTTGGTGGTATGTAACAATGCTTCCTTTCGTCCTGCTGCTTGGACCTCCCCTGATAAGGGCTGCTTACTCTGCTTTCCCAACATTCTTCTCGGAGAGGTTGAGTTCAGTACCTATTCAGGAGGTTGGCGGAAGATTCTCCGTAGCAATGTTGCTTCCAGGTATAATAATGGCCTTCATTGGGATCAGCATAATGTTGACTGATCCAAACTGGCTCATCAGACTCAAAGTTGTATCGGACCAAGTTATGCTCATGGGTATGGGTATAATGTTCCTAGTCGGCGGCTCGATTCTCATAGCCATAGGATTGATCCTGGCGCCTGGAAGGGCGGCACTCAGACTGAGACAGTTGTAAGTAACATGAGTTTATTGAATGTCCGACGAATCAAAGGCGCATAACCGCCAAGGCCTAACCGACAACGCAATCCGACTAAACTTACACAAATATTAAGGGAGAACGTTCTTTAAGTTTTTAACGATATCCTTTCCGAGCTTAGTCAGAACGTATGGGCTCTCCTGAGATATTACCCCAAACCTGACTAACTCACCAAGATTATAGTCGAGAATACCATCCCTGCCAGAGGGTGAGAGGTTTATCAACTCATCCCTGGAGACACCCCTCCCAACCTTATCCAGATGCAATACTATTCTGATGCTGACATCCGAGCAGGCTACCATACAGAAGGCTGGAAGATAATTGTCCTCCCCTTTCTCCTTAACCTCCCCCCGACCCATATTCAAATCCTCACCGAGCTCTGGACGCTTTAAAATAGTCTCGGAGAGACTTATCAAAGTTGCCCACCCACAAGAATATCTTCAATAAATAAAAATATATCATATTCTCAGAGTATTGTAGTTGGCGGGGATACCCGAGCCAGGTCTAAGGGGCAGGGCATCGCTATCGAAGGTAGCGGTGTGCCAAGCTTAGGAGGTATCAGCCGATGCTGGAGGAACCCTGTGGCGAAGGCCTTCGTGGGTTCAAATCCCACTCCCCGCACCAACCACTTAACCTAAAGACCCATTTTCCTTCTACATGTTGAGTATAGATTAATATTCGACTCGAACAATTATTGAGTGCAGCGCCTCCGAGGTATAAATTATGAATTTTGAAAAACTTGGCGCATTCTACCTTGGCAAGGAGTATGACATTAAAACCGGTCGACTTCTAGACCAACTATTGATGTATGATGCTAGAGATCTTACAACTCACGCTGTATGTGTAGGGATGACGGGGAGCGGAAAGACAGGCCTATGCGTCGACCTCCTCGAGGAGGCAGCTATCGACCATGTGCCGGCTATGATAATTGATCCAAAAGGAGATATCACAAACATACTGCTTACATTTCCAAACCTGAGGCCCGAGGACTTCAGACCATGGATCAACATAGACGATGCTAGACGCAAAGGCCTCAGCGAGGATGAGTTTGCAGCCCAACAGGCTGAATTGTGGCGAAGCGGGCTTGCCCAGTGGGGGCAGGACGGTGAAAGGATTAAACTCCTGAAAGATTCAGCGGACTTTATTATCTTCACACCTGGGAGTGACGCCGGTGTTCCAGTATCTATCCTGCAATCATTCGAAGCACCGGCTCTGAGCTGGGATAGTGAGTCTGAACTTTTACGTGAAAGAATTCAAGGAACAGTCAGAGCACTGCTTGGCATAATCGGCGTCGAAGCTGATCCTGTTCGGTCCCGAGGGCATATACTGCTGGCAAATATTTTCGAGTATTTCTGGCGCAATAGGGAAGACCTTGATCTCCTGAGGCTTATTCAGTCTATCCAACATCCACCCATACGTCAACTCGGCGCTTTTGATGTGGATACATTCTATCCGAGGAAGGATCGATTTGAACTTGCACTGAAACTGAATAATATCGTAGCTTCTCCAAGCTTCAAAAACTGGCTGGTGGGGCAGCCGCTCGACATACCTGGTTTCTTAAGCACCCCAGAAGGCAAAACAAGACACTCAATATTTTACCTAGCTCATCTAAGCGATCCTGAGCGCATGTTTTTCCTGACTATACTGCTCAATCAGATCATCACTTGGATGCGCACCCAGCCTGGAACCACCAGCCTACGTGCCCTTCTCTACATGGATGAGATATTCGGTTTCTTCCCGCCCGTCGCCAACCCGCCTAGCAAGCAACCCATGCTGACTCTGCTCAAGCAGGCCCGAGCATTTGGCTTAGGCATCGTTTTAACAACGCAGAATCCTGCGGATCTAGATTACAAGGGTTTGGCGAACGCTGGGACTTGGTTTATAGGCCGACTTCAGACTGAACGGGACAAGATGCGTCTTCTAGATGGACTCGAAGGCGTCTCATCAACATCTGGGCAGACCCTCAATAGAGATGAGTTAAGTCGCATCATCTCATCATTGACAAACAGAGTCTTCCTGTTACATAATGTCCATGAGGAGGCGCCGGTGACTTTTCAGACACGTTGGGCGATGAGTTATCTTCGAGGCCCCCTCACCAGGCTACAGGTCAAAGATCTGATGCGGGACAGGCAACCTGACAAACAAACTCCTCTCAAGGTGGCTGGTTACACACAGACCAAGCCTACACCAACCACGTATGGCTTCGACATACGAAGGGAGATTGCCGCATCCCCACCATCCATCGCACCTCAAATCCAATCGTTATACATACCTGTTCGAATAAAACCAGCAGCGATCATTGGAGATATTGAGAAACGGGAAGGTTTGCCTGTTCAGTTGGAGGGGCAGAGCTTACTCTATGTACCTGCTGTGCTCGCGATGGGGCGCATCCACCTCGAAGACCGAAAGTTGAACTTGAGTGAAGTGCAAAACTTCACCCTGATCGGTCAGGTTCAAACAGATAGTGGCAAGATACGATGGGAGGAGGCACAGACACTTGAGATAGATCAACGTGAGCTGGTGAGCCGCCCAGAGCCAGAAGCCAAGTTTGAGCAAATCCCAGACTCGATCAATGATAAGCGCCAGTTCGATGCTCTCAAAGACGAGTTGACCGACTACCTATACAGAGAGAGCAGCCTGAGACTTCTATACAGCACGGTTCTTAAGATATACTCGCGACCAGATGAAGGTGAACGTGAATTCCAATTGCGCTTGAACCAAATCGCACGTGAACAGCGAGACTTGGAAGTCGACAAGCTCACCAAACGGTATGAGGTGCGTCTTGGAAACCTCAGGGAACGTCTACGCCGAGCCGAATCGATCATAGCCGAGAAGAAGGCTGACGCTGAAGCACGGAAGCGAGAGGTTCTCGTATCTGTCGGAGAGTCTGTCCTAGGAGTCTTTTTAGGTCGACGATCAACAAGGGCCGCATCTACAGCCTTGAGCAAGTATCGCCAAAGCACCTCAGCCAAGATGCGTTACGAAATGGCGGAGGAAAACGCCAAGGCACTCCAGCGAGAGATCGAAGAGCTAGAGCAGGAATTGAGGGAGGAAGCTTCAAAGATAAGTGCACGATGGGATGAGACCGTCAAGATGATACAAGAGATACGAATCAGACCAAGACGAAGCGACATTGAAGTGAACCTTATAGCACTTGCTTGGATACCACACTGGCAAATCACATATCGCATAGGAAAAGACATCAGGAAGGAGGAAATCGTCAAAGCATACTGAAAATGTATGTATTCAATACAGCCATTCAGCTATGAACTAATTTCTTTTGGAATCCTTTTTACGTGGCATGATGTAAAACGTATTGTAGAAAGAGCATTGATCACAAGGTCTCTCCGATAACCTGATGAGATCTATTAGGAGATCTAATTCTGTGATGATTTTTTTCTCTCAAACCTAATGCTGGCAAGCATACAATCCATGAGAAAATAATCTTACAAAAAAATATTAAGGGCGCAAAGAATTTATATAAAAATCAGAAGAATAAAAAATGGGACTGTTAGATCTTGAACTCAAAAGCATATATTGGTTCTATCCTTCTAAGCCTACTCGTTTCAACATTATCACTTGCAGGATACACCAGTGGTAGTAGCCAACCACTCAAGAATGGAGGTTTCGAGCAGGGCGTAGAATATTGGCTCAGATCTGGAGTTGAAGCATCCATCTCCGATGCTCATGTACACTCTGGCAGGTACGCGCTTAGAACGAGTGGAGGTAGCATATGGCAGACGGTGGATGTTGAGCCACCCTTAAATCCCCTCCTACGCTTCTGGATATATTTGAGTACTGTCTATGGAAACGAACGTGGTAAGACGGATGCAGCGATCACCATCACAGTTATTTCACCTTCATTTGAGAGGAATATATCATACTATGTCAGTGGACCAAACAGGCAGGATAATGAGACAAAGATTGTTTTGACCTCTGAGCTTCAACGCGACCAGTGGATATTCATTGAACGGAATCTAAGGAATGACTTCACAAAATATTATAAGACGATCAAATTCGATGAGGTGCAGAAGATAAGAGTAAAGATTTGGTCCATGCCAACATCAGACCCTATTCCTTTCTGGGATGATATAAGTCTGGAGTACCTTGCGGCCCCCACAACACCAACTGCAACTCCGACACCTACAAAGACCCCGACACCAACAACTCCAACCCCACCTACTACAACTCCACCTCCAACTATACTGCCTTTACCGCCAGAAGCTAAAGGCAGAATCCTGTTCCACAGTAACAGGGATGGAAATTTCGAGTTATACGCTTTGAATCTCGATAATTCAGAACTCTTGAGGCTTACGAATAATCCAGCAGACGATTTATACGGTGCCTGGTCTCCAGACGGGAGTAAAATAGCATTCAAAAGCACAAGAGACGACCCCAAAGGCGACATATACACCATGAATGCCGACGGAACTGGATTAACAAGGTTGACGAGAGATCCTGGGAACGACGGATACCCATCATGGTCCCCAGATGGAAAGAAGATAGCTTTCGAGAGTAACCGAACCGGAAACTTTCAGATATACATAATGAATGCGGACGGCTCAGAGGTAAAAAGGCTGATGGCCAACTCCGCTGTTGAAGGTGTACCGAAATGGTCTCCTGACGGGAAGAAGATAGTGTTCCACAGCAATAGAGATGGAAACTTTGAGATCTACACAATCAACGCAGACACTTCAGACTTGAAAAGATTAACGAACAATAAAGTCCATGACCGGTTTCCGTCATGGTCCCCTGACGGGAAGTTTATTGTTTTCCAGACGAACCTTGATAACAATGAGGAGCTCTGCATGATGAGTGTCGACGGCTCAAAAACATATAGAATAACCGAAATGGGATCGAACGAAGGATATCCGGCCTGGCAACCTACACAACCCACAACCACATCAACATTAACTGGAATCTGGGGAGAGACTCCTATGACTCTAATTTTCACAGCAGTTCTCTTGGGGATACTCGCCGGAGTATTGATTGCTTTTAGAAGGAAACGGAGGAAAATTAAAGAGAAGCCGGCTGTCCAAGCTGCCCAAGTAACTTATTGTCTAAATTGCGGTGAACCATTGAAGCCAGACTCACGCTACTGCACCAAATGCGGTAGCGCAGTCTCCGGTTAAGCAATATGATTCTGACCAAAAAATCTGTTACTTTTTTTTTAAAAAAAATGAAAAA
>Ga0123519_10015648_pt1 | contig 10622 bp, 9 predicted proteins | sample YelNatPaOPRAMG02_FD_87396 | JGI IMG/M metagenome (GOLD analysis project Ga0123519, IMG submission 87396) | Hot spring microbial communities from Yellowstone National Park - Yellowstone National Park OP-RAMG-02 (version 2) | ecosystem: Environmental > Aquatic > Thermal springs > Hot (42-90C) ...
GATAAAGATAATTATATTGGATTAAGAAAAAAATTTATTATTAATTAATAAATTTAAAAAATCCCCTCCCCCCCTTTTTATGGCATCCTTCACTATTATGGTAGTGGGGATGCCATTTATATTTTCTGTTTTGGGAGGCTTTTTCCACCTAAATTGTTTTAATTAATTGTTGAGAACAGGTTTTTATTTGCTTTTAATTATTAATTATGAGCTTTGAGTAGTGATATATAATAAAATATTTATTTTAGTTGAAAATAGGATAGCCACAAAAACCTATGTAGCAGGTTCTATATTAAAAATAAAAGCTGTTCATTCATCAATTTCATTCTTTGACACTTAATGCTTAATTTATATATCAAATATTTATATTAGTTTTTTAAAAGCTCTTATTATATATCAATTTTATTACTTTCAAAAAAAATAACTATTATATTTAAACCACAACAAACCTAAATATTCCAAAACTATAATTCCTTATTGCATAATTTGGGTTTATTAAATTATTTAGGATAATTTTTCTTTTTTGCTAACCACGTTGCTCCAGATAACCCATCAATATTTACAGAAGAATCAAAAGTTACACTTTTCGCTTTATTATTAAGAGCAATTTGTTTTAATTTAGTTAGAGAGAAAAAGACTTTACCTTTAACAAATTCTGGCACATTAAAAGATGAGTAAATGAATTTATAATAATTTGGATCCTTTTGCGGAAGTAGAAAAGGTTTATAATCATTACCAAATGAATCAATGTAGCAAATATAAGGATAAGAACTAAAGCCATCATCTCTTTTACTGCTAAAAATTAACCATCTACTATTACTTGACCATGAATGATAGCTTTCGGATTCGGTGCTATTTATTTTGGTTAATGGTTTAGCTTTAAAATTAGAAATATCAAAAAGCCATAAATCACTTTCTCTGTGATTAACTGCAAAATATCCAAAATCTAAAGCACAAAAAACAATAAAACGATTATTAGGTGAAATCTTAGGAAAACTTATGCTATAACCCACGCTATCGGCATTTATAAGCATTTCGGGTTGACCAAAACTTAAATTATTAGTGTCAAATGGGATCCGCATAAGAGAATAGCGATTTTTTTTAATATCATCAGAAGTATCTCCTAAAATATAGTAAAGATGTTTTCCATCGGGTGCCCATTCTGGTAAATTTTCTTTTAATTTTGTTGATAAAGAACCACAAGTAGTTATAATGTTTTTTAAATAATCATAAATAACTATATCTGATGCATAATCTATTACTTCTATATAGTGATTAAATTGTGCAAAAAATATCTGCCGAATAATATTTACAGAAAAAGCAATATATTGTTTATTTGGATGCCACGATGGATAAACTCCATAAGACATTGTATAAGGTGTAGACAAATTAACTTTTTGAATTTTATCGTTATCAATAATAATTGTTCCTGGATTAAGTGCTCTAAGATGAAAAAGCATTTTAGCAGGATTATGATTATTAAAAGAATGACAATTCATACAATTTCCCCTTGTAGCCTGATTGGAAATAATTGGAATTTCATTAAATGTTTCTATATCTCTTTGAAATATTCCCATTTTATTCCAAAATCTAAATCCAGGATCAATTTTTCTATAAACAATTACAGGGTCAATAGAATCAGATGCAATAAAAATAGACAAAGGTTGATAACGTACCCAGTTATGAAAATTTTTTTTAACAATTATTTCAATATTTATTGTGTCACCTAAATTTAAACCAAGAATCTTATGCCATTTTTTTATTGGAATTTTTATGAGCTTTTTATGTGATAAAATATTAATAGATTTACCTTTTTTCCCATATATCTTAACAAAATATGCATTTCCTTTTTCTTTTATGCAAAAGTTAAGGGGGCATATATTGGGTGGAATTATAATTTCGTTATAATCTGGTTCTATAAGAGGTTTTTCTTTTGTATAAGTAATATTAGATTTATTAGGCGAGCAACTAAATAATAAATATATTGAAAATAAAAATAATGATAAAAAAAATATTTTAAGAAATTTTAACATTAATTTTTTATTCTCCCGATTTATAATATGTGCCTTCTTTTTTTAAACCCATAGCATGAATACCTTCGTAGTATTGCGGCAGAGTAAATTGATAATAATACCAATAAGTATTTGAAAAATACTGTTTAAGAATAGAATTCATTTTTAGAGCATCATTTGAGTAAATATTTATTGTTTCCAGATATTTTTCAAAAGAAAATTTTATTTTAGGATCTAAATTATAAGGTCCTAATTCTAATTTAGGATAATTATTAATATACTGCCATAAAATAATGGCTTCTTGATAATGCTTTGGTATTGATGAAAAATTAAAATTTTCAATAAGTGGGAGAATAGTGATAAATTTTTGCAAATCTCCTTTTAATAAGCAGTATGTTATTAAATATTCAAAAGCCATACGATTTTTAGGATTATTATTAAATATGGCTAAAAGAGATATTTCTACATTATTGGGGTCAAAAACAAAATCATTGGAAGGCTTTATTCTATAATTGGTATCATAAAGGGTAAAGGCAAAATTAGACGGATTTTTAATAATTTTGTTATAAAAATCTGCTAATTGATTTCCACACACAGTTTTTTCTAACATAAAAATAAGCTTTTGGGCAGTAAAATATTTCCCATTGGCAATATTTGCCCTTATAATACAATTTAAGCCGTCAACAGAATATCCATTTTTAGCAATTAATTCATATCCCCAACGCAACGATTGATTAATATATCCTAATTCAAAGCAGATATCGCTAAATGTTTTAAGACATCGGTAGTGATTATATATATGTGTGGGTAAAAGTCCATCTACGCTCCATATTTGTTTGTAATTAAACAAAGAGTCACCCATAATTCCTTTATAATATAAAGCACGATTAATTTGAAGAAGTGCTTCGCGATCGGTTAGATACTTTGGGTGAGAATTGGCTAGTTGTATGACCTTATTCCATTTACTATTTGAAGCCAGTAGGTCTATTTTTAAAAGAAAATTTTCTCTTTTGTCATAAGATATTAATAAAAAAAATATTATCAAACAAAAAATTAAAAAATTATAAATATAAAAAATTACTCCCGACTTTTTTGGAAAAGAAACTTTTAATTTATAATTATTCTTGATTTTAAAGATTTTTTTAAAAGTATAAAATAGTAAGATTGAAAATGATAGGAAGAAATAAATAATAAAAGGATAAAAATTTAAAAAAGTATTTCTTGTAAATAAATTATTCAAAAAATTTAAATCATTATAGTAAGAAGTCATTATAGGACCATAGTAAACAAATAGAATAGAAACAACCGAGACTATCAATATGATGGCAATGTTAATAATTCTAAAAATATAGGTTTCATTAAACGCCAAAAAGATTACTATAAATAATTCAAAATGTAAAGCACTAAATATTGAACCAATATAATAAATTGTTATCCAGAGCAGAATTAATAAAAAAGGTTTAATAAATTGCTTTATATTTTTAAAATAAAGATAAGTTTGTATCCCTGCAAGACTTAAAATATATTGCAAATCAAAAGAAATATTATAAGCATAATTACCATGCAATCCTAACAACGATACTATAATAAATAAATTAGCAATAAAATAAATATTGCTAGGGAAATTTATATTTCTGTAAATATTTTTAATTTGAAAGAATATTATTAAAAGGATTGCTAATATAATAAAAGAACCAGCAAATGAATAATAAAACGAATTAGTAAGAAAGTTGGAAAGGTAATCTATTAAGCCTCCGGGATAACATATATATTGTTTGAAAAATATTGAGGTATAAAGAAAGGCCGGAAGTTGAAAATTATAAATAAGTTGAGGGTCAATAATAAAACGTATATAATAAAAAGCAAACAGGAAAAAAAATATCCAAAACAATATTATTGTGTTATTCTTTATAATTTTATTTTTACACATTTATTTTTTTAATAGAGCAATAATGTATATAAATTTTATTTATTGCAAATATTTATTATAATAATAATGAAAACTTTTTATAATTTTTTATTATTAATGAAATAATTTTGTATTTTTGTGGAACTAAATATCCACACTTTTTTGTTGCAGATTATTTTACTTTATAAACAACTTATATGACTCATCAATAGCAAGAGCAAAAAGACCGCAAAGCATTTCTAATTTTATTAACGAAGAAATTTTTGCCAAAAAAATTTTATATTCAGTTTTATAGAACAGCAAATTCCAGTAGATATGAAGAGGAACAATAAAAAATAGGCATACAATTGCATAAATTATTCCAAATCCTCCAGAAATATATGGCAGGATTACCCCAAAAGCATACATTAAGCTGCAAAAGGCAATAATAATTCTAAGAATAATAGGGGAAAGGGAGGCAGATGTTATATATCCGGCTTTTTTATCTCCTTCTTGGTCTTGAATATCTTTAATTATCTCTCTAGAAAAATTAAGAAGAAAAGCAAGAAAAGAAGGTATTATAAGCCTTTTTAATTCTTGTCCACAAATGCCACCATATATTAGAGTATATGCAACAAGCAAGCTAACTATAATATTTCCTGCAAGCGGTGTACTTTTAAAATATAAAGAATAAAATAGAAGCAAAAGTAATGGGATTAAAGCTCCTATACCGTGTTGAAAAGAAACCAAAAGTGAAGAAAAAATAGCAAATAATCCTAATACGGCTGAAAATATAATAGCATTCCTTGTTGAAATATTTCCTAAAACAAGAGGCCTTTTAGGATGGCTTATTTTATCGGTTTCTATATCAATAATATCATTTATAACATTACCAAATCCTGTAGCGCATATAGAAGAGATAATTAATAATAATAAATCTTTTATGCTTTTTATTTGGAATGCCAAAGAAAGCCAAAATCCGAGGCTGACGCCAAAGGCAACCATAATAAAATTAGCAGGACGCATAATAATTATATATGCCGATATTTTATTCATTAAAAAAAATCCCAATGGCGCAAACTTGATTTATTTTTGTTTTAAAATATAAAACAATATTTTATAGAAACAAACAGAAAGGATTAATAATTTGAAAAATTCTAAATGGCATATATTTTTTATTATTGTAATTGTTGGAGTATTTATTGATTATTTTACAAAATATCTTGTATTAAAATATCTGCGCTTAGGTGAGCCTGTAAATGTTATAGGGCAATATGCACAATTTCTACTTGTGTTAAATAAAGCTGCTGTTTGGGGTTTTGAACCACGAAAATATATTTCGTGGTTTCCGTTAAATAATTTTTTTATTGTTTTTAACTCAATTGCAATGATAGTCATCATAATTTATTATGTTACAATTAAAAATCATGAAAAATTAATGCAATGGGGATTATCTCTTGTTATGGCCGGGGCAATTGGAAATATGTTAGACAGAATTTTACATCCCGATTTAGGAGTAGTAGATTTTATTAGATTAGGAATATCAGAAAGAATTTACTGGGCAATATTTAATTGCGCTGATGTATATGTAACATTTGGTATTATTTTTATGCTCTTGCATTTTATAAAAGAAGAGAAAAAAAGAAATAAAAAAGAAGAGTCTAATACTTTAGAAAATATAAAACAACAAATTTAATTTAAATGGCAGAGTCTGTTATAAATTTTAAAGTAGATAACAAAAATGCAGGTAAGCGTCTTGATGTTTTTTTATCAGAAGCAATAAAAGAAGTTTCACGCTCCAAAATTCAGAAATATATAGAGGAAGGGAGAGTTCTATTAAATGGAATTTCTGCATTAAAAAAAACAAGGCTTATAGAAGGAGATATTGTCACTTTTAAAAAAGCAAATCTGCCAGCCAAATTAAATTATTATCCTGAACCTCAGAATATTCCTGTTAATATCATTTATGAAGATGAATATATTCTGGCTGTAGACAAACCTTCGGGGCTTGTTGTTCATCCCGGCAATGGCAATCTAAATAATACGTTGGTAAATGCCTTGTTATACCATATAAAAAAATTGTCTAAAGGATTTTTACCATCAAGACCCGGAATAATTCATCGGCTGGATAAAGACACATCGGGAGTTGTTCTTGTAGCAAAAACAGATGAAGCTCATTTTAAATTAGCAGAACTTTTTTCTTCAAGAAATATAAAAAAAGAATATTTAGGTTTTTGTGTGGGAAAAAAGCCAGAAGAACATTCATATATAAATTTGCCACTCGGACGTTCTAAGCGAGAACCTACCAAAATAATCGTTAGAAATGACGGGAAAAATGCTATTACCGAATATTTACTTATAGCATATTATTGTAGCATTTCTTTTGTAAAATTTTTTCCCCATACTGGCAGAACTCATCAGATACGAGTTCATAGCAGTGCAATGGGTTTTCCTGTTGTTGGAGATAAAATATATGGTAAAAGAGCAGAAGAACTTAAAAATTTTCCTGTTTTAGAAAGAAATTTTATAAAAAATATTTATAACTGTTTTAATAGACATGCTTTACATGCAGAAAAGATTTCTTTTATTCATCCCTTTTTTAAAAAAGAAATAACAATTACCTCTCCATTACCTTTAGATTTTATGTCTGCATTAGATATTTTTAAAAGTAAAGGAATTAAAATTAATATTTAATGTTTTAAAATAACTATTATATACAATTCAAAATTATTTCAAATGAATACTTGGGGGTAATTAATCCTACTTATATTAAAAAAAATGTTATTGTTAAATATTTATATAAAAAAATTGTATTATATTTAAATTAGTTAAAAGATATATAATTCAAAAAATATCAGTAAAAAATTAAATTATATGAATCTAAAAATTCTTGCAGATTCAAACATAATTTTTGTTTGTGATGCTTTTAAGCAATTAGGTAATGTTGAAATTGCCGATGGAACAAAAATTAAAAGAGAAAATCTAATAGATAAAGATATTCTTTTGGTGCGTTCAAGAACAAAAGTAAACAAAGAACTTTTAGAAGGAACAAAAGTAAAGTTTGTTGCGAGTGCAACTTCTGGCATAGATCATATTGATGTGAATTATTTATCTCAAAATAACATAGGTTTTGCTTATGCATCAGGGTCAAATTCTCAATCTGTAGCAGAATATGTTATTGCTGCTATAACATACTACGCTCAAAAGAATAATGTTGAATTAACAAAATTAAAATTAGGTATTATAGGAGTAGGAAATATTGGCTCAAAAGTATTTAATTTAGCAACAACTTTAGGAATAAAATGTCTTCTTAATGACCCTCCTAAAAAAGCTATAACAAATAGTGAAATGTATTTGCCCTTAAATGAAGTACTTAAAGAATCAGACATAATAACGCTTCATGTGCCTTTAACTATAACAGGACAACATGCTACAATCAACATGGTAAACGAAGATTTTTTTTCTCTTGTTAAAAAAGGCTGTGCGTTAATTAATACCAGTAGAGGTAGTATAATAAATGAGAATGCATTAAAAAAATTCAGAAACAAATTAGGTTTTTTGGTGCTTGATGTATGGAACAACGAACCTACTCCAGATCCAGAAGTAGTTTCTTTATGTGATATTGCTACGCCTCATATTGCTGGTTATTCTTATGATGGAAAAGTTAAAGGAACACAAATGATATGTGATTTTACATGTTCTTACTTTTTCAAAACAAACAAATGGAATGCTCCCAAAACAGAATTAAAAGACAATAAAATAATAATAGAAGAAAAAGAAAAATCCAATCCAGTTTTTAATGCAATATTAAAGGCGTATCCGATTTTTAAAGACCACAAGAGTTTTATTGATTATAATTCTCTCCAGAGTTCTAAAAGGGCAGAATTTTTTGAAAAAATAAGAAAAAATTATAATTATCGTTATGAATTTTCAAATTATTTGGTTGTTTTGGATAAAATCAGATATAAAAAAGAACGAGAAATTATTTCTGCTTTAGGATTTAGCATTACAGAAAATTAGAAATTATATTACTTATAGTAATAACTTAACAGAAAGGGAATAATATGATAGAAATAATAAAAAAAACCGTTTTGGCTGGTCTTGGCTTGGCTTTTATGACAAAAGAAAAAGCAGAAGCAACTGCAAAAAAAATAGTTAAAGATGCAAAAATAGCAGAGGAAGAGGGAAAAAAATTTGTAGATGAGGTTTTAAAAAAGTCGGAAGAAGCAAAAAAAAGTTTAGAAAAATCAGTAGAAAATATTGTTAATTCTACTCTCCAAAAATTAGATATTCCAAGCAGGTCAGAAGTAGAAAAACTTAAGAAAAAAATAAGCGAATTGGAGAAAAAAATTAATCCTTCTTAAACTTAAAACTAAATGCTTCAAAAAATTCCTACAATTGGTAATTCTTATCGTCATATTGTTCGGTATAGCGAAATAATTGGAGTATTTCTTAAATACGGCTTTGAAGATATTATTAGTTCCTTAAAGCTAAAGAAATTTAAAAAATATGAAATCAAAAAAGAAAAAGGCATTGATGCTCATTTACTAAGTCGTGGTGAACGTTTATGCATGGCATTAACAGAATTAGGCCCAACTTTTATTAAATTTGGTCAGTTTTTAAGTAATAGGCCCGATATTCTACCACAGGAAATAATTATTTCGCTTCAAAAGCTTTTGGATTCAGTTAAGCCCTTTGATGTTGATATAGCGAAAAGTATTGTAGAAAAAGAATTAAATAAATCAATAAATGATGTTTTTTTTGAATTTTCGGATGTTGCAATTGCCTCTGCTTCAATAGCCCAGGTTCATAAAGCAAAACTTAAAGATGGATCACTGGTAGCTGTAAAGATTCAGCGCCCAAATATAGAACAGATAATAGAAATAGATATAGAGATTCTCTTTAACTTAGCTTTTTTAGCAGAAAAATATATTAAAGAGGCAAAATATTTTAATCCTGTAAGAATCTGCGAAGAATTTAAGGAAAGTATATTTAAAGAATTAAACTTTAACAATGAAGCATTACATATAGAAAAATTTCTTTTGTTTTTTAAAGATGAACCAACAATTAAAGTCCCGGCTGTTTATAAGGAATTATCTACTTCTCGTATTTTGGTAATTGAATATATTGAAGGTATAAAAGTATCAGATATAAATAAAATAAAAGAAGCAGGACTCGATCCAAGGCTTATTGCAGAACGGGGAACAAATCTTATTCTAAAGCAAATTTTTGAATTTGGTTTTTTCCATGCCGATCCTCATCCTGGTAATATTGTGGTTCTTCCAGATAACGTAATTTGTTTTTTTGATTTTGGAATTATGGGAATTGTTTCGCCATCTCTTAAAGAATGCCTGATATTGATTTTGCATGGAGTTGTAAATAAGGACCCTAAAAGAATAATTCGGGCGATTATTCAAATGAGTCAAAACCATTATTATGATATGCCTAAATTAGAATATGATATTACCGAATTGATTGAAGATTATTCTTTAGCCAGTATAAAAGAAATAAATATTGGTGAACTCTTTCAGAGACTTACAAGGTTGGTTGTTACTCATAGAATAAAAATAATGCCAGGACTTTATCTTCTTTTTAAAACGCTGGTTACAATAGAAGGCGTTGGATATAATTTAGACCCAAATTTTAAAATTGTAAAATATATTGAACCTTATGCAAAAAAATTAATACTAAAACAAATTAATCCAGTAGAATGGATAAAAGAAATTTATTATTCTGGCAAGGATATTGGAAATATATTTTTAGAACTACCACTTGACATAAAAGACATAATAAATTTAATAAAAAATGGAAATATTAGAATAGAATTTAAACATTCGGGGTTAGAACCTTTATTAAATACTTTAGATAGGCTGATTAACAGAATAGTTTTTGCTCTTATTATAACGGGTTTGATTGTGGGTTCTTCACTTATTGTTTTTTCTAAAATACCACCAAAAATTTTTGATATTCCAATTATTGGCATAATTGGATTTTTATTAGCCGGAATTATTGGCTTTTGGCTTATAGTTTCTATATTATTTAAAAAAAGTATGTAATAAAGTTATTTGATTTTTGTTTGTTCTTTAACAATTTTTTTAATCTTTAACAAAAATTTAGAAAGAGGTTGTTCGTAAGATTCGTCTAAGATATAGGTAGGGAATATTTTGCCATCATAAATTTTATATTGCCTTTCAACCATAAGGTCTATTCCACTGTCTAATACGGTTGTGGCTCCAGATAAAAAATAAAGATATTGGATATTTTTTGCAGTGTCAACAGCATTAGGAGCCAATGGCACATTAACAACATCAATATATTTAATTTTTTTCCCTTCTTTATATTTAATTAGAGTATCTATTTGTAAACGAGTGATGTAATAGTAATAATCAACAAATCCTCTGGTAATTTTTTTGGGGGTTCTTTTAGAACTAATAAATTTGCCAATAAAAATATATGGTGAACTATTTACAATATCGGAAAGTGGTTCAATTGGCATTGAACTTTGTGATGGCATTATTATAAAAAATATTAATAAAAAAGAAAAAATGTATATTTTTGTTTTTTTCATAATTTTATGTTCTTTTGATATAAAAATAGTTTATAATTTACAATTATGATTATATTATTTATCAAATAATTTCTTTTTAAAAAAGAAATATTACTGATTTGCAGCAAGAATTTTATGTATTGTTTTTTAAAAAAAAACAAAATAAAAAAAATGA
>Ga0123519_10015650_pt1 | contig 10622 bp, 8 predicted proteins | sample YelNatPaOPRAMG02_FD_87396 | JGI IMG/M metagenome (GOLD analysis project Ga0123519, IMG submission 87396) | Hot spring microbial communities from Yellowstone National Park - Yellowstone National Park OP-RAMG-02 (version 2) | ecosystem: Environmental > Aquatic > Thermal springs > Hot (42-90C) ...
AAAATTTTAATCACAGTAAAAGCTTATCCGAATCCTAGTCAGAAATATCAAGAGGTGGTTTGCGTTGCAGGTCTCAGTCTGGAAGATAAGCGATGGATTAGGCTTTATCCGATTCCTTTTCGTGACCTTGATTCCGATAAAAAATTCAAGAAATATAGCCTTATCCAAGCACAAGTCATGAAATCAAAAGATGACCATAGACCAGAAAGCTATAAAATAAATTTGGATTCCATAAAAATTTTAGATTTTTACGATACCAAAAATCAATGGCAAAAAAGAAAGGAAGTAATAATACCCCAAGCTGATAATTCAATGTGTCAGATTTTGGAAGAGTCTAAAAAGGCTGGCAAATCCTTAGGATTGTTTAAACCCAGAGATATAGAATTTCATTGGGAAGAAATTAAAAGCCAAAATAACAAATCCAAAGAGCATTACTATGCCCAGCTAAGCTTTTTTAACCCTCCAAAAAAGGCTATTGAGAAAATTCCTTTTGAGTTTAGATACAGATTTTTCTGCCAAAACGAAAATCAATGCCCAGGCCATAACTATCCAATTGTTGATTGGGAGCTTGGCCAGGCGTACCGAAGTTGGAAAAATAAATATCGGGACACTAATTTGCTAATCCAAAAACTAAAAGAAAAATGGCTAAATGATATTTGTTCCAAAGATACCTATTTTTATATTGGCAATATGAAAAGATTCCGAGAAAATTTCTTGATTCTTGGCGTATTTTATCCGCCTTTGGAGCATATAAAAATTTAAACCAGATGCACAATAAATTTTATTCACCGTAAGCAAGTTGCAAGACCAACTTTCTTCCCTAATATTTTTCACAAATTTCTTTATCGGATTAAAGTGAGCTAACCCACTTTTTATAAAAAATTTTAATGTTCACTGGCAAAGGGATATTGATTTGTATGGTTAGGCTTCTTTCTAAACATTTTTAGCAAAAAATGGGAAGGTATCAAATGGTCTTTTGCCTGCATCGTGTTAAATCCTTTGAGGCAGAAACTCTCACTTTTTCGCAAGTCCCCCTGACAAAAAAATAATACGCTACCATTTAGGATTTGGAATTGACAAGGGATTTTTTTAAGTTAGACTTTTTAGTTGGCTAAAGGAGGTAGAAGAGGTGAAAATTGTCTTAGCGTATTCTGGGGGATTGGATACCTCAGTGCTTTTGAAATGGCTTCAGGAGAGGTATCAAGCAGAGCTGATTGCGGTTTATGTTGACTTAGGGCAAAAGGAAGATAAAAAGGCGATTCGGAATAAGGCGCTCAAGCTCGGGGCTAAAAAGGCTCATTTTGTAGATGCTCGGCGGGAATTTACCACTGATTATTTTTTCCCCGCGCTAAGAGCCGATGCTCGGTATGAGGATATTTACTTAATGGGCACGAGCTTGGCAAGACCATTGATTGCTAAAAAACTGGCAGAAGTGGCTAAAAAGGAAAACGCGGAATATGTGGCGCACGGCGCTACTGGCAAGGGCAATGACCAGGTGCGGTTTGAGCTCAGTTTAGCCTGGCTTGCTCCGGAATTAAAAGTGATAGCGCCCTGGCGGGAATGGGAATTTCAAGGGAGAAACGATTTGGTCCAATACGCCAAAAAGCATAAAATTTCAGTGCCGGTGACTGCTGAGAAGCCTTATTCCAGTGATGCTAATTTATTGCATATCAGTTATGAGGGTGGGGTTCTTGAAGACCCTTGGGCTGAACCAAAAGAGAATATGTTTCAGATGACGGTTAGTCCAGAAAAAGCGCGCAATCAGCCTGAGGTTTTAACCATCGGATTTGCTTCGGGCAATCCCATTTCTATCAATGGCAAGCGGTATGAGCCAGAAAAACTCTTAGAGAAACTCAATCAAATCGCAGGCAGACACGGAATCGGAAGAGTGGATGTAGTGGAGAGTAGATATGTGGGATTAAAGTCCAGAGGGGTTTATGAATCCCCCGGGGCAACGGTTTTGCATAGTGCGCATCGGGCAATAGAGAGCATTACATTGGACCGAGAGGAGATTTATCTTAAGGATAGTTTAATGCCGATGTTTGCCAGGCTGGTGTATTTTGGATACTGGTTTGCGCCAGAACGATACGCACTCCAAACCATGATTGATAAAATAGAAGAAAAGGTGGGCGGAGAGGTTAGGTTGAAACTTTATAAGGGCAATGTTATAATTTTAGGTAGAAGAAGTCCTAATAGTCTTTATCAGCCCCAATTAGTTAGTTTTGACCAAGCAGGCGGATACAATCAAAAAGATGCCACTGGATTTATTAATCTTAACGCCCTTCGCATCAGAATAAACGCGCTGGTGAATAAAGAGGATAAATAAAACAGGAGGTAGGAAAAATGAAGAAGAAGTTTTTGCTCACCCCCGGACCCACGCCGGTTCCAGAGCGGGTATTGACCAGAATGGCGCAACCGATTATTCATCATCGGCATTCAGAGTTCAAAAAAATTCTCTCTGAGGTCAAAGAGGGGCTGAAAAAAATTTTTGCCACTAAAAACGATGTTCTAATCATTGCTTCCAGTGGCACGGGCGCAATGGAGGGAGCGGTTTCAAATACGCTTTGTAAGGGAGACCCGGTATTAGTGATTCGGGGCGGTAAATTTGGAGAAAGATGGGCAGAGATAGCAGAGGTTTATGGATTATCTGTGGATTGTTTAGATGTGGAATGGGGAAAAGCACTTTCCTTAAAAGAATTGGAAAATAAACTTAAAAGTAAAAACTATAAAGCGCTTTTGATTCAGGCCAGCGAGACTTCTACCGGTGTGAAATATCCGGTGAAAGAGGTTGCGGGGCTGACCCGGAATCGGGATACCCTTTTGATTGTGGACGGTATCACTGGGGTTGGAGTGTTTCCTCTGCTAATGGATGAATGGGGAATTGATGTTTTGGTCACAGGCAGTCAAAAGGCGCTGATGCTTCCGCCTGGGCTTGCCTTTGTGGCTTTGAGTGAGAGAGCCTGGAAAGCCTGCGAGAAATCGGATTTACCCAAATACTATTTTGATTTCCGAAAAGAAAGAAAAAGCTTGGCTAATGGTGAGACCGCATATACTCCGGCGGTGAGCCTGATTGTGGGTCTGCATGAGGTGCTGAAAATTATGGACGAGACCGGGATGGACAAAATCTATGCGGAAAATGCCAAAATGGCAGAGGCGACCAGAGAGGCAATGAAGGCGTTAGGCTTAGAGTTATATGCGCCAGAATCCCCAAGCGAGGCTTGCACCGCGGTCAAGGCGCCTTCCGGAGTGGATGGTCAAAATCTGGTCAAAGTTATGCGGGATAAGCACGGCTTTGCCATTGCTGGTGGACAGGGTAAGGCAAAGGGGAAAATTTTCCGAATCGCACATATGGGATATATTAACCGATATGAGCTGATTGCCTGTATCTCTGCTCTGGAACAGAGCTTAGTGGAACTTGGTTATCATGCACCGATTGGGGCTGGCGTGAAAAGGGCTTTAGAGATTTTAGGGGATTAAAACCGGAGGGAGAAAAAAATGAAGGTTCTAATTAGCGATAAACTTGCGCCTGAAGGGATTGAGCTTTTTAAGAAGGCGCCAGGGATAGAGGTGGATTATAAAACTGGGCTTAAACCAGAAGAGCTGAAAAAAATTATTGGAGAATATGATGGCTGGGTAGTGAGAAGTGCGAGCAAAGCAACCAAAGAACTGATTGAAGCTGGTAAAAATTTACGGGTAATTGGCAGAGCCGGCATCGGGGTAGACAATGTGGATGTGGAGAGTGCTACCAAGCGGGGGATTGTGGTGATGAACACTCCGGGTGGAAACGCGGTGACCACTGCGGAGCATACCATCAGCTTAATGCTTTCTTTAGCTCGGAAAATTCCTCAGGCTTATCTTTCTATGAAAGCAAAGCAGTGGGAAAAGGGGAAGTTCACTGGGGTAGAGGTTATGGGAAAGACCTTAGGCGTGATTGGTTTAGGCAATATCGGGTCTGTGGTTGCGGACCGAGCATTGGGCTTAAAGATGAAGGTGATTGGATATGACCCATTTGTCAGTGCGGAGGTGGCGAGAAAAATCGGGGTGGAGATGGTGAGCCTGGAGGAGCTTTTTGCTCGCTCGGATTTTATCACGGTTCATGTGCCAAAAACTGAGGAGACCAAAAACCTGATTAACGCTAATGCCTTTGCCAAGATGAAGAAGGGAGTGCGGATAATTAACTGTGCCCGGGGCGGAATCGTGAATGAAAAAGAGCTGGTGGAGGCGATTAAATCAGGCAAGGTAGCAGGCGTGGCTCTGGATGTATTTGAAAAGGAACCGCCAGAATTTGGAGAGCTATTTGAGTTAGAACAGGTGATTTTCACTCCTCATTTAGGCGCAAGCACAGATGAGGCTTTGGTTAATGTTTCTATTGCGATTGCGGAGCAGGTGATTGATTATCTGCTTAATGGAGTGATTCGCAATGCGGTCAATTTCCCGGGCGTGAGCAAAGAGGTGCTGAGCGAGATTTCTCCTTATATCAATTTAGCGGAGCGGATGGGAAGGCTGGCGGGTCAATTACTGGGCTCTTTAGCCGGTCTGGAGGTGGAATATAGCGGAGGGGTTGCGGAGCTTAACACCAAACCCATTACCCATGCGGTTTTGAAGGGGCTACTGGAGAGTCTGCGGGATGAGCCAGTGAACTATGTTAGTGCGCCAGTTATAGCTAAAGCAAAAGGAATTATGGTAAAAGAGACTTTGTCGTCTGAATCTGGGGACTATACCAGTTTGATTCGGCTTCGGATTAAAGACCATGAGCCAGAGCTTGGGGAGATTGCGGGCACCTTATTTGGAAAGACCGACCCCAGGATTGTTAAATTTGGAAGGGTGAGTTTAGATGCGATTCCCAGTGGCTATATCTTAGTGGTGAGGAATTATGATAAGCCGGGGGTGATTGGCAACATCGGCTCGCTTTTGGCTCGGCATAATATCAACATTGCTCGGTTCCAATTAGGAAGAGAGGCAGGAGAGGCGATTTGTATGGTGAATGTGGATGGTGTGATTCCGGAGCCGATTCTGGAGGAAATTGGGAAATTGCCAAATATCATCTCTGCCAAACAGGTGAACCTGGGATAAATTTGAAGGAGGCAATCATTATGCCGGTAATGGCTTTGATTGGGTGCCAGTGGGGGGATGAAGGAAAAGGCAAATTGGTGGACTATTTTGCGGAAAAGGCAGAGGTAGTGGTTCGGTTTCAGGGAGGAAATAATGCCGGTCATACCCTGGTGGTGAAGGGAGAGCAGATTATTCTTCATCTAATCCCCTCTGGGATTTTGCATCCGAAAAAGCTCTGTATTATCGCTAACGGCGTGGTGATAGACCCTGCGGTTTTGCTTGAGGAGATTAAGCTTTTGAAATCAAAAGGGTATTTTCAAAATGATGCTCAACTCAAAATCAGTGAGCGCGCACAATTGATTCTTCCTTATCACCGCTTGATTGACCAAGCCGGTGAGGCTAAAAAAGGCGCGGGAAAAATCGGCACCACCGGTCGGGGGATTGGTCCTGCTTATGCGGATAAAGCCTCCAGAATCGGAATTCGCTTCTGCGATTTGAAGAAACCAGAAGCCTTAAAAGAAAAGCTCGGCAAAGCCATTGACGAGAAAAATTTTTACCTGACCAGAATTCTGGAATTAGAGCCGATTGAGAAAGATAAAGTGATTGAGGAATTTCTTGGCTATGCTCAAAAACTCAGCGGATATGCGGAGAATACCAGCCTCTTAATTCATCAGCTAATCCAAAGGGGCAAAAAAGTCTTATTTGAAGGAGCCCAAGGCACGATGTTAGACCTTGACCATGGCACTTATCCTTTTGTCACCAGCAGTAATACCGTTGCGGGTGCGGTTTCAGTAGGAAGTGGAATCAGTCCCAAGCTGATTGAGCGGATTGTGGCGGTGTGCAAGGCATACACCACAAGGGTGGGTGCGGGACCTTTTCCCACCGAGCTAAAAGATGAATTAGGAGAGAGGCTCAGAGAAAGGGGCGGAGAATATGGCGCAACCACAGGCAGACCAAGAAGATGTGGCTGGCTGGATTTGGTCCAGCTGAAATATGCTATGCGGGTAAATGGGATTACTGACCTGACTATCACCAAGCTGGATGTGCTTTCTGGACTTGAGAGGATTAAGGTTTGCCTGGGCTACAAATATAAGGGCGTAAAACTTCCAGATTTTCCCGCGGAGATAGAGATATTGGATAATGTGGAGCCGATTTATAAGGAGCTTGAAGGCTGGAAAGAGGATTTAAGCCAGATTAGAAAATTTAAAGAGCTTCCCAAGCCCGCAAAAGATTATCTTAAATTTATTCAAGACCAATTAAAAGTGCCTTTACTGGCAGTGAGCACTGGCAAGGAGCGGAGCCAGATAATCAACCTCAAACCGGTGTTTAAAACTAAAACCAGAAAATAAAAGCCGAGTTAAATCTCCCCATCCTCAAGCCCTTGATACATCTCTTCCAAAAGCTCTTTATACTTCTCATAGACCACTTTTCTTTTCAGCTTCATAGTTGGAGTAATCTCTCCGCTCTCCTGAGTGAACTGGTTGGGTAAAATTTTAAACCGCTTGATTGTGCAATAACTGGGCAAGCGTTTGTTAAGCTCGCCAATTCTCTGTTCAATGAGTTTATAAACCTCTGGCTGTTGGCTCAACTCAGAGAAATCCTTGAACTTGATTCCATTCTGCTGGGCCCAGTCCTTAATGGCTTCCTCTTCCAAAGTGACCAGCCCCACTAAAAATTTCTTCCTATCTCCATAGGCTAAAAACTCGCTTATGAACATATCGGTCTTCATCAGGTTCTCTATATTCTGGGGCGAGATATTTTTTCCGCCGGCAGTGATAATCAGGTCCTTTTTTCGGTCCGTAATTTTTAAAAAGCCCTGTTCATCTATCTCGCCAATATCCCCGGTCTTGAGCCAGCCATCCTCAGTAAAAGCGTCTCTGGTCTGCGACTCATCTTTAAAATATCCCTTGAAGACATTTCCACCCTTAACTAAAATCTCTCCATCCTCCGCAATTTTAATCTCTACTCCTCTTAAGGGATGACCAACCGTGCCAATTTTAATTTTCCCCGGTCTGGTGATGGTAGAGGGAGCGCTGGTCTCGGTCATTCCCCAGCCTTCTAAAACCATAATATTCATCGCATTGAAAAATTCCAAAATCTCTGGCGCAATCGGAGCCGCAGCGCTGACCATAAACTTAATTCTCCCCCCAAACCGCTCCTTAACGCGCTTGAACACTAAAAAATCCGCCAAGTGATGAACCAGATTTAAACTAAATGGTATTGGCTCTTTTTTGAGTTTATACGGGGTCACTCTTTTCCCGATGTTTAATGCCCAGTAAAATAATTTTCTCCGGAGCTTAGGCGCCTGCTCTATATTTTTCAATAGCCGAGAATAAATTTTCTCATAGACCCGAGGCGCGCCTAAAAGAATCGTGGGCTTGGTCTCAATTATATTGTTAGCCAGCTTATCTATCCCTTCTGCAATGGCGATTTTGATACCCCGGAAAATCCCGAAATAAATCCCCCCAATTCGCTCATAAGCATGCGCATAAGGAAGGTAAGATAATTCCAAATCCGAATAATCCACACCCTCCGTAGAGAGTAGCTCCTCCATCATATCCTCCAAGGCATAATAGGTCCAGATGATATTGCCGTGAGTGAGCATTGCGCCTTTTGGAGGACCCGTGGTGCCGGAGGTATAAATTAGGGTGAGAAGATGGTCTGGAGTGAGAGATTGAATCCTCTTCTCAAGCTCCTCAGGATGACTTTGGGCATATTCTTTTCCTAAATTCCGAAGCTGGGCAAGGGTAATGGCATCCTCAGGTAAATTCTCTATCTGGTCAAGCATAATCACCTTTTTTAACCCCGGCATCCTCTCCACCCGGTCGTCTAACTTTCTTAACTGCGCCCAATTAGACACAAAAATAAATTTCGCCTCGGAATGATTAACTATATATTCCACCTCATCTGCTAAATTAGAAGGATAAATCGCGCTGGTGGCACCACCCGCAGAGATAATTCCAAAATCTCCATAAATCCATTCCAAGCGGTTCTCACTCAAAATGCAGACCCTATCCCCGATTTCTAATCCCAGCGCAACCAAGCCATTGGCAATCTCTCTAACCACCTCACCCGCTTCTCGCCAGCTAATCTCTCACCATCTCCCCTTTTCTTTGTTTAGAAATAAAGTTAAGTCTGGATGGGTTTTGGCTCGCTCAAAGAACTTTTGAGGAATGCTTTGTTCCTGCTTGCTCATTAGCTTCTCCTTGGTTGGAAGTTGAATTTTTCTCCTTCCATTTATTGAACAGCTCCTTCAGCCGAGTAGGATACTCGGAAATAATCCCATCCACTCCTAAATCCAACGCAGATAAAATATCTCCTTCTTGATTCATCCGATAGGGAACTAATTTTGCACTATCTGCTTTTGTCCAGCTAACCATCTTTTTATTCAAGAGAGCTGGGGTGGGATGAATTAGATAAGGACGAATCAAACCCGCATACCAATTTTTCCGAACCCAGGACAAGAAATCATCTCTAAGATAAATTCCCAGCCTCTGGCTCGGGTCTAAGGATAAAATCCGAGCAAACACCAAGGGATGATAACTGGAAAAAACCACCTGCTCCTCTATCCTTTTCTTTTTTATCAACCGAATCAATTTTTCCTCTAACCCATTGCTCAAAACATTTCCGCCATTTAGCTCCATAACCAGCATCATCTCATCCGGGACCAGCTCTAATAGCTCCTCTAAAAGCAAAATCCGCTCCCCACTATATTGCTCGCCAAACCAAGCTCCTGCATCAAGCCTCTTTAGTTCCTCAAAATCATAATCCGAAATTGAGCTTGGCTGACCCATAATTTTAGCTAATCCAGAATCGCTCATCACCACTAATTTTTTATCTCTGCTCGCCCGAACCGGAAACACCACCCCATCCATTCCTATATCTATTGCCTTTTGAAAAGCTGGAATGGTATTCTCTGGCGCTTCTCCACTTGCGCCCCGATACCCAAAAAGTAAAACCCTCTTCATCTCATTACTCCTCCACCTCAACTATCAAGTCTAACTCCACGCTGGCATTTCCCGGTAGCACATTTACGCCGGTGGTCACCCTGCTATGCCTTCCTCTTTCCCCAAAAATCTCCACCAAAAGCTCGCTTGCGCCATTAGCAATCTCTGCCTGAGCAAAAAAATCCGATTCACTGGCAATAAAACAATTCAGCCGAACAACCTGTTTCACCCGGTCAAGCGACCCAAGCGCAGATTTCAGAACCGAAAGCGCATTTAATAGACATAGCTTAGCGGATTCCTTAGCATCGTCTATGCTCACCTCTTTTGGCACCTTGCCCAGATAAATTATCTTTCCCTCAATTCTGGGTAATTGCCCAGAGATAAAAACCAAATTCCCAGCCCGGGTCCAAGGAAGATAATTCCCGACTGGAGCAGGCGGACTCGGTAAAACTAATCCCAATTCCTTAATTTTTTGCTCAATTTTTCCCATCCCTTACCCTAAAGCTAAATTGTAGCTTAATTTTATGGGGTTTTCCAGCCAGAACCTAAAAACCCAGAAAGGGGGAAATAAAAAAACCGCCAGATTCCTTCAAAGAAATCTAAAGCGGTTTTTTAAAACATTTAAGCTGGTGCGAGGAGGGGGACTTGAACCCCCATAGACTTATTAGGTCCACAAGGTCCTCAGCCTTGCGCGTCTACCAGGTTCCGCCATCCTCGCAAAATTTTAATTATTCTCCTGCTTCCGGAGCAGAAGGAATCTGCGGTCCCTGGGACTGTTGAGAGGGTCCTGCCGGCATTTGAGGTCCCGGAGCTACTGGAACGGATGGCGCTTTTATGGCTTTGCTCTGAAGATGGCTTGCTCTCCAGCTTAGACCCAGACTCAGGAGCATAAAAACCACTCCCAAGGCAACGGTCACCTTAACCAGAAAGCTCTGCCGACCGCTGGCACCACCGAAAAGGGTCTGACTCGCGCCCCCAAAGGCAGCGCCCAAGTCAGACCCTTTACCCTGCTGAAGCAATATCACCAAAATCAAAAACACTGCAACTACAATATGTATCAAATATAAAACTACACTCATTTGCTATTTTTCTCTCTGGAGTCCACTCCAGAGGCTTTCATAAAATTCAAATTATAGGTCAAAAATTCCAACAAACCCGGCTAACAGAGTTAAATAAGAGGTGGCTTCACCCTCAGTATCTTCCCAGTTATAAAGCAAATCCGCCCGAACACCGATATTATCCTTCACTGCCCAGTTCATTCCACCGCCAGCCTTTACATACATCCAGCTATCATCAGCACCGTCACTCACTCCCTTGTAACCGACTGTGGCAGTCACAAAAGGATAAATCGCTTTATCCAAATCAAAGGCATAAAGAACATTGACTCCAATATTGTATGCGGTATAATCGGCGCCATCACTTGCAGAAGTCACCCCTAACTCTCCACCAACCGCCAGGTTATCAATTACAAAATAATTGCCAATCGCACCCAAAGTTATCACTGTTCCTTCACCAGGGTCTAACTGGGTTGTTACACTAGCTCCCCCGCTTATCCAAAGTGTCCCTTTGTCAACTGCGTCTCCAGCAAACGCTGGCACTGCTAACAAACCAATTAACGCTACA
>Ga0123519_10015655_pt1 | contig 10620 bp, 10 predicted proteins | sample YelNatPaOPRAMG02_FD_87396 | JGI IMG/M metagenome (GOLD analysis project Ga0123519, IMG submission 87396) | Hot spring microbial communities from Yellowstone National Park - Yellowstone National Park OP-RAMG-02 (version 2) | ecosystem: Environmental > Aquatic > Thermal springs > Hot (42-90C) ...
TAAAGAACACTGGCGAAGCACCAGAAGGGACAGAAGAGGCGTGAGGCAAAATGAAAGGCCGCTCATTAAATATGCTATAGAATTCAATGGGTTACAAATGTCGGTTGACCGACATGGCATCCACAATAACCAGATAAGATAAAAAAATCCTTCATACGCAATTGGGGATAGCCACACTCATATTTGATTACGATAAAAATTTAGAAAATGAAATAAAAAAGGCCTGAGAATTTATAGTTCAAGGTTCAACGTTCAAGGTTTAAAATCATAAATTATGAAAATAGAAAAATTTGAGGATATAGAAACCGGGAAAGAGGCAAGAGAATTAGTGAATGGAATTTATGATTCCCTTAAGGATAGTAAGGACTACGAGACAGACCAGACAGACCGGATAAATCAAACCAACCAGGTGAACTAAACAGGCCAATCAGACCAAAATGTGTGGAATCGCCGGAATCCTGAACTACCGTAATGTCGGAGGCGTCAAAGACGCGGAGGCAGTCATGCGTATGACCGCCCGCATGGCTCCTCGTGGTCCAGATGGCGAAGGTCTATGGCAATCGCCTGATGGTCGAGTGGTTCTCGGCCACCGGCGGCTTGCGATCATCGATCTCTCGCCCGCCGCTGCGCAGCCAATGGTGGACCCGCTCACCGGTAACGTCGTCATTTTCAACGGCGAGATCTACAACTACCGCGAACTGAAGCACGACCTGCAAGCTGCCGGATACCGGTTCCGCTCCGACTCCGACACCGAAGTGTTGCTGCATCTTTACGCGCGGCACGGCGCGTCGATGGTCGAGCGGCTGCGCGGCATGTTCGCGTTCGCCATCTGGGATGCCCGCGCGCACAAGCTTGTCCTCGCGCGCGATCCGCTCGGCATTAAGCCACTCTATTACGCCGACGACGGCAAGACGCTGCACTTTGCATCCACGGTCAAGGCGCTGCTCGCCGGAGGGGTCAGTGACGCGCCGAGCGCCGCGGGCATGGCGGGCTTTTTCCTCTGGGGCCATGTACCGGAGCCCTGGACCTGGGTGGAGGCCATCCGCGCGCTTCCGGCTGGTTCGCTGCTCACCGTCGAGCGTGGCAAGCCCGTGGCCGCGCCGCGGCGCTACTTCGATCTGCGCGAGGAAATCCTTGCCGCCGAGCAATCGGCGCCGCCGAGCCGGGATTCCATTGAAGAGGCCCTTGCCGCGGTCGAAGACTCGGTGCGGCAACACATGGTCGCCGATGTGCCAGTCGGCGCGTTTCTCTCTGCCGGACGCGACTCCACGCTGATCGCCACGCTCGCGGCGCGACACGCCGGCGGGCCGCTGCGCACCCTGACGCTGGGCTTCGACGAATACCGCGGCACACCGAACGACGAGGTGCCCGTGGCGGAACGCGTCGCCGAACTGCTTGGAACGGCGCATGCCACGCGCTTTGTCAGCCGGGAAGACTTCGAGGCGGCCCGGCAGGAGATTCTCGATGCGATGGACCAGCCCAGCATCGACGGCGTGAACACCTGGTTCGTCGCCCGCGCGGCGGCGCAGAGATGGCGTGTGTCCGATGACCACGTCGCGCTGGGCGCTACGATTCCCCGCGTGCGCTCGCGGCGGATCAAGTCCGCCAGGTGCTTAGAGTCTTGCGTTGTGCAGAGGGACCGCTTTCGATGAAGTCGCTTTTTTTTGCAACGACTGTTTTCGTTGCGCTCATGCCAAGTGTGCCCGAACCGGCGGATCCGTTGGCAATTGCGTTTGCAGTGCTCGCAGGCCTGTTGTTCCTGAGCTGGTTCATGACAACAACGATGAAGGGTACGCTGCCCAAGTCCACCAGCGGCGCATGGCTGATTGTGTTCGTTGTGCTTGTCCTGCTTTCTGCGCCGACGGCCATGCTTTTCGAAACACCGTTCGATCTGTGGCTGCGCGGCGCAATCCCGTTCTTCTTCTTGCTCACTTTCTTTCCTGCCCTGCAGATCGCAGGCCGTGATCCTCACTGGGTACTCGACGTGCTGTTTCTCTCGGCGGTCGCCTGGCTCGTGAGCACGATGACGGCCGCAGTCGTCGCCGTGCCCGCGGTGCTCAGCGGAGAAGTGCAGCGCATCACGCATGCGACCGAGGCTTGGGCGGCCTTTCAGTTGCCCTACGCGATGGTGGGATTGGCGCTCGCGCTTTTCCATCCTTCGCGTTGGCTGCATGCCGTGCGGTGGCCGTTGGCCTTCTTGTTTTCTTGTGTCCCTTTGTTTGCGGTGAGCCGTGGGCAGATCGCGGCTGTGGTGGCGATCTGGCTGGCCTATTTCACTCGTCTGCCGGCGGCCGCGAAGAGGCGTGCAGCGTTGCCTGTGCTGCTGCTGGTTAGTGGCATCGCGATCCTCGTTTGGCAGTCGGCGCTGCATGAGGCGTTGCTTCAGCGTTTTTCCGACACGGGGGGGGGTGACAACTCACGCTGGCTGGAACTCGAGTACGCGTTCGGGCAGTTTCTCGAGTCGCCCTTGCTTGGCAAGGGTCTGGGGCATCAGATTCCTGCCGAAGTGACGTTCGCCGGTGATTGGCAGACGATCACCAGTGCCGGCGTGGATACCGTCGGCTACATGCACAACGTGATCGGTTACCTGCTGATGAACCTCGGGATGCCCGGGTTGATTGCTTACGTGGGATTCATTGTGGCCGCACTGCCGCGGGGAAAAGCAGCTTTCAGTACCACGGATCTAGATGCTTGGTGGGCTGCTGTGGTTGTTGTATTTGCACTCCTGCTGTGGTTCGCCCTTCAAGCCGCTTTCAGACTCATTCAATGCAATTTGTTGCTCGCGGTTGCTGTTGCTGTGCTTGCGGCACTAAGAACCAAACGATCTCGCGGAGCGATCCTCGATGCGCGCCCTGCTTAGAACGGGGTCTGCCATTCAGGCGGCATCGGCGCTGACCCTGGTCGCGCAAAACATCCTCGCGCCTCGCTTGATGGGTGCGGAGCACTATGGGACTGCCGTATCGCTCCTGGCGTTGCCCTTGTTGCTGCAAGGCGTGGTCGAGCCGATGGTCAACGGTACCGCTATCGCGGCAAGGTCTCGCCCGGATCATTGGGTGGTCGTGCGCCAAGTCTGGTTGCAGCTCGGTGCGCTTGCATCCATCGGGGCGATGGGCGTCGTCGTCCTTGGGGCGAAGCGGCAGGCCGACGTGGTTCAGTTGGCGTTGCTGGGTGCGTTCGTGATATTCGTGCTGGCGAACACTGCGCTGCGCGGCATCGCGTTTGCCGGTCAGCGTCACATGACGCTGGCGGCCCACTACGTCATCGCGCTGGTCGCCAGCTTGGCCTCCATTCCGATGCTGATGCACTGGGGGGCGTCGGGGTACTTGGCGATGATGTGCCTGGTGCAGGTGGCCGTGCTCGGCACTCTGCTTGCTGACAGCGGTCTGCGGGTGGAAGCACGCAGGATCCTGTTCGCCAGCAGCGCCCCGTCAGGGTTCGCCTTTGTTCGCACGTACTTGGCCAATCTCGCACCGCGCGCCAGCGGTATGGCGCTCGGTCCCGGTCTGCTGGTCGTGGCGAGCGCACAACTTTCGGCAGCGGGGCTCGCGGAGTTCAAGGTCTGTCAAACGCTCGCCGGGGCGCTGGCTTATGTGCTGCCGCTGAACCCAGCACTGCTTCAGGCACATGCCGCCGCGTCGCGCCGCGCGGCCGCCGATGCCCGGCCGCCAGTGGAAACCTATGGAGTGCGCGCGCTCATTTTTGGTGCGCTCATGGTCGGCTTTGCGGCGGCAATCATCTGGCTACTGTACCCGCAAATCACCTCGTTTCTGCTCGCCCAAGCGGGCAATGCGTATCACTTTCAGTTCCGCGCGCTCATCTGGGCGGCCCCGTTTTTCGTCGCTGCCCCGCTGCTGAGCAGCATGCTGCTGGGCCTCGGGTTGGAAACGATGACGTTGTCCATCAGCGCGCTCTGCGTTGTGGCGACGTTGCTCGTTGCCGTCTTTGTCGGAGCCGCCGCAGCGTTCGTACTCGGCTCAATGCTCGCAGCCATATGGCCTGCTGTGGTGGGGTGGCGGCTTGGTTTCCGCCGGACGCGGGGATAGTGCCGCAGAGGGCAAGGATGCAGAGAGATCGCATGGAGCAAGAACAAGTGCGTACGAAGCAGCAAAAAGTACCGAACACAGGCGCCATCGACCGCGCGGGGAGCCGGTGCCCGCTTTGCGCGGCTGAGGACTTTGCACCCTTCCGCTTTGGCCTGCTGCGCTGTGGCGGCTGCGGGCTGGTTGTCGATCCGGCGATTTTTCAATCCGGGGCGGCCGAGGCGCTGAACGAAGAGGCGTTTGGCGAGGCATACGACACCGGGCGCTCGTTCTGGGTGCGCTCGTTCGAGGCTGTGAAGAACCGCCGGTATCTCGCCAACCTGCGCCGCGCCGGAGTGACGGGCGGCAGACTGCTGGAGGTCGGCGTGGGCAGAGGTTCGTTCCTGGCCGCCGCGCGCGAAGCCGGCTTCGAGGTCGAAGGCTGCGATCTGTCTGCCTCATTGTGCCGGCGCGTGCAGCAAGCCACCGGGATTACGGTGCACAACATGTCTCTCGAACAATTGCCACAGGACGCTTATGACGTGGTAGCGATGCACCATGTGCTGGAGCATGTCGCCGACCCCGTGGGTTTCTTGTGTGCGGCGCGCGAGCGGCTCAAGCCCGGTGGCGTGCTGCATGTGGCAGTGCCAAATGTGGGGTGCTGGGAGGCACGGCTGCGGGGATGGAACAGTTATGAGCCTTATCACGTGCTTTATTTCGATCCGCATACTCTCGTTAGGGCGATCAACGCGTCAGGCTGTCGGCTCGTGCAGGTGCGTACGTTCGAGGCTTTTTCTGTCTGGTTTCTCGCAATCCTGCGCTCCCTACGCGATCCGCGCCATGCGCCTGAACCTTCCGTGCAGAAGAGTCCTGCGGGTGCGCCGGCCGCAGTGGAACATGCCTATCGCCTCGCAATGGTCATCACGGGACTGCTCACCTGGCCGCTGCGCCGGGTTCAAGGTTGGCTCGGCAAGGGCGACGAGCTGATGGCCGTTGCGCGTCGGGAGTCGTGACATGACCGCGCCGCTCACCGTCATCATCCTCACCTACAACGAAGAGCTGAACCTGCCGCAGGCGTTGCGCTCTGTGTGTGGTTGGGCGCAACAGGTCATCGTGCTCGACAGCTTCAGCACCGATCGTACGGTGCAGATCGCCCGCGAGTGTGGCGCCGAGGTGCATCAGCACCGCTTCGAAGACTATGCCAAGCAACGCAACCATGCGCTGACGCTGCCGATCCGCTCGGAGTGGATCCTGTTTCTGGATGCGGACGAATGGGTGCCGCCAGAGCTGCAGCGCGAAATCGCCGAGATCATCGACTGCAATCCACCCGAAGACGGCTTCTATATCAAGTGGCGTTTCATCTGGATGGGGCGCTGGATCCGGCGCGGCTATTACCCGACGTGGATCCTGCGACTGGCGCGCAAGGGGCGCGTGCGCTGCGAAGAGCGGCAGGTCAACGAGCATCTGATCGTCGATGGAGCCGTGGGGTATCTCCAGCACGACTTCATCCACGAGGACCGCAAAGATCTCGCCGACTGGATCGCCAAGCACGTGCGCTATGCCCGGCGTGAGGCCGACGAGTTGATCAAGCGAGAACGGTATGTGGTGCAAGAGGAGATTGACGCGCGCCTGTTTGGGACACAGGCGCAGCGCAAGCGCTGGCTGCGGCGGCATGTCTGGGAGCGGCTGCCGCCGTTCGTCCGTCCCTGGCTGTTTTTCTTCTACCGCTACGTGTTGCGCGGTGGCTTTCTCGATGGCAGGGCGGCTTTCGTGTACCACTTCCTGCACGCGCTCTGGTTCATGATGTTGATCGATGCGTTCTGGTTCGAGCGTCGGCTGACGCAGTTGCGTGCAACGGGAGACAAACACTAATGTGCGGCATTGCCGGGTTCAGTGGCCGCTTCGAGCCGGAGGAGTTGGCAGCAGCATTGCAAACCGTTCTGAATGGGGATCATGAGGCCGCTGGCCAAGCGGCTCGTCGTCAATCCATGCTCTATGATTGGCGCCGCAGTGCAGAGATGACATGGAAGTTTTTGACTGAAGTAGCGGGTAAGTTTTGATGTGTGGAATTGGTGGTTGGTTATCTTCTAAGCAGATCCCTCGTGCCCAACTCGAGAGAATTGCCGGGCTGTTTGTAAAAGGGTTGGCCCATAGGGGGCCAGATGACTCTGGTGTTTACGTTGAAGAGGATTCAGGCCTTGCCCTTGCTCATATAATTTTTTTCTTTATTTGCTTGGCTCCTGAAGAGTATCAACAAATTTATACAGCTGATGACCGTGCCGCGGCTAGTCATTAGCGATAGGCCTATATATACCTAAAACTGTTTGCCAATCTGAGGATAATCTTAAACTGTTCCAATGGTACAATTTTAAAACACACATCCTTAAATTATGCAACCACAAGAAGTTATAGTTTATCGAGCTCTGAATTCTTCTTACCCTAAAAAATCTCCATTTCATCCAGATAGCCCTTACCCTGAGTATAGCTTCAGTGACCTTGCCTCTGAACGAAATGAAGTGTATGAAGCGGTACGAAGTTGCCTGTATCTCGCAGGTCTTGATCTCGAACATTATGGGACATCTGCCTGGAACCCATTGAAAGGCCTGATTAACCCTGGCGAGACGGTTTTGCTTAAGCCAAATCTGGTAAAAGAGTATCATCCCCGTGACCCTGACGGCTGGAAATATGTGCTGACTCACGGAAGTGTCATTAGAGCGGTGACTGATTATATATGGAAAGTGTTGGATGGTCGAGGTACAGTCATTGTTGCCGATGCTCCCCAGACCGACTCATCTTTTGGGAAAATCGTGTCTATCCTTGGTTTGGATGTGATTCGTGACTTCTACTGCGCCCAAGGGCTGGACTTTAGGCTGATAGACCTACGCCAAGAGGAATGGATTAATCGGGATGGCGTCATTGTCAGCCGCTACCGCTTGTCTGGCGATCCCAATGGCTATATTTGTTTTGACCTGGGCGAATTCAGTGAATTTGTTGGCCACGGCGGCGCTGGACGCTATTATGGTGCCGACTATGACGCCAGAGAGGTCAATCGCCACCACAGTGGCGGTCATCATGAGTATTTGATAGCAGGTTCTGCCATCCAGTGCGATGTCGTTTTTAATTTACCCAAGCTCAAGACTCACAAAAAGGCGGGTATTACGGTAAGTCTTAAGAACCTGGTAGGTATTAATGGCGATAAAAACTGGCTACCTCATCATACTGAGGGAGATCCTTCCGTTGGTGGGGATGAGCATCCTAACCCAGATATCAAACACAAGGCTGAAAGGGTTCTGCTTCCATTTTTCTACAGGCTTGCTTTTCGGATACCCGGAGTTGGACCGTGGCTTTTTCGCTTGGCGCGACGTGTTGGGACTCAAGTGCTTGGCGATACTGAACAGGTCATACGTAGTGGAAATTGGTGGGGTAACGACACAGTGTGGCGCATGTGCCTGGATCTCAATAAGATAATCCTGTATGGCAAACCGGATGGCACACTGCGCTCCGGCACACCCGACAATCGCAAACGCCACTATGTATTGGTAGATGGTATTATCGCTGGCGAGGGTCGAGGGCCTATGAACCCAGACCCGATCCCTGCTGGAATCCTTGTCTTTGGCTTGCATCCAGCCAGCGTGGACGCTGCGTGTGCTTATCTGATGGGTTATGATCCAGAATGCATTCCCGTTGTACGGCAAGTCTTTAGATGTCGGCATTATCCACTGGCAGAGTGGGACTGGCGCGATGTTCGGCTTATCAGCAATCGGCGGGAGTGGAATTGTTTGCTCCCAGATATTGCAGAGGATGCCACTTTCCAATTTCAACCTCATTTTGGATGGAAAGGCCATATAGAACGGATCAGCAAATATAGAGACTTGAGCCATGGCTGATAAAGAGGCATTATATCTCAAGCTACCTGTTACGCTACAGAACATTTTCTGTAGCTTGGAAGGATGGAGGATTAAGCGCAGCCGTTTTGGGGGAGCATTTCAGACTTTGTTGCTGGAAGCTGAAAGCCGCACTTTCTGGTCAGTGGAACATATCCAGGCCTATTGTGATCAACGTTTACGAGCCTTTATCCGTCACTGTGCTCATACAGTACCCTTTTATCGCCGACGTTTTCAGGAATGTGGCATCTCTCCCAACGACATTCAGACTCTGAAGGATTTGCAATACCTTCCAATTCTTACGAAGGAAGAGGTGCAGGTTCATTATCCCGAATTGGTTTCCGAGGCAGTGCCCAAGGAACAGCAAATTATAACCCATACCAGTGGTACCACTGGTGGTGGATTACGCTTCGCTACCACCTTACGTGCCGCTCAAGAACAATGGGCTACCTGGTGGCGCTACAGACGCTGGCATGGTATTCAATTGGGTACATTATGTGGTTATTTTGGTGGTCGTTCGGTGGTTCCCCTTTCCCAAAGCCGTCCACCGTTCTGGCGCTACAACATCCCAGGGAAACAAATCATGTTCAGCGCTTACCACATGAGTCCTGCCAACTTAGGTTATTACATAGATGAACTTCGGCGAAGGCGTCCACCATGGTTACATGGTTACCCCTCGCTGCTGGCATTGTTGGCGGCCTATATTCTCGAGTCAGGCATTGACCTCGGGTATGAAGTGCGCTGGGTAACGACTGGAGCAGAAAACCTGTTGGCGCAACAGGCTATTTTAATAGAGCGGGCTTTTGGGGTGCGGCCCAAACAACATTATGGCATGGCCGAGGCAGTGGCGAACTTTTCCGAGTGCGAATATGGAGCTCTGCATGTGGATGAAGACTTTGCTGCGGTCGAATTCGTACCACACCCAAGCGGCTTGGGTTTTAAAGTTATTGGTACAAACTTTACTAATTTAGCTACCCCCATGTTGCGTTACGATATAGGTGATATTGTTACTCTAAGTGATAATGTGTGCACCTGTGGAAGACCCGGTCGCGTTGTTGCAACCGTTGATGGGCGAAACGAGGATTATGTCATCTTGAAAAGCGGGGCACGCATAGGACGCATGGACCATATTTTTAAAGACATGGTAAATATTAGAGAGGCACAAATTTATCAGCGCCGAATTGGCGAATTGATAATTCGTATTGTGTGTGGCTCCAGATATAATGAAGATGATGAAAAAGTATTACTTCGAGAAGTCAGAAAGCGGGTGGGAGAAGACACAGAAATTTTATTAGAATACGTAAATCAAATAAGACGTTCAAGAACGGGAAAACTACGACTTGTGATTTCAGAAATTGAACAAGGTAAGTTGGAAAAAAGCGGATGTCTTTAATCGACCTTATAGCCGGTGCTCGTCCTAATTTTATGAAGATTGCACCCATTGTGGACGCGCTCAAAGAAGCGCAATCGCGTGGAAGTTCTCTCGAGTGGCGGATTGTGCATACTGGTCAGCATTATGACAGGAAATTATCCGATACATTTTTTGCTGAATTAGGGATTCCTGAGCCTGATGTCAATTTAGGGGTGGGTTCAGGAACTCAGGCGCAACAAACTGCAGGGATAATGGTGGGCTATGAGAGGCTTCTTCTGGAAAAACCCAGTGATTTATGTCTCGTTGTGGGGGATGTTAATTCTACAATGGCCTGTGCTATTGTGGCACGAAAATGTGGGATTCCGGTGGCACATGTGGAAGGAGGGCTTCGCTCCCGAGATTGGAGTATGCCTGAGGAGATAAATAGAGTAGTGACTGATTCCATCAGTAGTTGGTTTTTCACAACCCTTGAGTCCGCAAATCAAAACCTCAAGAGAGAAGGAATTGGAGAAGAGCGAATCTTTTTTGTTGGGAATACTATGATTGATACCTTGCTAAAGCATAGGCCAAGATTCAGGCAACCAGATATATGGAAAGAGGTGGGGTTAAAGCCGCAAAGTTATATTGTTCTGACGATGCATAGACCCGCCAATGTGGATGATCCTACAAAATTGACAGCTATACTGAGAGCAATTTCAACCTCATCTAACGGCCTGCCGGTGATATTTCCAGTACATCCAAGGACAAAGAGATCTCTAAACGCTACCTCATCTCAATATGAAGGAATTATATGTACTGAGCCATTGGGATATCTTGAGTTTAATTACCTGGTTGAACATAGTCTTGGGGTTATAACCGATTCAGGCGGAATAACTGAGGAGACAACAGTATTGGGTGTTCCATGCATTACGTTACGGGATAATACCGAGAGGCCTGAAACGGTGACCATTGGCACCAATGAATTGGTCGGAACAGATCCGGCAAAGATTCCTCCTGTGCTTTTGCGTTTACTTTCAGGACAATGGAAAAAAGGCGATATTCCACCTTTGTGGGATGGCAAAGCTGCCAAGAGGATAGTGAATGTGTTGGAACGGTTGCTATAATGTGCCCCGGGTAGTCAGGTAATGAGGCAAGTGATTCAATCTTTGAAGACAGGCGCAATCGAGGTAGCTGATGTGCCGTGCCCTAAGGTCACAAAGGGGAAGGTTCTTATAAGGACCAGTTGTTCCCTTGTCTCAGCGGGCACAGAGCGGATGCTCGTTGAATTTGGCAAAGCTGGGTGGATAGAAAAGGCACGCCAGCAGCCGGATAAAGTAAGGCAGGTGATTGAAAAGATAAAGACTGA
>Ga0123519_10015657_pt1 | contig 10619 bp, 1 predicted proteins | sample YelNatPaOPRAMG02_FD_87396 | JGI IMG/M metagenome (GOLD analysis project Ga0123519, IMG submission 87396) | Hot spring microbial communities from Yellowstone National Park - Yellowstone National Park OP-RAMG-02 (version 2) | ecosystem: Environmental > Aquatic > Thermal springs > Hot (42-90C) ...
ATAACATGATCTTCCTTGCAGGTAAGCGCGAGGGTACAAATACACCACCAGCTATATATGGCCTCAAGAACGATGGTAACGAACAGTTGTCTCGCTGGATTTACTTGCTTCACAGTGGGGTGAATCCGAACTTACTAAGCGGACACGCAGGATCGGATGTACCAATTCCAGGTGTGGTTTATGATCCCAAGACTGGGGCATCCATGATCAATCCTCAGGTGTATTCGTCACCAGCGGTTTGGCAGGACAAGGTGTTTGTTACAGTCAGCGGAGACGCCGTGAACGACCCATTCACTGGACAACCGGGACCGACCGCGGCGCTATTGTGCTTTAAGGCAGACTCGAACTTTGTGATAAGAGTTACCGAGAGTGCAGGCTTCGGCGCCGGAGGCGCGGCTGTGAAAAAACCCAAGAGCCTTCGGGATCCAGTGACCGGACGCCGAAAGGATATCAAGCTCTGGCAGCCAAACCTTATGGAAGGCAGCGCAACTCCTCTTACACCACTTCAAATGGCAAGACCAGCCAGTTCCGCGAACGGGGTGTCGATTGACTATGATAAGGGCACGATAACGTTCGATAATTTCGATAAGATGAAGCTATTGGGTGGACCACTGGGCGTCCAACTTACCAACTGCTTCTCGCCGTCGCTGCCGGTTTGGGTTTTCGTGGACAACGTGGAGATACCCATAGATTGGAGCACTTGGGCACCAGCCAAGAATACGTGGTCTAAGCTAGGTGGTGGCAAGCCGTTCCCAACCGTTTCTGGCGATTCAGTCGACCTAAGCGGATGGAACAATCTGTTATGGTTCTTTGTAGTACCTCCGCATCCCGAGGGACCTTGCAAGGGTATTCATTCTTCCCCAGTCGTTATAGGTGACAATGTATACTTTGTCTGTGATGATGGATACGTTTACGCCTATCCGACAGAGCCCGGCGAGACTTCAGGTGGACCGGCAGATCCAAAGCTTTTGGTGTGGGAAGGCAAGATCTCGGAAGTTGCAGGGCAGGCGGCAGGAGTTGCCAATCTGTCAATCGCGGGTTCTAACGGTGTGTTGTTGATTCCAACTTCCGGCGGGCTTCACGCGTACGCGAACGCTACTACCCTCATAGCGGATGCCAATCGTGTTGTCGAAACGGACGGTGCGGGAGAAATAAGTTGGTCTCTGGGTTCTATTTCGTGGCCCATTTCGATTCCAAAAGCTGGCATGCCACCGATGACCAGTGGTCCAATCAATAAGCCCGCGAAGGTGAAATACCTTTCTGCCAATGAGCTTCTCGTTGTAAACACCGGTGCAAACCAGGTCTGCAGGGTAGACAAGAGTGGGAACGCAGGCATTGGAGGGCTCGCGGGCAAGTATATCAGGGGAATATACGATAAGTTTGCCGATCCCAAAAATCTATTGCGACCCGGACAGCCAACATATCTCTCGGGTCCAACGGATGCTATTTTTTGGCAAGAGTACGAGAAAGAGGGCGATACTACTAGGCGCGTCGACCATTGTCTCATAGCTGATTCTGGAAACCATCGCATACTGGATCTAGTCTACAGGTTCGAAGTGGATTCAAATGGAAACCCTGTCAGATTGATATCGACTGACAAGCCAGGCGAGCAGCCAGACCCTGCAACTGGGTTTTATCTACCGGAGCTGAACTGGGTTAGCGTTACCGAGTCGATCAACGAACGCTATGTGTACGAATGTATTCAGCTTGTAACGAACGCCGATGGTAGCCAGGATGTTTACGCTGCTGTGTCAAACTACCGCGGTAGCTTGCCGCCAGATGCAATTAACGTGTCAACTGTAGGACTAGGCGGGGCGATATTTGCTCTGCGGTACAGGGTGCCGACACCAAATGGATGGAACTACGCAGCTCCTGATTCAGGGCGAATAATAGCGGCTTGCGACAGGGTAGTTGACGCTGTGGGTATGGTTGGACCGGCTGGACGCACTATTCCACTTGCATGTCCCAGGTTTTTCCAAGTTGTGGATAGGCCTATAGGCAGAGGGCTTCTGATATGTGATAACTACGGAGTGTATGAGATCGGTCCGTTGGGTCCCCAAGCACCTCCAATCCGCCGGGGGCTGACCGACGACATGTATAGAAACATTCCAAGGGAAATGAAGGATTTCTCCGACGGTTCCATTGCCGGTGAGAATCCGCTCGGCGTTCCCTTGGTGGCTTCGTGTGTGCAGGAGCTCAAGAACGGCAACTGGCTCATAACCAACAGCTATTCGGGTTATGACATATCGGGTACCAAATCATTCTCAGGCGAGGTTTTCGAGCTGAGCTGGCAGGACGATGGAGTTAGGGTCAGGCGCGTAGAGTGGTGCACACCATCGCTTTACGTGCTGACAGAACCCGATCCGAACGATCCATCTAGAAAGATTCCGATCTGGCAGTCCTGGAAGCAACGTATGGAAACTAGTTATATCCTGCAACAACCTCGCTCAGCAGTGCGGCAAATGTGATCACACGACAATTGTCGCACACCTTTACAGACTTAAGAAACGCGCTTGCGCAACAGCGTTAAGCCTCCGACTGCGAAAGCAATCAGTGAGACGATAGAGGTTGGTTCCGGTATCACCTGCGGCGAGAAGCTTGTGACATAGGTCAATTTGGCCGAGTCTCCAACTGTGCCGTCGAATTCCGAAGACAGCAGCTCCGTCCAGTTTGCAGTTCGGAGTGCTCGCAAAGTACCGTCCTCACTTGTGTACCAGAATACCTGACCATCGTCTGAGACTGCGCACTGATGTCCCGCTGATGGAGTCTCTGCCGAAACAGTATTATCCATAATGAGTGCCCAGTTATTTGTTGGGTCAATGGATATTCTCCACGCGGCACCTTTCCCTGACGTGCGTCCGATGACTGCAAGGTATGGGTTTCCTGCCAGCATGAATACTACCAGATCGTCTGGTATGAGATTTGGCGAGAGTATGACAGCGCCCGTTCCCAGCGGTATTCCCGTAGCAACATCAACGGCGCGTATACTACCTGTGGTGTAAGTACTGTCTGAATTGTAGTTGGCTACAAAAGCATAGCCGTCCGTCCCGGCATTCGCCAGCACGCTGATCGCGCGAGCATTATAGCTATAGGGCAATAGCGAATATGAATCGGAAACCACATTTTCGCTAGCCCTGCAGGTCCAGGAGCTACGAGTGCTCGGCGAGTCCTTGATGTGGGCTATTAGCGCGACATCGCCGGATTTTCCCACGGCTACATCTGCGATCGTCGAGGCAGGTAATTCCCCAATGGAGACAAATGGCTGAGTCCAGTTTTCGTTAGTTGGTTTGACGTGTGCAAAGTACGCTTTGCCGCCAGAGACTCCTCCCGTTACGTAAAATCCTCCCTTTCCGTCCGCGGCTATCTGACGAGGAGATGGCACTTCCTTACCGTCAGCAGTTCTTAACTGGATGGTTGCGACTTCTTGCCAGATCGGAGTATCGAGTATGTTCCAGACGGTTCCTACTACGACAGAGCGTGACGTTTGATCTACTACATAAACGTACCGGCCGTCAGTGGCGACGCCTGCAAGCGTCGTGGTTCCGGGAGATGTGTTGTAGAGGCGGACCCAAGACTTGGTTCCCCATTTACCACTGTCGCGAAACAAGAACAATTCATTGGGCGTAGTCGCAATTGCATAATGGATTTGTGCCAATGCGTGCGCGCTTGCTATTGCAATTAACAGAACGGTTACAAGAACCGCACTAAGGGTTCCTTTTGTGGTCATGGGTTTCACCTCCCAGTACCCACTAGCTAATGGTGCGAACGTCATCGCGACTGCGGCAACGATGCCACGCGCTAGGTGGGTTTACAAGTGTTCCTTCATTGTGGGATCACTTTAATCCTCTTTGGATTGCTTTTGCTATAAGTTTGATGTGCATAATCTGTACCAGTGCTATATAATGGCTAGGTCGGAAAGGTGCAAAGAGCCTCGGCGGAACAATCGACATGTGCGAAAAGTCGAAAAACTGGCGTCGGAAAGTGATGTGGAGGACGGATATGAGGCATTTCACAGCAAGGTTGCTAAAACGGACCTTGGCTGCTGAATTTGCGTTGCTTTTGCTCTCAGCGTGTGCCTTAGCCCAGACGAGCCACAAAGTCGTTTGGCCCACGTACCATATGGATAGCCTGCGTAGGGGCCAGAACAAAGACTGCGTGGACATCACCAATCCTGCCTCACTTAATCTGATATGGGCTTTCCCCCGCGGTCTGGGTACTGCTGCCGATGAGGATCTTGCTGTCGTAGATGATCAAGAGCCAGAGTTTATTGCTGCTGATCCATGGACTGGTGGATTGAGATCGGAGCAAAGCTGGGAGGATCACTTCTACTGGACTTGGGCTAAGAGTAGGACGGATGTTGACTCCAGCGGCAAGCCCAACTACAGAGAGGTGCGTGTCATTTGGGAGTTTCCCAAATCTCTTCCCAGGGGCAGGTACCAAATCATGGTTTGGGTGCCGGCTGTCTATCAAGACGACTTCGATCCAGAGGGTAAACCACTTCATTCCAATACCACTCAGGCTGAATACACTGTCTACGACAACACAGGTGCCACGACAATCAAATTTGACCAAACTATTGGAGGCGAATGGCGACTACTCGCGAACAGGCAGTTCGATTTCAGTGGGACCGGCTATTACCGCGTTGAGCTTTCCAACGTCACGAACGATACCAAAGAAGCCATAGAAGCCGGACGCATCATAGTTGTTGCGGACGCAATAAAGTTTGTACCGGTCACTGGACTTGAGATATATGCTTCAGTTGCCAGCGCGGAGATTCCCTGGCAGGGCGAATGGGAAGAGTTCAAGGACAAAGATATCACGGGTCAAGAAGTCACCATACCCGCTGGTTCGTGGAGCGGTACAATCCCCGCAGTTTTTGCTTGCTCCGTGGAGTCCCCCCTCGGGAGCTTCGCAGGTGCACCTGACACTGGTGCAGTTTACGCCATAAACAGCGTCACGACTTCTTTAAACGCTTACAACGACACGGGAAAACTGGATTGGCAGCGAAATTGGGCTTTGTCTAGATTCTTGGGTACTACGATCTGGCGTTACCCCAGAAGTGCAGAGCAGCGGTATACGGGTTCTACGGTGAGCGGCAAGCCCGTTCCGCCGAACGAGATTGAAGGTCCTATCGAAGGTGGCATATATGCGTCTCCAACGCTGGCGCGAATAAACGATCCCAACCATCCGCTGGTCTGCTACGTCGCGGCTATGGACAGGCAAGTGTACGCTATTGATGCCGCGACCGGCGAGTTGCTGTGGAAAGGTCCTGGCGTGACTCTTGGAGAGAGAAGTCCGTCCAGCGTGCTTAATACTGCTGCGCAGCCAATAAGACCGGCTGATGCTTTTGGCGGGGAGTACCACGTCATACCATGTTCAAGTGCCGATCCCGCGCCGGAAGCAGTGACATGGAACTTTACGGAGGAACTCCGAAAAAACAATGGAGGTGAGCCTTCGGAAGGACTAGCCTACGCGGTTTACGTGTGGATCCCGCCGGCATTGGGTGAGGCGAAACCGCGTGCTCGCGACGCGACTTACACGATCACTTATATAGGTTCGTCTGGTTCGACAGCTACAGCCCAGATCAAATTGGACCAATCAAGTGTGGAAAACCAAGGGAAATGGGTGCAATTGGGCTCTTCATATTTCAACGTGAGCAAAGTCTCATTGTCCACAAAGACAGAAAAGATTGAGTCTGGTAGAACTGCGGGGGATTATGTTGTAGTTGCAGATGCCTGTATGATAGTGCCCAATACCATAGGAGCCTTTGGTTACTGCACTCCGGTTGTTGACATTGATTCCGATCCTAACCCGCCTGCACCTGAGCCTACTCCGTTGGCAAATAATGTTTTTGTTGTCAGTGCTAATGGTCGCGCTATGGCTTTTTACGCTGGCGTTACCAATACAAACAAGGTAGGGACTCTAAAGTGGATCTATCCAAAGGTTCGGACCACAATAAAGGTCACTGGAGATGCGGATATTGACGCTCCGGATATGGGCGAAATGGGGGCGTCTCCAGCTTATTGGAACGATCAGCTCTTTATAGCAGGCTTCAACGGTAAAATTCGTAAGCTGACCAGAGTTAAAACCGCATCTTTTGCTGATCCACCAACTGAGGCATGGGTTTGGCCCTCTGACGATACGCTTATCACACAGAGAGCTGGGTTTACGTCGACACCTGCAATCGACAAAGACCGGAACCAATTCGTGATTGGCTCGATTTATGGCATCTTCTACTGTTTTAGCACGTCAGGGACCGGCGGCCCGGACAACGATGGTCTTCTATGGAAATACCCCGACATCGACGAGAACAAACCCAGCCTACAGCTTCCGCTCGGAGCGTTTAGGTATTCTACCGCGGCAATTGCTGATGTGGCGGGAATGCATAGAGCGTGGATCGGTAGCACTGATGGCAGAGTCTATTCGTTTGACCTCGCTATCAACGCTCAGGATAGGCGACTGTGGGTAGAGTTTAATAACGACGGGTCCGTAAAGGCAGTCCACGGAACGTGGTACTTGGAACCGAACGCGTTAGCTCCTATACAGGCAGCACCTGCCCTGGATGGTGGCAACGGCTCTACGAAGCGCTGTGTTATGTTCGTGGGAGATATGCGCGAGAAGGGTGTACTGCACTGGTATGACGCCAATACGGGGGCTAGCGATTGGCGTTTCGATCCTAACAACCCTAATAGCACTACGGGCACTGTTTACCAAGGCTGGCGGACGGAGGGTGTTCTCTTTTCTTCTCCCAATTTGACTACTGTTGAGGTGTCGAATAGAAAAGTCAGTTACGTGTACAACGGGTGTAGCGACGGACGAGTGTATGCTTGGTCGCCGCATGGAGGGGCCTGGGGCGGTCGCTGGGCAGGCGGGGACTGGCCGTTTGAGGGTAGTCCCGACGAGCGGCAACAAGCAGAGGTTGCGCTGGCGCCGGACACGGATGTCCAGTTCGATATTTTCCCCTACGACTTCTGGAAATCGTCAAATGATTTCGCTGAGAAGTGCAATCCCAAGAAGCGTGATGCGAGCGGGAAGGAGCGCTATGTTCTGCCAGATCCGTGGCCGCCGACTGGGGACTGGCCCGCGATAGTTAGTGCGAATATGAAGCAACCGTCTACATCCTTGCTGAACAAGACGGATGATGAGATCAACAAGGAGCTTTTGAAATATGCCAGGGAAAGGCGCAATCACGTGTTTCCCAGTCCGACCAAGCGTACCAGCGGATCGAGCACGATCTACCTGGAATGGGGCGAGAAGATCAACATTATATTGTGGAACCTGCCGGCTCTGGACTACCTGTATCCTGGGGGTACCAGCAGCGCAAGCGCAAAAAAAGCTCAGATAAAGTTCAACTTGGTTAACGAAAGTCCTGGCGCAAGTGCCGGTAGCCAGATGAGAATATCTGGAACTGTTTCCAAACTCGTGGAATACACTGTTCTAGATAAAACTCCGCAAACCGCCTATGCAGATTCCAACAATCAGAATCCTTTCACGTACTATGATCCTCTTCAATATCAGGATGGAACGGAGGTAAAGCGCTGCTTCGCCGTGGCTCAAATCGATCTCAGGGCGACAGGTTCTACTCCGCCTAGTCCGGGTCCAAACTGGAAGCTCACTGTTGAAATCCGAAAGCTGTCTAGCACTGCGCGTAATGCCGCGGTTATTCCGATGACCATTCCGCTTGCGAAGTTGAAGGCTGGGGATGCGGATTCGATGAATGCTCCTGTTCCTGTCCTGACTGCTGCCTCCACGACAGATCCTACCCTTAAGAATTTTGTGCCACAGGATCTTGGGATAAATAATCCGTTAGCCATAAACACGGGCACTGGGAAGCTTGCGTGGAGCTATATCCCAAATCGAGACGATCCAGAAGCTCACTTTAATGGTAACGGTGCATTCACGACCGCAGGTGAGTTTGTGTCAGGTCCACTATCTTTGGATTTGGGTGCCGTGGCACACGGTACGTCTTCACCAGTTCGATTGGTTGGCATAATGGATAGAAGCGCCACGGGTTTACCGGACAGCTCTGGCCGACAGAATCGAATCGACCAATTTCGTGTGGCTGCGTCAGATTTGTGGTGGATGGGCGGTTACCAGGCGATAGAAAGCTCTGGGGGCGTTTTCTTCCCCTGGGAGTTTAGGCCAGAGTCTGCCGATTATCCGAATCTTTATAAAAGGTATCAGCGTTATAGAAAGGCTTACGACGATGCCGATCCCTCAAGATCTGCCACGACGCTTCCACCGTTGGTTCCGGACACGGCAGACCCAATGTCATACGACAAGGCGCGTCTGACACCTGACACTATCCAAGTGTCGGTGGAAGTGCCTAGGTTCCAGCCAGCTAACACGGTTGGATACCGAGCAGTTATGCAGGCTTATGTTGATTCAAATCGGAACGGCACGTTCGATTCTGGGAACGTGATCTTGGGACGTCCGACTACCTATCAAGAAGCATATCGAGAGTTCAGAGCGTCGCTCACTGTGCCGCCAGACCCAAGGATAGAAGTAGAAGAACAACTTATCGATATCGGGGCGGTTCCACATGGTTTCGGTGCGTTCTTGCCGGACTTCACTTCTGTGAATCCTGATCCCGCTGTCAAGCAATGGTTTAAACGCGTTACCATAAAGAACGCCGGAAATGTCAATCTATATAATGTGCGCATTGGCGACCCTAATATTCCGCTCTTCCTAATTCAGGATCCTAGAATCCCGGGACGTGCGTTCTTGTCTAGTCCGGTTCTGCCGGGTTCTAACATAAGGAGTTCCGTAGAGCTTATTATGCCTGCAGCCCCTTGGTTGCAGCAAATGAAGTTGGAGCCTTTCATAACTCGAGATCCAGCAAATCCTGCAGACCCCAGCCGGTTTGGTTACACTATTAGCAAGCCTAGAGTGGGAGATCCTGATCCGTCGGTCATGTCGATTCCAGACCGCAGGAAATGGTCTATGGACTACAGGTATTCCTCGGGCGGTCCCACGCCAGTGTATACGCAGGAAGCTGCGCGAGAGGCATATCGTGCTGCACTTATCGGGGCGGGAATGAACCCAGCTCTGGCTGATAGTCTGACCGATCCTTTCCCTACTGAGGTTTGTGTTGTGGTTCCTGTGGGTCAGCCTGTGGGAACCTATGTCGCACCTTTTGTGCCGGTGTATGCGCAGTTCGGGAGGCCGGGAGAGAATCGCTTTGCAGTGGCTTCACCAACATTCGGCTTGAAGGTTACAGTTAGGGAAACCCAGCTCACCGGTGATACATTTCCTGCTGCTCTGCCGCAGATAGACAGCGGTCCACTTCCTCGATACGGTGATGCAACTCCAGCAGCTTTTCGCGATTTGCAAACCGGTAACGTGTACCTGTTCTGGTCCAGCAATAGGGTTTTCGACGACGCAATCCGCTCGGCATTGGCGAGTGCGCAGCCCAATGATCCAAAACTGCAGGAGTTTGCCTCGGCACCATGGTTCATCAACAGGGCGCTTCTTGCCTGGGATAACGATGCCAACAGCTGGGTACCAGCTGGTCCGCAGATGTGGGGATTGCCGGGGCCGAATGAGAACCCTATCTTGCCGTTCTTTAGGGATACCGGAAAGCAGTGGCCGCCGCTCATTGGCTCGGCAACTGGTCGCGTTGTGATGGATTGGTCATTTGGCGGAAGAAATACAGGTTTGCAATCGGTTCGGCATTATTCGCCGTATATTGCGGAAAATGAAGACGTTTCTCCGGATGCGGAGGCTGGTAGAACTTGGTTGGTTTGGGCAGGAACTGCGAACGTAGTGGATCCTGACGGCAAAATAAGCAATGAGCATCGTATATTCTACACAGACGCGACGCACGGCAATGTTATCGCCCAAGAGCGCAGGGTCTACTCGATTGAGCATGATCCGTCAAGTGAGAAGCGCTATCCGAGTTTGTCGGTCTTCGATACGGGTGGAAATAAGCACAGGATGTGGTGTTTCTGGCAGGGTGCCGATAGCGGACGTTGGTCAATTTATTACTCGATTAACGACGAGGCACCGGCATTCCCGAACACTGTTTTCGATCCTATCAACGGCGTGCAGCGGGATGCGTGGACTCCGGATGCCAGGCTGCGTACTCCGGATTGCTTGGCTTCCGTGAGCTCTCCAAACCCGGTGCACCGCCAAGTGTGGATTGATCTGAGACCGGACACTCCTAATCCGTTGGGGTCTAGGCATCTGTTTGATGTTGTGTATGCGGGCGTAAGCAAACTTAGCCAAACCCCGGACATAATGCTCAGTCGTTATGCGGCTGTGGGTCCAAACGACGGCAACCGCGCAGCACAGCCAAGTTCTCGCGCCCAACCTTTGCCTAGGGTATTTGGCGAGAAACTGGTGCGCGATCCAAAATATGGTTTCTTCACTTCTGAACATCTGGCATGGGTCAGGCTTGACCCAAAGAGGGTAGCGCAAGGGCTTGAGAGTCCGCCTGCTCTAGACGATTGGGGTGGGTACGATTTCACCAGCCCGAATCCCGACCTGCCGTATATACGAGTGTATTTCCCTAGCGGTTATGAGGTAGATGCTCAAACAATCTTGCCGCCCGGTTCGTTTGTGAGCGGGACTGATGGTACCGTGCGCGATGCCAATGGAGCGTTTCTGTACAGACCTCC
>Ga0123519_10015659_pt1 | contig 10618 bp, 6 predicted proteins | sample YelNatPaOPRAMG02_FD_87396 | JGI IMG/M metagenome (GOLD analysis project Ga0123519, IMG submission 87396) | Hot spring microbial communities from Yellowstone National Park - Yellowstone National Park OP-RAMG-02 (version 2) | ecosystem: Environmental > Aquatic > Thermal springs > Hot (42-90C) ...
CTTCAAGTTTTCATGCCCATTTTTGCCAGTTTACTGGCATGGGGGTTTAGTAGGCGGCAAGTTGAGCCTCCATTTTCCCATGACCTCTTCTATAAGCCCTTGTGCAAGGGAAGAAGGTTGGATAAGCGGCATCTGGATCGGATCAATTAGTGCCTTTAGTGTCTCCTTTACGCATAGGCTTAAACCTATGGGATCATAGCCTCCTTCCAATACCAATAAGAGTTTGTGGGAGCCAATCTCATTTAAATGGGCTCTTATCACTTGGGTTATGATGTAAAAAGCCTCTTCCTTCACATTTAGCTTTCCCACTGGATCCATGTAGTGTACGTCATAACCTGCTGCAACTATTGTGAGCTCTGGTCTGAAGATGGGAATTATCTCCTTTAGGGTGAGCCAATAAATGGATACAAAGTCCTCTGTTGTTGTCTCTGAAGGAAGAGGGATGTTCAAATTTGTTCCAATGCCATCTCCTTTACCCAATTGTGTGCTATCACCAACATAGGGGAAAAGTTCTAATCTATGGGTTGAGAAATAAAAAACATGAGATTTATCGTAGAAGATCTCACTTATTCCATTTCCCATGTGCACATCCCAGTCAATTATAAGAATTCTACCGATTCCAAGCCTTTTGTATGCATATTCTGCTGCCACTGCTATGTTGTTGAATATACAAAATCCCATCGCAGCATCAGGCAATGCATGATGACCAGGAGGTCTTACTAATGCAAAACAAGACCCTACCCTTCCCGCTGAAACCTCTTCCACCCCACAAATAGCAGCACCCACTGCCAAGAAGGCAGCATGGTAAGATCTATTACACACAGGAGTGTCTGGCGAAAGCATGGTATGCTCTTGTTGGGCAGTATTGAGGACCTTTTGGATATAAAAGGGGGTATGTACAAGCTCCAACTCATCCACAGTGGCAGGCCTGGGAGTGATATCCAAAAATACCCCCTCAAACTCCCTTTCCAACATCTGGTATAAGGCCTTAAGCCGCCTTGGATGTTCTGGATGGGTGGGGCCAGGCATATGCTCCAGGAAACCACTATGCCTTATGATCCCCAACCCTTTGGTATGCATCTATTGAATGACTACCCGATCCTTGATGAGCTGTTCCAGCACAGATGGATCGGCAAGGGTGCTTGTGTCACCCAGTTCCTCCAGTTTGTTGCATGCGATCTTCTTGAGGATCCTTCTCAAGATCTTTCCGCTCCTGGTCTTTGGCAGGCCGTCTGCCCACTGGAGCACATCTATTGTGGCAATGGGCCCTATCTCCCTTCTCACCTGTTGGATGAGTTCTCTCTTTAGCTCCTCTGACCTTGAAACCCCTGCCTTGAGGATCACAAAGGCATATATCCCCTGCCCTTTCACAGGATGGGGAAAGCCCACCACAGCCGCCTCAGCCACCTTAGGGTTTAATACCAGTGCAGATTCTATCTCTGCAGTACCCAGCCTGTGACCAGACACATTGATCACATCGTCTATCCTTCCTGTGATCCAAAAATACCCGTCTTCATCCCTCTTTGCCCCGTCTCCTGTGAAGTACATGCCCGGTACCTGGCTGAAATAGGTCTCTTTGAATCTTTCATGGTTCTTAAACACAGTCCTTGCCATGCCAGGCCACGGCCTTTTTATACAAAGCGCACCCTCCTGGTGTGGATATTGGACCTCGTTGCCCGCCTCATCCACAATGGTAGGGTCAACCCCAAAGAATGGGAATGCGCAGGAGCCAGGTTTTAATGGATGCACCCCTGGGAGTGGGGTGAGCATGTGCCCACCTGTCTCTGTCTGCCACCATGTATCCAGTATGGGACATCGGTCTTTTCCAATGTGATGGTAGTACCATCGCCATACCTCTGGATTTATGGGCTCACCCACAGAACCCAAAAGTCTTAGTGTTGAAAGGTCATATCCTTGGATGTAGGATTCACCCTCTTTGGCAAGGCTTCTTATAACAGTGGGAGCTGTGTAAAACTTGTTTACCCTATACCTTTGGATGATCTCCCAGTACCTTCCAAGGTGTGGGTAGGTTGGAATGCCTTCAAATAAGACCGAGGTAAAACCATTTAAAAGAGGACCGTATACACCGTAACTATGGCCTGTGATCCATCCTATGTCGGCAGTGGACCAAAAGACTTCATCTTCCCTTAGATCAAACACGATCTTTGTGGTGAATGCAGCATAAACCAAGTAACCACCGTGTGTGTGCACAACTCCCTTGGGTTTTCCTGTACTACCGCTTGTGTAAAGGATAAAAAGTGGATCCTCTGCATCCATTTGTTCAGGTTCAACATAATCGGGAAGCTTCTTATCTTCCATTGCATCTTGGGCACATATCTCGTTGGGAAGAGTTGGAGACTTATCCTTTGACCTTCTAAAAACCAAAACCTTTTCCACCGTGGTTTTGGAAGTTAGGGCCTGATCTACACCTTGCTTTAAAGGAACTATTTTACCACCCCTAAAGCCCACATCACAGGTAATAACCATATTGGCTTCGCAATCAATGATGCGATTCAGCAAAGATTCAGCACTGAATCCTGCAAATACCACACTGTGTACTGCTCCAATCCTTGCAAGTGCCAACATACATATGGGTAGTTCCACCACCATGGGCATATATAACACCACCCTATCTCCCTTTTTTACGCCAAGGGACTTCAATAAAGCAGATACCTTGTTCACCTTGGAGAAGAGTTCCTTATAACTGATGCTTGATCTATCATTGGGATCATCTCCCTCCCAATAGTAGGCAATCTTGTTTCCGTATCTTTCAAGGTGCCTATCCAGGCAATTATAGGATGCATTTAGCTTTGCTCCCCCAAACCATGAGAAAAATGCCTCTTCAAAATCGTGTTTGAGTATATATTCCCATAGAGAAAACCATGTGATGTATTCTTTTGCGATATTTGCCCAAAATAGTTCCGGCTCTTCAATGGATCTTTTGTACCAATCTTCATACTGAGCTTTACCCTTTACATGTGCACTTGTGCCAAAAAATTTTAGGTGTTCATCATACCATTTTTTCTCGTTAGACATTCCTCCCTCCTTTCTATTGTTAAGACCACAAAGGAATACCCAGTTCTTTTGCCTTTAAAGGCATCTTGAGAACTTTGCCTGTGTGTGATTTGGGAAGATTGGTCAGGAATTCAACCTCATTTAAAGGTAAGTCCAAACCCAATCTTGCCTTGGCAAAGGCCTTTAACTCCTCGGAAAGTGTTAATGAATCTTGATATCCTTCTCTTAGGACCACAAATGCCTTTAGATACTTTCCTTGTTCCTTTGATGTCTTGGAGATTACAGCCACATCTAAGACCATAGGGTGATCCATCAAGCTCTGTTCCACTTCATACGGGCCCACCATCCCATCTGAGATCTTTACCACATCATCCAATCTTCCTTGATGATATAAATAGCCCTCCTCATCCATAACCACCAGGTCACCTGTGAGAAAATATTTAGGAGTCTTTAGATATTCACTCATTCTTTCAGGAGCTTTAAAGACCTCCAACATCATAGAAGGCCAAGGGGTCTTGATGGCCAGTTCTCCAAGGCTCATGGGAGGCAGTGGGTTAAACCTTTCGTCCAACACATCCACTTGGATCCCTGGCACTGCCTTTCCCATGGAACCCGGCTTCAAATCTACGGAAGGGAAATTGGCTACCATTATACTTCCTGTCTCGGTCATCCACCAAGTGTCATGGGGATATACGCCAAAGGCCTGTTTGGTCCAGTAAAAGAGCTCAGGATCCAAGAAATCCCCCACTGTGCAAATATGCCTTAGGGAAGAAAGGTCGTACCTCCTCAAGAGATCCAAACCCTGCTCCTTTAATTTCCTCAGCCTCATGGGAGTCGTGTACCATACTGTCACCTTTTGGTTTTCTATGATCCAGTAACATCTGTGGGCTTCAAGGGCTCTTGTGGAGATAATTGAAGGTACGGCCAATAAAAGAGGGGTAAACAACCCGTAAACCAGGCCAGTTATCCAAAACAAAGGCCCATCTGTCCAGATACAATCATTGGGTTTAAGATCCAGCACATACCTGCCCGTTACATAGTAAGACAAAATGCCTCCGTGGGTGTGTACAATGCCTTTTGCAGGACCTGTGGAGCCGGATGTATAAATAAGGTACAAGGGAGTTGACTTGTCAACCATTTGCACTTGCGCTGTTTCAGCTGAATTGTGAAGGAAAAATTCCATTGGGCAGATACCCTTCAAGGGTCCCTTTGTGTAGACAATGCCTTTGATCCCCCTTAGATCCAAAGCACACAACATCTGAACAAACTCCGGAGAAGTTACAACAGCAGAGGGAGATGCATTCTGGTACTTAAAAAATAGCTCCGCTGTTTGTAGGCTTGGGTCCAAAGGGCATACCACAAGGCCAATACTTATGGCTCCCAGGACTGCCGAATAAGCTTCAAAACAAGGTGGGGCAAGGATTAGCACCCTCTCCCCTTTCTTTAGCCCCATAGAGTTAAAAAGTCCTGCCCAAGAACAGGACTCCCTGTGTATTTCCTCAAAAGAATAGGACCTACTTGCATCCCCTGTTGTGAACACAAGGCCCATCTGATGGGCCAGACCAGCTTGTATGTTTCTTGTAATTAAGTACTCATAGGCATTAAATTCAGACGAGAGGCCTAACTCATGCTCAATCTGATCCCACGAAAAGTTCTGAACTGTTTTATGGTAATCTTGAAGATTAGCCCTCTCCTTGCCCTGAGCTTGAATCCTTGCTTTTATCATAATCTTTAAAGCAGGTCTTTATGAATCTCTACCTTTGCTTTTTTCCTTTCGTTTTCAAGCCAGTTTGCAAAAAGCCAGTCTTGTTGTTGTTTTAGGAAAATTGCCTCCACCCTCTGCTTTTCTTGCTGGACATTTTCCAGCTCAGCCTGCTTTTTATCCTGCAATACAAATACTACAGGTCCTTTTTCGCTATCCACTATATCTTCAGGGACAGGCTTTTCTTTGCTAAGTTTGAAGACCTCTTCCATTAATGCAGGCACATAGCCGATAAATTCCACAGGCTGATTCCTTCGCACAAAGTCTGACGACTTTATCTCAAGTTTGAACTGCTTTGCAACCTCATCTAAGGACTTACCTTCTTTAAGTAATTGTAACGCCTTCTTTGCATCAGATGTGGCCAATTCTTTGGCCTTTTGAGTTTTTAAGTCCTGATTCACCTGGTCTTTAACTTCTTCGAATTCTGCATTGTGTGAGGCAACCTTTTCAATAGCCTTAAAGACATAATATCTGTTTTGCACCGTCAATACATCGGATACTTCATTCTCACCCAAGGAAAAGAGGTGGTCTATTTGCTTTTCTTGCAGTCCTTGTATTGGAAACTTATCCTTTCTGGAAATAAGGTTTGTTGTAATCAGTTTTAGGCCTTTGGAAGCGGCATATTGGCCCAGGTCCATGTTGGGGCTGATTCCGTCCACAAAGCGCATTGCCTCTTCATAAGCCTTCTCAAAGGCAGCTTGCTCTGTGAGTATCTTTGTTATCTCAGGTTTTGCGGAATCAAAATCCTTGATGCCTTCCTCTTTTTTGTCTTCCACCTTTATGATGTGGAATCCAAACTGGGTCTTTATGGGTTCACTTATTTCACCAGGCTTCAACCCAAAGGCCACATCCTCAAATTCCTTTACCATGACGCCCCTTGGGAAATAACCCAAGTCGCCGCCTTTTTCCTTTGTCTTTGGGTCTTGGGAGTGCTGGCTGGCCAACTTGGCAAAGTCAGCGCCTTCCTTTGCCTTTTTGTAAATCTCCATTGCCTTCTTTTTTATTTCTGCCTCTTTCTTGGGCTGGTCTATTTTTAGAAGAATATGACGGGCTTTTACTTTTTCAGGTTCTTTGAACTTTTCCTGGTTTGCCTCATAGTAATCCTTCATCTGTTCTTCCTCTATGGTTATATCTTTCTTAAACTTAGCTGGATCAAAGATTACATATGAGAACTTCATTTTCTCAGGAATGATGTATTTGTCTTTATTATTCTCAAAGAATGACTTCAACTCATCTTCACTCAATGTTATATTGGCCATATATTTTGAAGGCTCGAAAACTATAAACCTAAAAAGGGCCTGTTCGTAGAAATAATTCAAAAACTCCTTTCTTTCATTTTGTGTAGTCATAAAAAATGTGGAAAAGAACGAATACAATTTTTGTTCTATGATTTGGTTGGAGACTTCATTTTCAAAGTCTTGGGGAGTCATCCTTGTGGCCTGAAGAAATCTGTTATATTTGGCAGGATCAAATTTACCATCGGTTTGGAATAATGGATAGTTGGCAATTGATTTTTGGACTTCCACATCAATAACCTCAATGCCAAGTTTGTTGGCGTTTTGCCTAATGAGTTCTTTTTTGATCAAAATATCCAGTGCCTTTCCTTTTATATCCAACGACTTAACAACAGATTCATTCCAACTATCCCCAAATTGTTTACGATAGTATTCCAAAAGTTGATTGTAAACAGCACTGTATTCCTTCTGACTTATTGGACTTCCATTTACAGTTGCCACCTTAGGATTGCCACCTTCCCTAAAGGAATACCCAAAGTAGAATATGAATACCACAGCAATGAGTCCTATGATGATCTTGATGATCCAACCGGTTGCGTGCCTTCGCATGAGATTTAGAACCATTTCATCCTCCGTTTTAGTTGTGATTGCTATCTTAGCTGTAGCATGACTGCTTTTGTGTGTCTATGGCTTTCTAATGGGGGCCTAAAGGGTATTGGTTCTATTTTATGCAAACTGCCCTTACCTGATCAAAGGTTGTAAGCCCCAGGAAGACCTTTCTGATCCCATCTTGCATCAGGGTAAGCATCCCGTCCTTTATCCCTTGTTCCCTGATCTCATCTATGGGGGCTTTTCTCTGTATGAGCCTCTTCAGCTCATCTGTTGCCAGAAGGAGTTCGTGGATACCCGTCCTGCCTTTAAACCCTGTGTTATTGCACTTGGGACACCCCTTTGGCCTGTAGAGCACCATATCTTCTTTATATTGCACGCCCACCCTGGAAAAGTCCCCCGCAAAGGCTGTAACAAGCCTTATAAATTCCTCCTCAGAGGGATGGTATGGCTCCTTACAGGCACTACACAGGGTCCTCACAAGTCTTTGTGCCAGGATCCCCAAGAGTGCATCTGCAAAGTTGAAGGGGTCAAGGCCCATGTCCAACAGCCTTGTTATGGTTTCAGGTGCACTGTTGGTATGGAGGGTGCTGAAGACCAAATGGCCTGTCAAGGAGGCTTCAATCCCTGTAGAAGCGGTCTCGTGGTCCCTCATCTCCCCCACCATTATCACATCTGGATCCGCCCTCAGAAATGCCCTCATGGCTGCAGCAAAGGTAAGGCCTATCTTGGGCTGCACCTGAACCTGCCTCAGGCCCTCTTGGGTGATCTCCACAGGATCCTCTGCAGTCCAGATCTTTTTATCGGGTTTATTGATATAGCCCAGTGCTGCATGTAGTGTGGTTGTCTTTCCACTTCCTGTGGGCCCAACCACCAATACCAGACCATAGGGTTTTGTGATTATCTCTACGAACTTACTATACACGAATTCCGACATCCCCATCTTTTCCAAGGGAAGTGGTTTGCCCGAGGCCAAAAGTCGCATCACCACATCCTCCTTCCCTCCTTGGGTGGGGATGGTGGCAACCCTTAATTCAATATCAAGGGGTGCAAATTTCCTAAACTTTATCTTGCCATCTTGGGGAAGCCTCCGTTCGGATATGTCCAGGTCAGACATGATCTTGATCCTGGAGACAATTGCCTTTTCATAGGTGTGGGGGATGGCCTGATATACCTGACACACTCCGTCTATCCTGAAACGTATTATGGTCTTGTTCTTGCCGGGCCTTGGTTCTATGTGGATATCAGAGGCGTTTTGTCTGTAGGCATCTATGATCATCTGGTTTACAAGCTGAACTACAACGCTATCTTGCTCACTCAAAGAGCCCGATGTCTCTTCTTCCTCTTCCTGCTGCTCTGCCTGCAGTTTCCCCATCAGATCCTCAATACTTGTACCCTCCTGAACTATCTCGGTGCTCACCTTGCCGAAGAATACATCAATCATCTTCTCGATATCCTCTTTAAGGGCCACGCAGTACTCCAATCTTTTGCCTAAGAATATCTTTTTTATGGCATCTTTCGCCACAAGGTTTTCCGGATTTTCCATTGCGATTGTAATGCCTTGCACGTCTTCAGAATAAGGAACGAAGGAATAGTACTTTAGATAGTTGCTCTTCACACCCTTTGGTAATACATGCCTGGGAGGATTCCAATTATCGTTGTATGATATAAAAGGCAATTTATAAAAATTTGAAAGTGAGGCACCAATATCTTCAATGTTTACCTTGTAATGTTCAATTAATACAGATGCAACTGATTTTTGAGTTGCCCTTGCTGTTTTTATTGCTTCGTTGAGATCAGAAGGTGTAATGATATTTCGTGTAAGGAGGTAATCAAACTGTGTTGCCTTTGGCCTTCTAACTAAGTCATCATTCTTGTATATGCTTATGCCAAGGACCTTTGCTATGTCTTGAGCAGATTCTTCATCATAGCATGTAAAAACCTTACCTGACTTCTTGTTTATTAACTGCAGAACCCCTAAAAGATAACCTTTGTAGATTATAGGGACGGCGAGGACTTGTGTTGTCTTATATCCGGTCTTTTGATCCCAGGTTCTGTCAAAATTTAGAGACGGATGTATTTTCTTTAACTCAGTATCGTTATATGCATCTTTTACATTCACTAATTTTCCAGTTGCAGCACAAAACCCCGCAATACTCCTTGTGTCAATATTGACTCTTATCTCTTTTACCTCCTCTCCGGTCTTGAATATGGAAAAGATCTGTCTCTTATCCGGATCCACAAGGTACACAGTAATCCTATCTGCATCAAAAAATTTGAGTATCCTGCCTTGCAAGTTAAGCAATATATCTTGGGTATCTCTGGCAGAATAGATCTCATGGGTGATACGGTTCAAGGCCTCCTGATACCTGAGCTGTTCCTCAACAGGCAGGTCCTTGATACTAAGATCTTCGCAGGTTCTTATCCTTCTTGCCTCTTCCATGTTAAACCCCATGTAGGCTAACCCTTAGTTTAAAAGATTTCAAGCCCTTATCGTAAAGGATGGGCCATGTTTATCATGGGTATGTTTCCCTTAAAGATCTCTTAGCCAGTACTTTTGCTTTTTTCTTTTAAGCCCAGTCCTTCTGCCCTTGTAGAGGCAGGGGTTGCTATGCCCTACTTACCAACACCCTTATGAAGTGTTCAACAGCTCCTAAAGGCCCATTGAAGCTTGTGGTAAGAGATCAGAGTGCTTTGAAGAGGTGGTGGGACCCTTTTAAGATCCCCATGTTAGGTTACCTTGGCCCTTGGGCCCAAGACATGGGAAAGAAAAATAAAGGCCTGCCCCTCAATTTAGGTAGGGCAGACCTCGTGAAATACTGATTTTTGTTGCAGAATCCTACCAGAGTCTATAACATGTGGCCTCAAATCTGCCTTTATGGACTTGGAGAAGGTCTTTTTTGTTATGACTTCAAAATCACAAGAGCCATCTAAAGAACCATCCAACTGGAGACAAAGGTTTTATAGAAGGCAATACCAAGGTGCATGGATTCGCTCTCTGGCAACCCTTTTTCTGTGGTCCTTTGCACTTTTTGCATTTCTCATTGATGTAATAAAAACAAGGCACCTTGTTGGAATAAGTCTTTGTGCCCTCTTCATAATTCTCATAAATCCTCCCACACTATATCTTATAAAGAAGGCTCGAAGTCCTTCCCGGGCCAAGTACCTCTCATTATTAATGAACTTCCTTGAGGTAATCGGATATACAGGCATCATTTTCTCCCTTGGAGGGACCGAGGCCACATACCTAATCCCCATCTATATTGCCTTGATTTCATATGTGGGCATGGTAGCTCCTAAGAATTTTCCTTATATTGTGGCAGGGATGTGTTCTGTTGTGTTCGGTTTTGTAGTTTTGGGAGAGATAATGGGATTTCTCTCTCCTTTTAAGGTGGTTGAATCCTATGTCATACCGGCCAGGAATAAGATCATACTATCTTCTGTGGCCACAAGTCTTGTTTTTGTCGTTGCCTATATCTCTTCCACTTCCGCAGGGCTTTTACGACAACAGCGGAGTCAACTCAAAGCTCAAAATGAGGAACTTTATAAAAGAACACTTGAACTGGAAAAGTTACAAGAGAGTCTGAGGCAGGCCAATGAATACCTTGAAATAAGGGTAGCTGAAAGGACAAAGGAAATCTCTGAGATAAATGAAAAGCTTCTCCAAGAGATCAAAGATAGGAAGGAGGCAGAGGAAAACTATAGACTTTTGTTTGAACATGTGAGCGATGTTGTCTTTACCATGGACACAGAATTGATTTTAACATCGGTAACACCTTCTGTTGAAAAGGCCCTTGGATATAAGCCACAGGAGTTGGTAGGAAGGCATGTATCAGAGCTAAGTGTTCTTGAACCTTCATATTATGAGAAAGCAGTTATGGATATCCTAAGGGTCCTCTCAGGAGAAAGGACCTATGCCACATACCAGTTTGTAGCCAAAGATGGGCAGATCAAAGTGGGGCATGTGAGTGGATCCCCCATTTACAGGGACGGAAAG
>Ga0123519_10015661_pt1 | contig 10617 bp, 8 predicted proteins | sample YelNatPaOPRAMG02_FD_87396 | JGI IMG/M metagenome (GOLD analysis project Ga0123519, IMG submission 87396) | Hot spring microbial communities from Yellowstone National Park - Yellowstone National Park OP-RAMG-02 (version 2) | ecosystem: Environmental > Aquatic > Thermal springs > Hot (42-90C) ...
ACCCATTGGCAATACGTCTGATCGGTCCGTCGGCTGTAGTGGCGCCAGCGCAAGGCTTCGCGCATCTGATCAAGCAGCTTGGGTCGGCGGCCACAACCAATCCACCTATCCACAAGGGGTGGAGGGGATTCATTCCCTCTCACTGAAGAACCCGTGTGGCTCGTGTGAAACGAAGTCATCAACTTCGCTCCTCAAGATTTGCCAGCTTCCCGGACTTGAGCTCCCTGTCGAGTTCCTTCGCGTCGAACCGCCATTGCCGCCCGACCTTATGCACCGGAATACGGCTTTCATGCACGAGCCTATGGACGGTCGATTTGCCCATCTGGAGGTATTCCGCCGCTTGTTCGGCTGCCATCCACACCAAAGTCCATGCAACTCGTTAGTATAATACTGCAAGCTCTGCCAACATGTCAATCGCGGTTCTCGGTTTTTCGGCGGATTTTTCTCCGGGCTGGCAAGTATCGAAGCGGCAGGCCGAGACGGCCTTCTTGGAGTAGATCGTGGTTTCTCCCCGCGGGATTTGGCCGCATCCGGCGCGTTCCGCCCCCACGCCGTATGCCTGAGCGGTGGCCGGCGAGACCGCGCGGCTCACTTCGACGACCTCTTCAAGAGCAAAGGGCGGCGCGGGAACGACTTGGCGTTTTCTGGAGGAGGGTTGCCCCAGTATGCGGACTTCCGCCGCGACCCCGCCGGGACGTCACCTCCGGTCTCAGTCCATACCTGCACTTCGGCCAGATTTCCCCGGTGGAGGTTGCCTGGGAGGTCTCCCGGGTCGGCGGCCCAGGGACAGAAGCCTTCCTGGAGGAATTGATCGTGCGGTGTGAACTGGCGCTGAACTTCGTCTGGTACAACCCAGATTACGACCGCTTGCAAGAACTTCCCCGCTGGGCCCGGCAGACGCTCAAGGCCCAGGCCGCTGATCGCCGTCCTGCTCTGTACACAACGGAGGACCTGGAGGCGGCGCGGACGGAGGACTCCGTCTGGAACGGGGCCCAGTACGCCCTGGTCCTGACAGGTCAGATGCACAACTACCTGCGTATGTACTGGGGGAAGCGGCTGCTGGTATGGACGGCCGAGCCGGTCGAGGCGCTTCGGATCAGCCTTTATCTTAACAACAAGTATGCGTTGGACGGCCGGGACCCCTTTAGTTTTGCAGGTGTGGGCTGGTGCCTGGGCCTGCGCGACCGCCCCTTCCCGGAGCGCCCCGTCTTTGGCCGGGTCCGCTCGATGACGCCCGAGGGGATTCGGAGGAGGTTTTCTTTGATGGAATGACGGCCAAGTCATTTACCTATGTGGCATCGGCCGCGACTTAGCAAGGGTTTCGTTGCCTCGGGTCAGGTCAGCCTGGGCTCCCGAGGCCTGGTCCTGCACCTGGGGTGTGCAGCGAGCAGCCGGTGTGTACCGTCGTCTTTTCAGACCTGGCAGGGGTGTAAGCGGCCGCCTGGAACACGTCCATATCGTTGGCCTTCCCATCGTCCTTGGCGGGAAGGTCTCGTTCGGCATTCAGTGCATTGCGAATGCTAGACGCGGATGAGGCAGCGCAGAAAGACCAGCGCTACGGCTTGCATAGGTGTAGATGCGAGCCGATGGTCTGCAGACGCAGGTGCCACTGGCCCCAGATCTCGCATTCGATGGAGCGGCCGGAGGATCCTGGAGATTTCCCTTGACGGCACGGGCCTCGGCCGCAAGACTGCTGGCAAGCTGCAGGGCAAGGTCTTGGCTCTGGATATCGGTTTGGTCCAGTATTGCTGATGGGGTAATCATGACCACGATCACGAAACGGATTGCACAAGTCATCCCACCTTGCATACTGCTATTGGTAGTCGGGTGTGCTACGAACGCCGGCGGCCACTTACCGCCTGGTGCAAGGCTTGTCGGGGGAGGACTGCAGATCTCCTGGGTGCCACCCAGCGATGGCACTGCCATTCTGGTCGAGGCTACAACCGGCACCCCTGTGGCCACCAAGGCCGTCGAGGCTGGTGACGCATTCGAGTTTGATGTGTCAAGCGAGGGCGATGCAGATGTCCTCAGGGCAGTCCTTCCCAACATGCCGAACCATGCCAAGTTTTTGTTGTATTTTGTGCCTTCGCCCCAAGAGGATTGAGAAGTCTTGCAAGGGATCACTGGGGCCAACAGCAGTCCCGGCTGTCTGTGGGGGACCGACTGGCAATTTCTAGGTGACTTCTCCGCTGCACATCACTGCGGCGGTTGCACAACTATTCATGGGCGGATGGTTCCAAGGGTAAGCCAGCCGTCCAGGTCGTGGTCCTGCTGTCGGTTGGCGAATCGCAATGGCCTGCCACCAGGCATGGGGTTGGGTACCCGCAACAGCAGCCTGGTGCCCTCCCTTGCCCAAGCTCCGGCAGTCAGATGGTGCTGCCAGAGCCGGGCCGGTTCGCCTGGCAGGATGCCGGTCAGCTTCCAATCGGTCTTCCAGGCGGCCACGAGGTTGCCGGTAGGGTCCAACGCGCCCAGTTCTACTGGCCAGTCATAGTAGAACGGCGCTATGCCGGTGTTTACCACATGCAGGGTGATGTCCCAGCCATCGTCTTGGCGGTGGATGGCTGCACAGTGGATGTGGAGTTCGTAGCCCATCCGTTGTGCCGCGCGTAGTGCCCGTTGGCGTGCTGCGCCCTGCAGGCCAGGCCTGAATACCCCCTCGTTGCACAACCAGGAGACGTGCGTTGCCTCCAGACAGCGGTCGAACTCCTGTCCCTTGGGTGCGCAGGATGGATCGTCGAAGAGGCAATCCCAGACCTCAGGCCGAACCTCACCTCCAATGGGTTGAGTTCGCCACTTCTCCGTTGCGCCGGCCTGGCGGAGGAGGGTCTCGAAGAACCAGTCGTCCTGCCTGCGGCCGGTGTGCACCGTGGCCCAGGCGAAGGAATCGTCGTGGTAACCAAAGGGACGGTTGCTGTTGTCCGCGTAGCGGGGATGATCCGGCCCTGCGGGGTAACGGACCAGCAACTTGGTCCGCTTGAATGCCGCCTCGTAGGCATCCATGACCTCGCGCTGGACCACCTTCGAAGCGAACCACCGGTTGTTGGGATGGTCGTGCCACTCGCCCCATTTGCCTAGCAATCCCAGCTCCACGAAGCCCAGTCGCGGGTCGCCGTCGTAGCGGGCACCGAAGGCCTTGATGAAGCTCGTCAGTGCGGCACGCACACGCTGGTCCTCGTAATCGGGGGTATGCTCCACTGCTGGCGGCCCAGGCTGGGTATTGGTGTTGGTCCAGGTGCGGAGCTGGACCCCCGCATCCAGGAGGAACCTGGGCACGCCGGTCTGCCTGCCGGGCCATTCCAGGTAGAACCGCGCGATGAATTGGCACCCGCGTTGGGCGGCAGCGACGAGCTTCCGCTCGAAAGGTGCCCAATGGAAGCTGGTTGGCCCGGTCATCACGTCCGACAGTCTGGTGTAGTCCCACTCCAGACTGTGCGGGAATGTAGCCTGCTGCCGAGGATAAGCAACGAATCCTTTCAATGGGTTGTCAGGTGGGGCAGGCGCATACTCGAGATAAACGGCTCCATTCTGGGCGATCTTGCCTTGATCATCCCCTGGGGCCTGGGCAATGAGCGTTAGTGCGCAGAGCAGCGGCAGGAAAAGGCACATCGTGTTCATGGACATGGATTATGTGCAGTCGCTGCCGGTAAGCAAGGAGGGCGTTGGCGGCAGGCAAGGAAGGATGTAGCTGCGTCCAGGCCTTTAAAGGGAAACGGACAAGCCGGAAATCGGGTTAATTTGTTATAGCCAGCCTATGTGTAATCCACGAACAGGCCGTTGACGATGGGGTCTTCCTTCTTCGATCTATCATCGATGATCGGGACCATCATTACTGGGTAGGTGGCGGCATCGATCAGGGCTTGGGAGGTTCGGGTCTAGTTTCTTCTCTTGATGCCTTGCTGGTCGGTGTATTCGTAGGAGAAGTCCCATGCCAGCAACATGGTCCTGGTACCGATTGCACTCAGTTTGCGGGCCAGGAGTACGTAATCCGAGTCGCAGACCACTAGCGCACATACATCCAGCCCTTAGTGCACGGCCAGATCGAAGGCCTCCAGCGAGAGCCATACGTCTATCCCCTTTTCCTGGGGGATGCCCTGACGGCAGTCGATAGGCATGTAGTGTTGGATGATACCTGCGCGGATGAGTATCTCGTTGAATGCCGCCTGATCTTCCAACTTGCCAGCAGCCACCGCGTCAGAGGTCGAAAAGCGGCCCCGGAAGTAGTGGGCCTCGATGATCTGGCAGAAGGCCTCCTCGGTCTTTTCGTACTGTGCAACCTTATGGCGGATGAACTCCTGGATGCTGTTTACCGACAATCTCGCGCGATAAGGGTGATTGAACTTATAGTACCGCCCGACCTCGTCAAAATACCCGCGATCTATAAAGACTGCGATCCGAGTCAATCTACCGCCTGTCGGCAACCGCATATCTACCTCCGAGATCTCAAGATCAGGCCGATCCTACGGCCTATCCATGTCCACTGAATCCATGCGGGATTCTACACGGACCTGCAAATACTGCAATTATGCCTTTGAAAGCGCTGGCCATGGAACCGGCACCAAGAAGGATGACACATATCGCTTGCCCAGTGGCCGCTATGGGCCACTTGAGCCCTTATGGTCCAAAAGGTCGTTGCATTGTCGTGGCTGTTGCGATATGGTACTGCTAGGTAGGCTGCGTCAGCCGGTAGACCATCTCGATCAAGTTCATAAGATCGCTGTAGCTGCGGGCTCCTGGGCCTTATATCCTTGTGGCGCAAGACCCGTGGTCTAGCTTTAAGAACGGCCGGTTTGAAGAGCCATTGGAGGATCATACTATGAAGCGGCTAGATCGAGCACCCCACGACATGTCTATTGCCCTGACCCTTGGAGTACTTTTGGCCCTATGTGCCATTGGTCGAGCGGATGAGTCCCTCTGGCGGATCTTTGGACCGCTTGGCCAGCAGCTATTGAGTGGATGTTGCATTTGGGAGCAACCACCTATCGAGTTGGATCCGTTGTCGAAGACGCCATCCTTCTGCGGTTGGGACGAGCCGGCGTACGACGAGCAGATACCCAATGCGACCCAGTCCAGTTCGAGTATGCCAGCGGATGACTTTCGCGTGCTAGGCCCGATGCCCATCACTGGGATACAGTGGTGGGGCTCGTACAGGGATTGGCAGTCGAACGATCCCCCGGACCTGTCGCCGGAGGCATGGCTGATCACGTTCTGGTCCAATACACCTGCAGATGACCATGTCCCGTTCAATAGGCCTGGTACTAGGCTTGTTCAGTTCGAGGTGCCGCCAGACAGGGTCAAGGTCAAGTGGGTCGGATATGACCGCTTTCCAGATCAACCCTCAGATAGTTGTTTTCTGTACCAGCTAGAGCTCGAACCTGCAGAGTATCTCTGGCCTGAAACTTACGACGGGGATGTGTTCTGGATCGGGATCACGGCCGTTTACAAGACAGGCAAGCCCGACCATGTCTGGGGTTGGAAGACCAGGCCTTTGACCTGGATGGCAGGTGCGATCGAGTTCGTCAGCGGCCTGAGCACGACACCTTCAGGACCCATCAGCTTCATAACCATCATCCCTGTCGAAAAGAAGGATGCCTGTGGCAACACCTCTGGGGCGGACATGGCATTTGCGCTCAAGACCAGCCCTGATTGGATCAAGTGGGCGGAGCTATTCACAGGTCTACGTGACTGGCTCGGGTTTAAGGATGAGCGGTCTACTGCCATCGGACTGCGTGCCTCCAGCATCGCCTTCAAGTGGCAACAGCTACCGGATGAGGGCCGGACAGGCCTGGCAGTAGATGCCACCACAGATATCCCGAGGAGCTGGTCTTCCCAGATCATTGCAGATGATTTCGAATGCAGGCTTTCTGGCCCAATAACACAGATCATGCTTTGGGGGGCCTACTTGTTGGACCTATTGCCCAACAGGGACCCCGCGAACATCCAATTTACACTCAGCATCCGCGAGGATAGGCCCGCCTCTGGCAAGGGTATCAGCACCCCTGGCAAGGTCCTGTGGACCAAGACATTCAAAAAGGGCCAGTTCACTGTACAGGAAGCAACGGTGGAAAAGCAGGCCTTTTCGAGCCCTTGCAACAATCAGTACATCATGAACGATCACAGCCGCATGTTCAAATACACCTTTACGATCGACCCTGCCGATGCCTTCATGCAGACAGGTAGTTCAGAAAGGCCCGTTGTCTACTGGCTCAGTGTGCAGGCCTCGATCAATCAGGTCGCAGGGAGCATGTCGCGATTCGGATGGCTGACCTCCACAAGCATATGGAACGATGATGCCGTGTGGGCCCAGGCACAAGAGCCATACTCAGGATCGTGGCAGAAGCTTAGCTATCCATCCATGCATCCCCGTGTGGGCCAACATACGGCCCTGGCATTCGCAGTCCTGACATCCCATCAGTCGACCTCCCAGTTGATCGATCGGCAGGTGGCCGACGACTGGAAAAGTGAAGGGCCGATGCCTGTAGTGGCAGCGACCTGGTGGGGCTCGTACGCGGGTTACACCTACAAGGCATGCGAATGTGTGGACCAGGTACAGCCTGTTCGGCCGGATTATTTCGTGCTATCGATCTGGTCCGATAGTCCAGACCCGAACCCAGACAACCCGCAAGACTTCAGCCACCCGGACCAAAGGCTATGGCAATTCGAGGCTACCCAGTACGACGAGGTCTTGGTCGGATATGATGGACAGAAGGTACAGAGCGGCAAGGGGCAAGAGGCGGTGTTTAGATATTCCGTGAGGATCCCACCTGATCGGTGGTTCTTCCCGGGCCAGGCAACTGGTACATATTGGTTCAGTGTCGTGGCCGTGTATGAGAACCGCAAGGTGGACAACCACCCGTGGGGTTGGACCAACCACCAACATGTTTTCAACGACAGTGCAGTAGTGGGATCCCAGGATACCGATCCATCTGGCAAGAAGGTCCTGACGTGGCAGCCGCTTACCGATGAGGCCAACGATCGACAGGACATGTCATTCATCCTCTTCCAGCAGGCGCAACTACTGGGACCTCCGCCGCTACCGTGACGTACCGCCTTTGCCTTCGGGCCGTCCTGTCACCCTCATGACATGGCCGCGCGATGCCAGACTCACCTTGCTGATCGCGATATGGCGATCTGGTGGTGAGAGGATTCACGGTTCGAGCATGACCGCCAGTCCTACGTCTATGTACTGGCCGCCCGTGGTCTGATGGCAGTGCACAGCAAGCATGTTCTGGCCCTCTTTGAGCAACTTTAGGCTATCGGGCTGGAGGATCACCGCACGGTAGTCCGTCACGAAGCCTCTTACTGCCTTGACCAGGTGGCCATTTAGGTAGACCTCAGCATCCTCGTCGTGGTGGATCAATAGGGCAAGATCCCCTGTAGGCACCGAGTCCAGATTGAACCAGCGGCGTAGCCATATGTCTGGTCCATTCCAGACGGTCTTGACAGAGGCACCAGGTGTACCAGCGGTTCCGAACCCACCAGGGCCAGACCTCCATGAGCTGTCATCGAGGTTGGGACTGTACCATTGCTCCGGGGGTTGTTCTGTGGTGTATCTCCAGGACTGGGCCTGGGTCTGGCTAGTTGGTACTAAGACGCGTACAGTTGGTGGAGGCAGATAGAGCCTCCGTGCCGCACCTGCGATGCGATCCAGGTCCATCTTGACCACCTGGCGATCGTAGGTCATCAGGCCATTGACCTCTACCTCGACGTCCGTGAGCTGCGTATAGACCGCTGCACAGAGACCCTTGCCGATCAGGGGCCTTATCTGTGTCAGAAGGTCCACATAGGCCTCGGTCAGCTCCTCTGGGGTCTTGAAGCTGACGTAGCCCCAATTTCGCTCGGCCTGCCAGGTGTGGCCGGCAACAGGCATGCCAAGGCCGCCAAACTCACCTAGTACGCAGGCCCGTTCCTTTTCCACTGCCCGCATGCCAGGCCCTGGATAGCTGTGCATGTCCGAGATGTGGCCGCTTCCCTTGTCATCCCATCCGCTGGCCTCATTGACCAGTCTGGTCGGGTCGTAGTCCTCGATCCACTGGACGATCTGCGTGGTGTCGTGCTGGCCCCAACCCTCGTTGAATGGGATCCACATCACCACGCATGGGAAGTGCCGCAGGGCATCGATCATGGCCTTGAGCTCTGTGCGGAAGTTGGCCTTGGCCTGGTCGTAGCGGCCAGAGTCGCCTGAGGGCATGTCCTGCCAGACCAACAGGCCCAATCGGTCGCACCAGTAGTACCACCGGGCGGGCTCTACCTTTACGTGTTTGCGGACCATATTCATCCCGAATCCCTTGATCATGGCCAGATCGAACCTCATGGCCTGGTCGCTGGGTGGGGTGTACAGTCCATCTGGCCACCAGCCCTGGTCCAGGGGGCCATATTGGAAGAGGACCTTGTTGTTCAGGAATAGCCGCGGGATGCCGGATGCATCCTTGCGGACCTCGATCTTACAGAGGCCGAAGTAGCTTGTGACGTGGTCAATGGGCCTTGCATCGCGGATCAGAAAGACCTCCAGGTCGTACAGGTTCGGCTGATCGGGCGACCAAGGTCTTGGATCCTCGATCTTTAGGACGATCGGCCTGCCGGCGGTACCTGTGGCCTTGCAGACCTCTGTCTGGCCGTACCTGGCGACCAGCTCGACCTGTGCATCCCCCACGGCCTGGACCGTCACCGCCACCTTGGCCTTGTCAAGATCAGGCACCACCTGCAGCGACTGGATGTACTGGGCAGGTACCGGCTCCAGCCAGACGGTCTGCCAGATCCCAGAGACCGCCGTGTACCAGATCCCGCCTGGCTTCAGGACCTGCTTGCCGCGCGGCTGATAGCCCGTATCCGTAGGATCCCATACCGCAACTACCAGTTCATTCTGGCCAGGTCCAGCAGCATCCGTGATGTCCAGGGTGAATGGATCATAGCCACCTGTATGCTCGCCGGCCAACCGTTGATTGACCCAGACGGTGCACTGCCAGTCCACAGCACCGAAGTGCAGTAATAGCCGTTGGCCTGCCCAGTCCTGCGGTAGTTGAAAGGTCCTGTGGTACCAGAGCCTTCTGTCGGGTGAGAGTGGCCTGCGGACCCCGCTCAATGCCGATTCCAATGGGAAGGGCACGAGGATCTGGCCATCCCAATGGTTGCAGCTGGCATCCTCCTTTGGCCGGATCGCATAGTCCCAAAGGCCATTGAGGTTCAGCCAGACCTGGCGTACCATCTGTGGCCTTGGGTATTCCGGCCAGACCTGGTCAGGCGAAAGGTCCTTTGCCCATCTGGTCATGAGGGGATTGTTCGCTGGTGCCCATGCCCCAGCCAGACAAAGGCTGGTGAACCATAACGTCAAGGTCATCGGGATTGCCATCCTCTTTGTCATGCCTTTCTTCTCCTAGCCATTTGTTGCCGTGCAGGCCTTTCAGCCTTTGGCCTGGCTGGCAGGCCAATGTCATGCACCGATTCGTCAAATCCTCGCCTAATCTTCAAAGCCCGCACCCATTCTGCACAGGTCCTTTACTCGACTGGCCACAGACCGCACCTATGTCAACTCAGGCTGGCCTGCAAATATACGGGCTAGGATGTGCTAGCGTCAATAACAGCATGTATTGCTGGCATGCATCCCCGACCACACCTGCATCCTCGCTGCAGGCTCCGTCTGTAGGCTGAAGTCTAGATAGTGGATTTGTCATGCCTTGACGTCAGCTACATGAAGATGCATAACTGGTGCCGAGGACTGGACATGACATATCGATCCTGGATGTCGATCATCTTGGTCTTTTCTACCTGGCTGTACGCAGATCTAGCCACGGCCGAAGGCTACGCCAGGGTTGTGGACAAACGGTCCAGCCAGGTTGCCGATATGGACCCTAAAGGCGGTGTGGTGTTGGAGGAATTCGTTTTCACAGAGGTGCCATTCCCTTCATGTCATGCTGCCACTATAGTCGAGTTTGGCAACCGATTGATCTGTGGATTCTTTGGCGGGACCGCAGAGCGAGAGCCGGATGTCTGCATCTGGATCAGCCACAAGGTCAATGGCAGGTGGACCAGGCCTGCTCAGGTGGCCAGCGGTGTCCAATCAGCCAGCCTGCGATATCCGACGTGGAACCCAATACTGTTCATGCCAAGGGGCGGTGACCTGATGCTCTTCTTCAAGGTAGGTCCATCCCCTAGCGAATGGTGGGGGATGCTGAGCAGGTCCTTTGACGGCGGCTGGACATGGACCGAGCCCAAACCACTTGTCGATCCACAGATGAGGATGCTGGTCGGCCCGGCCAAGAACAAGCCGATCCAACTGCCAGATGGCACGATACTCTCGCCTTCAAGCCGCGAAGACGGCACTTGGCGTGTGTACGTCGAGGCCAGTCACGATAATGGCAGGAGTTGGACGGTGCTGGCTGGACCGCTCAACGATCCTGCTAAGACCGCCGCCATCCAGCCCACGCTCCTGGCATACCCTGACGGCAAGATCCAGATGCTCTGCCGCAGCAAGGAGGGGTTTATCCTGCAGACCTGGTCATCCGATGGTGGCAAGACCTGGTCGGCGATGCAGCGGACGGTACTACCAAATCCAAACTCAGGTATCGACGCAGTCAGCCTATCTGATGGCCGCAAGTTGCTCGTCTACAACCATGCATG
>Ga0123519_10015664_pt1 | contig 10616 bp, 7 predicted proteins | sample YelNatPaOPRAMG02_FD_87396 | JGI IMG/M metagenome (GOLD analysis project Ga0123519, IMG submission 87396) | Hot spring microbial communities from Yellowstone National Park - Yellowstone National Park OP-RAMG-02 (version 2) | ecosystem: Environmental > Aquatic > Thermal springs > Hot (42-90C) ...
CATTTCATCCATATCATACCATGCCACAATATTCGGATGGTCTTTAAAAATTTTTAATTCTTCAAAACGTAATCTAAAAAATTCTTTTTCATCTATTCCATAAATACGACCTATATTTTTCGCATCGGGACCAGTGGTCTCCATACTCATCGCCAGCCATAACTCTACTTTTACCCCTGCTTTTTGTAAATCAGTAATAAATTTTAGGTGAGGACTCAACATTTCATTAGTATATCCATTTTGTGGTATTGTTGGTATGTTAAAAACAATATGATTAAAACGTTCAGATATTTCAGGAATATCCCTTTGGTAATGAGGAAGATGAGAGTTAATTGCTTCTGGTTTATAATCCAATGGCATTTCCGGTCCAAAAAAGATAAAAGGAGCACCATTTACAATTGGCATTCGTGTTATAGGATTAAATTTGCTTTCATAATCTCCAGGACATGGAGGTAGTTTGATAAATGATGAATTACTACTTGCATAAATTGTAGCACCACCATTTCCTTTTACAAGATTTACTCTTAACTGATAAATACCAGGCGAAATATCACTAACTGGAAATTGTAACAATCCAGATTGAGCAGGGTATCGTTTATGAAAAACTTTTGATAGTGGTGAACCAATCACACATAAATCAAGTTCCATTTTTTCTGCTAATTGAGGGAGAAGATTTACCTTCACTTTAATTCCAGCATCTTTTTCATAACTGTAATAATTCCTGTCAAATGGGCCTAAAATTAAAAACGATGGAATTTGAAGATGTCCCTTGAATATATGACTTATTATCTCTGTATTCCCTTCAAATACTTTCAATGTAAAGGTGCCAAGAGATAATACTTCTGATTGAGTTAAACCTGTAAAAACAATGTTTGTTTTACCTTCTGTACTTTGCCAGTTTGTTATACGTTCAACTCCAGAAAAAGAAATTAATTTTGCTGTTCCTTTTCTATTGTTTTTTGAAGAAAAACTGGCATCAAAAACTACAGCAAAAAGAGATGGCAGATACACAGTTGGCTCTCTGGCAAGAAGAACTTTTGGCTCGCTAATTCTTACCTTGAATTTTTCTAATTCATCAAAACCTTCAACAATTACTCCTGTTTTTTCCACAATAGCATTTTTAGGGTAAAACCATGCTGATACTTCTTTTTGTTCTTTATTTGTAGAGGCACTATATCTAATCAAATTAATCTGCCAAATATTGGATAGAAAATTGCCATTGCCTAAACAGGCATAGGGAATTTCAAATTCTACTATATATCCTGTTTCTGTTTGCGTTGTTGTGGCTCTCCATACTCCATCCCAACGAATATCATATCCATAAGCGTCATATTTTGTACCAACACAATTTACAACAAAAATGTAGGGTATATCAGAACCATATCCATAACCAGGGTTTATAACTAATGCTACAGAATCATCAGCAAAAACTAAATCGTCATGTTTATTACTTTGATGAATTAGTTCTTCCTTTTTTCTTCCATAACATTCAACCCGAACATAAAATGCTGAATTTCCTTTAATTAAATAACAAATACTTTTTTTAGAAGGTTTTACACCTCCTTCTCCACTCATCTCCCCCACAAAACCTTTTGTCCATGGGATATTTTTATCTTCAATAGATATACTTTTTATCTTAACTTTTGGTGGCTCCTGTACCTCTGGAATTGGAATGGGATTGAGTAATTCATAAGGGTTTGGCGTAAATGGTGTTGGAGTATCTCCTATTTCCAATTTAACAGCGTCAATAAATACCACTCCTTTGGTAGATAGGACTACATAATTACTGGTTAGTTTTGGTATATTCACTACATATTGTTTCCAATTACTATCTGGTTTGAAAGTTTTACTTATGCCATTTGTATTTATACATAATTCAGCATCTTTATCATCTGAACGAAGATACATACTTAAAACCCCTGTCCCTTGATATTCTTTAAGAATTTCAGGATTACCATAATGTATAGTACCGCCTTTTAAATGGAAACATCTTTGACCATGGAAGGCACCCTCGTTAACTACTCGGTAGTTCTCCCTGAAATTTGGGTCAAAAGAAGAATATCTACAGTGTCCGTACCAACAGTCAGGCATTTCTGGAGCACTAACTACTTCAAAGGAACCATTCATAATTAAATTTTCTCCTGCTTTTGGTAAATTTTGGGTTGTGCCTTCCTTCTGAATAACAGCAATTGCTTCATCTTCACTAATTTCCTCTAAACATAGATTGTCAAACCAGACCGTCCCCTGTGCATTGTATAAACCCAATCCTACATAACTATTTTTTGTATTACCTGGTGTTTTGAAGATAGTTCTCATCTGAACCCAGTTAGAAGAACCATAATTTTTAGAACATACCCCATAAATTAGGTCTATATTGCCGATAGGAGTACTGTCTTGTGTTAAACGAGCACAAAAAATTGTTGGACCTTTACCACAACAAAAAATCAAATCACTTTTTAGCCATACAGAAAGGCGATACCATGTATTGGGTTTTATCCCTTCTACAAAACAAAAAGTGAAAGCAGAATGTAGTGTGTCTAATTTTATCATAGCAGACCCTTTTCCCTGATATGCATCTGGAGAAATTGTAAACTGATTATGAAGCAAATCCATATCTATACCTTGTTCAAGAGAACTCCATCCAGATGGTCTACCTGATGAGTCAAATTCCTCAAAATCCCACAATTTCACAATATTTCCAGAATAACCGCAATATATTACATTGAGCCAGATAATACATATAATTGCTAACTTTTCTTTAATACTCATAATAACCTCCGTAAATACTTAATGAAACTCGTTATGTTAAGACAGTACATAGTACATAGTTAATAGCAGAGTGTTAAATCAAAATTCTAAATACGAAGCACGAAATACGAAACAATTAACCATCAGGGAAGCAGGGTATGTCAGTACATAGGGGTTAGTACATAGTACATAGTCAATAGTTTGAAGTTTGCTGTAAACTGTACACTGTTCACTGTAAACTGTAAATACGAACGGTGTTTAGTGAGTATTCACATACCTCCTAACCACAGTTCTCACTGACTGGACCAATATTTCTTATATCCCTCTGTTCCAATTAATTCTTGATATTTATACCATCTTGCACTCCAATCAGCAAATAACATATTACTTCCACCACTATGTCTTATTGCTGGGTCCCCTGAAATTCCTTCTAACCAATTGAAAACATGATAAGATTCACCAGTAGATTTTAAGGTAGAATCTCCACAAACTATACAATAAGAAGGTTTTTGAATTTGAGAAAAACGTATCCCTCTACCTAATTCACTATTATTCCCAACGACGAGGTAATTATAACCATAAGACAAGTAAAACCTTTTCCATCCACCATAAGAATATTCCCATTTACTTGGGTTTTTATCACTTGGGCATAAAAGGATTCCTTTTTCTTTCACCGGCGGTGCTAAAGTACCCCATGTATAATGCCAATTATAGCCATAAGGAAGTACTACTTGTGTCATCCAATAACCATAACATGGGAAATAATCATCGTTGTCCTGAAGATACATAGCAAAGCATAGCCCTATCTGTTTCAAGTTACTCATACATTGTGTTTGTCGCGCTTTTTCTCTTGTTTGATTTAATGCTGGTAATAGCATACTTGCTAAAATTGCAATAATTGCTATTACTATCAATAACTCCACCAGTGTGAATGCCTTTCTATTAACTTGTTTATGAATTAACCATTTTATCATTTTTCTCCTCCATAATTATTTTTAAAGGCACAAGAATTTTCTCTGCCCTAATTTGATAATTTTTAGTATATTTTTCCAATAAGTTAAAAGCATACTCACCTATTTCTTTATAAGAAACAAAAACATAAAATGGGTGCTTAATTTCTTCATCAGTATAAGGGACAATAAAAGGTTTCCATTCTTTATTTTCTGTAACAAATTTTAATGCACCTTTACTGACAGAAGAAGAAGTAATAATAACTGCATCAGGTCTATCTTTTTGAGAAAGAGAATAAAACTCTTTTAATGTTTGATATCCTTGTTTTTCAGAATATTCTTTCTCTTGCACTATTTTTTCATCATATATAATATTATTTTCCATTAAAAACTCTTTATATCCTAAAAAATCAAAATATCCTCCTCTTTGAATTCCATCTTTCCATTTAGGTCCTGTAATCAAACCAATTTTTTTATAACCTAATTTCAAAAGTTTATTGGCGACTTCTTTAATTGTTTTTTTGTGGTTAAACATGACAATAGGAACTTCTATTCCTGGATAATTATTGCTTACTATTACAAAAGGTATCACTTCCTTCTGCAAAAAAAGGATATCTTCTCTTGATATAGGGGAAATTATAAACAATCCATCTATTTTTCTTCTAGTTATTATGTGGTATAAAGAAGAATTATGGTTACTTGAAATTGGACTTTCCCTTGTTGTATAAAGATGTAAATGGTATTTTTTAATTATTGATTTTTTTTCTATCCCTTTTACTATTTCAGAAATAAATGGTTGATTAGGGTCATAGATATCAAAAAATATAACTCCTAATTCTTTTATTTTTTTTTCTGATGGTAAAACTATTATACTTCCTTTTTCGACTTTTCTTTCAAGCAATCCTTCTTCTTCAAGTTCATTGAGTACTCTTCTTGCAGTAGTAGGGGAAACATGAAATTGGTAAATAATTTTGCTTTCGGAAAGATTTGTTAATCTGCCTGAAAGGATATCGCCTTTTAATCTTTCCTTTATTTTTTGATATACTGGTTTTTTTACAATCATTTTTTAACACTTAAATTAAAGTTATAATACTAATTTAACACATATAATTTTTTTGTCAAGTTTTTTTACTTAATAATGCGGAATTTAGAAATATCGGTTTTTAAGAAATACTATACCATCTCCATAATTTTTTCCATTCTTTTAGAAGTTTTTCCGATATATTTTCATCTTTTATAATTATTAAGCATTCTGTATTTTCTTTTGCTGATTTTGTGGGGTTATAAGAACCAATAATAGCAATTTTTTTATCAATAATAAAAAATTTATCATGTAAAAGTCCTGCTGTGTTACTTTTTTTCATCTCACAGTTAAAATCTTTTAGAAAATAAAATACAGAATATGGAGAAACTTTTGTTTTTTCAATAATTCCATATACATTTATTCCCATTTTTTTCTTTTCTATTATTTCTTCTGCTATATTCTCAGAAGTAAAGTCAAATTGAGCGAAATAAATATCTGAATTTGCAGAAGAAATTATCTCTTTTATTTTTTCTTCACAATCATTTTCTGGAGAAAAATAAACTTCAAATTTTTTCTCTTGGTAAAATTTTCCATTTTCTTCATAGCACCACCATGAAATAAATTTTTCTTTAAAAAAAGATATTAAATTTCTGTCATTTAGAATTATAAGGTTATTGTGGTGGAGATAAAAATTTTCTTCTGTAAAGTTTAATGAACCTAAAAGTAATATCTTATCATCTATAATAATAAATTTTGAATGGAAAAGAGTATTTTTTTTATCAAGTTTGATATTGTTTCTTAATCCTGCACACTTATCATCTGAAGGTTGTTTTTCAAGAAAAATTTTTATATCAACTTTCTTCTTTATTTTAAGTTCTTTTAAAAGATTGAAAAGTTCTTCCCATGTAAAACTATAACTTGCAAGATATACAGATTTTTCTGCTTTTTTTACATTTTCCAGGATAATTTTATCAACTCTTTGATGGGGAGTGAAATAAAAGAAACCGATATCTTTACAGTATCCAAAGGAAGAGAAAAGTAAAACAAGCAAGATAGTCAGGGTACAAAGCACCCTGGAAAGTACCCAATTACTGTTTAATGTTAAATGTTTTATGTTTTCTAACATTACACAAAATTCAATGTTTCAAAAATATCCTACTGTAGGATGTTATTATTCTCTTTCTTTTTTTCTTTTATATAATTTTCTATAATTGGAAGATATTTTTCTTGATAAGAATGGATTATTTCAGGAATTTTCAGATGATAAGGACATTTTTTTAAACATTCTTTACACCACTTGCATTTATCTACCTGTTTAAGTTTTTCAGAAAAATTTCCTTCTATCAATGCTGCTATTCCATCTCTTATATAAACAACTTCGGTAAGCATTAGTAAACTTACTGGGATTCCATTTGGACATACATTACAATATTCACATTTCCTGCAAAATTTATCTCCCCATTTATTAAGTTGTTCTTCTAATAAAAATCTTTCTTTTTCTGAAAAAGGAGTTCCATCTGATATTATTTCCACATTTTCAACAACTTCCTTTTCATTTCTCATTCCAACTGGTATTGCAGAAATAGGAGTAAATTTAAGAAACCTTAAAGATTCTCTTGCAGGAAATAAACCTCCACCTAATGGTTTCATAGCCAAAGTACCTATATCTTTTTTGACTGCAATTTCAAGTGCTTTTTTATATCTTTCATATTCAACAAAATTTATTGGTGCTTGAATACTTGTAAAATAATCTTTTTCCATCGCTTCTATAAGAGCAGATGGAGAATGACTTGTTACACCTAAAAATTTTATTTTACCTTTTTCTTTCATATTCAAAAGAAAATCAATCTCACCTGTTTTTTCTAATTTTGGTAAAAGATGAGGCACTAATCCATGAATTTGGTACACATCAACATACTCAACTCCAAGTCTTTTTAAACTTTCTTCAAAGTGAGAAGAAAAAGGGCTATGACTTTTTGTAATAAGTATTATTTTATCTCTTTTCCCTTTTATTGCTTTCCCTATTTTTTCTTCACTTGTTTTATATCCGTAAGCAGTTTCAATAAAATTTATTCCAAGTTCAATTCCTTTATTTATAACTTTTTCAACCTCTTCTTCTCCTGTATGAATAAATGGGATTCCACCTATTCCTATTAAACTTAATTGTAAATTCGTTTTACCAAATCTTCTTTTTTCCATTTTACCCTTTGCCATTACACAACTCTTTTATATATTAGCAAAATTTTGCATAAAGTAAAATTTTGTTTTATAAATAATATAATGCCAAAAAAAGAAAGTTCAGAACAAATTATAAAAAAAGTTGGAGAAATTTTAGGGGTAGAGATAAAAAAAGAACCTATATGGTCATGGAACTTATTTTCTGAAAAATTCAGATATTATGACCAGTTTAAGAGAGAGTATTATGCAAAATTTTCAAGAAGAAAAAATGGGTTTATAGTAAAAGTTATCTCACCTGTCAAAAATAAAAATTTTAATTTCAAAGAATACCCAAAAGAATTTATTGTAAGAGGGGAAAATGTATATAGAAAAACTGATATTGAAATTATATTAAATTTTATAAAAAATTTCCTGTTTGAAAGAAATTATCTCGTTGAAAATTTTGAAATAAAGAAAAATTATGGTATAAAAATAGGCAGAAATAAAATTTTGATTTTTGAGAATTCCCATATAGGAGAAATTGAGATACTTAAACTTTTTCCATATCCAGTTGCTATTTTAAAAGATAAAAATAATCCATATTTCTGTCCCTCTTTTCATCAATATATTTTTAAGTTTAAACCAGAATTTATAGTAAATGAAAATTTTAATATAAATATCGCTCTTAAAGATTATCAAGAAACTGAAATTAAAATTGCCTCCTTTTCTCCTGTTTCTATAATAAAAAGTGCTATTTATGGATTTAAAAGTCAAAATCTTAGGGCTTTTTATTCAGAAGAAGGAATTTTCCCTGAGGTAAAGCATGCAATTAGATTATCTCTTTTTTCAACATTAGGGCTTTCTATAGTAAATACAAGTGTTTTTGTAAGAATATCTGAAAAATTAAAAGGAAATACATGGTATACACTTGCTGCAGGAGTTCTTGCTTTTATAAGAGCACCTGCAGAAATTTATTATATGAAAAAATCATTAAAATTAAGTGAACATCTTCCTTCAATTTCTCTTCAGAAGATGTTAGAAGCAAAAGAATTAAAAAAAATTTGGGAATCCAAAGAAGTTATTTCTTGGTATAATTTTGAAAAAGCCTTAACCACTGTTTTACAAAAAAAAGAAAATTTTGCTCCTAACATTGATAAATATTGTTTTATAAAACCTCATATCTTTAAAGCAGTAGAAGAAAAAAATTATAATTTAATTTTTACTCTTCTGGAGGAAAATATTCCATTTACAAAAGAAGAAATTTCATATCTATCTTGTTATATTAAAAAACTTGAAAAAGTTGATACAAAAAAAATAATTAAAGAATATATAAACATGGTAAATATTCTTATAGAGAAAAAAATAATTAAAGAGGAAGCATTTCCCCATATAAGGCATTATATAGAAAATATTTTCCCTAAAAACTTCATAAGATATACATATACAAAAGCGTTTAAATTTTTACATGATAGAATTAAACAAGAAGAAAGAACCCCTACAAAAGAAGAAATTAGTATTTTAGTATCTGCTTGTAAAAAAAATATTTTACCATTCAGAGTATATGATTTATTTTTATTTTTTTCCATTTATGCAATGGGATATTCTGCTACTTTCTTACATAACCTTCCTGAATTAGTTATCCCTGCTTATTATATTATTTATGGAGCAATTGCAAATATCATTATGACTGCTTTTAATAGATTTGGCTCCCAGGTAAGTTTACAGTATATTTTCCGGTATCTTGAAAATACTCCTACAATAAGAAGTGCAGCAGATGTATGGAATGAATATAATTCACATTTAATGAGAATCTGGGCAATTTTTTCTTCTTTAGGCATTGTATTGGGAGTACTTGGTAAAATTTTTTCTGCAAAAACTTATGGAATCTCAAGATATTTTGTAGAAGCAATTGGTTTTATATTATATATAGATAGTTTTAAGGAATGGTATCTATTTTATGATGCACTTGAAAAGAAAAGTAAAACAGGAGAGTAAAAATGGAAAAAATTGTAAGATTCGGCGTTTCTATGGAAGAAAAACTTTTAAAAATTTTTGATAATTATATTAAAAAAGAAAGTTATAAAGGAAGGTCAGAAGCGATAAGGGACCTTATAAGGAGAAAAATTGTAGAGGAAGAATGGAAAGAGAAAAAAGTAGTTGCAGGTAGTATAATTTTAGTTTATAATCATCATAAAAGAGAACTTGTAGATAAAATAATGGATATCCAGCATGATTTTCATCCTTTTATTATTTCAACTCAACATATCCATTTAGATAAAAATAATTGCCTTGAAATAGTAGTTGTAAAGGGGAAAGTTGAAATAATAAAAAATCTTTTTAATTCTCTTTCAGCATTAAAAGGTGTAAAATATTCTTCTATTTCAAAAGCAACAACAGGCAAAAAAATATGAAGATAAGTCATCAAGGAAGCTGGGTATACCAGTTAAGTGTACAGTTTACAGCAAACTACAAACTATGTACTAACCCCTATGTACTGTCTTACCATACCCCGCTTCACTGAGGATTTACTTTAAAAAAACATTATACATTGAATACGGAAGATTGAGTATGAAGATAATACTTACAGGTGGAGCAGGTTTTATTGGAAGTTGTTTTTTATGGAAACTGAATAATGTAGGAATATCAGATATTTTAGTTGTTGACCATTTGAATAAATTAAAAGAGAAAAATTTAGTAAATAAAAAATTCAAAGATTATATAGAAAAAAAAGATTTCCTCCCTTTAATTCAAAAAAATAAAATAAAAAAGATTGATGCTGTAATTCATTTAGGAGCATGTACTAATACAATGGAAACAAATATCCCATATATTTTAGAAAACAACTTCTATTATTCAAAGATACTTGTCCAATGGGCATTACAAAATAATAGTTTATTTTTTTATGCTTCTTCTGGAGCAACATATGGTAATGGAGAAAATGGATTTAGTGATGAAGATGAAAATACATTGAAACTTATGCCTTTGAACCTTTATGGATTATCAAAGCACTTTTTTGATTTTTGGATTATAGATAATAAACTTTCTGATAAAGTTGTTGGCTTCAAATTCTTCAATGTCTTTGGACCAAATGAATATCATAAAGGAGAAATGAGAAGTGTTGTTTTAAAATCATATGAGAAAATAAAAAAAGATGGAGAAATTTATCTATTTAAATCATATAGGAAAGAATATTTAGATGGAGAACAAAAAAGAGATTTTGTTTATGTAAAAGATGTTATTGAAGTGATGTATTATTTTATAAAAAATCCTGATAAAAAAGGGATATTCAATATAGGAACAGGCGAAGCAAAAAGTTTTAATCAACTTGCTATTTCTTTATTTTCATCACTTAATATGAAACCAAAAATTCATTATTTTGATATGCCTGAAGATATACGAGAAAAATACCAATACTTTACTGAAGCGGATTTGAAAAAATTAAGAAAAGCAGGTTGTAATCACAAATTTATGAAATTGGATGAAGCAATTTCTGATTATGTTTCCTATTTAAAAGAAAATAAGTATTTATAATTTTTTTTGACAAATAGTAGCACATATTTTAAAATAGTAACACTTTATAAGTTCTCAGGGAAGCTGGGTATGGAAAGATAGTACATAGGGGATAGTACATAGTACATAGTTGGTAGCAGAGTGTTAAATCAAAAATCAAATATCAAAAATCAAAAATTCTAAATCCGAAATACGAAGCACGAAACAAATTAATAATCAGGGAAGCA
>Ga0123519_10015665_pt1 | contig 10616 bp, 9 predicted proteins | sample YelNatPaOPRAMG02_FD_87396 | JGI IMG/M metagenome (GOLD analysis project Ga0123519, IMG submission 87396) | Hot spring microbial communities from Yellowstone National Park - Yellowstone National Park OP-RAMG-02 (version 2) | ecosystem: Environmental > Aquatic > Thermal springs > Hot (42-90C) ...
ATTCTCATTGGAATTTTTTTGGCATTTTGCTTTTATATTACAATCATTTCTAAAGATATTTGGTTAGTATTTGTAATTTATGCAAATTCTTATTATTTAATTACAACAAGAGCTTGGGAATTACATTATAATATTTTAATTCCCTTTATAATATTGTTTTTATTTAGAACAATTATGCTTAAGAAGAATTTAAATGAAGAAATAAAAATTTTAAATTTAAGATATTATATAAAGAAATATAGTTTTACTATAGGAATTATTTTATATATATTACTTGCCATTCCAACTCCAATAAGTATTTTTAATCTAATATTTCATACGAATTCAGTTGATGATTGGCCGTATATATTTATTGTAATTTATCATGGCTCCAAATGTATTCCTGCATTATTATTATTCTTTTTGGCATTTTACCTAGCTCTAGAATATAGAAGAGCATATTCATTTAAAGAATGTTTCAGAATTTGTATAAAGAATGTTTTTAATTTCAAGAAGATAAAAATGAAAAAAGGATTTATTAAATTTGGTATTTTAATCGATTGAATAATATTTTACAATTGAAAACTGTTCCAATTCATTGCGATTATGTTTTATCCATACGATTTCGCTTGTATGTAAATAATTAATAAAAGAATTTGGAACAAGAATATTGATTAATTTATATATACATGGATTATGGCCGATAATTATTATGGCAGATTCATATACGAGAAAATTTTTTCCCTTAGAATTTTTTTCAATATTAATTAATTTTATTATTTCATTATGAATTAATGTGGGGTTTCCATCTGGTCTCAAATCTTGGAATACTCTCACAGTTATATTTGGAATTTTTAATACTTTTTTATATATTTCAAGTGTTTCTTGAACTCTGAGTAATGGTGAAGCCCAAATTTCTTCAAATTTTAAATTTATAATTGGATTTGATGACAAATCAAGTAGTAATTTTTTACAAATATCGTATTGAATCTTTTTACCTTCCTTTGTTATTGGTCGCATTTCATCGTTTTGCCAGATTGGATTATTATCAGCTTGAGCATGTCTTCCTATGAAAATTTGCATAAAATTTTTCACCGTAACAAATTAATATATGAAATATTTTATTTTAATAATTTTTGCATATTATCATAAAAAATTAATTGTTTTTCAGATTCAGATATTGAAAGAGTTAAAATTTTCATCATTTCAAATGTTGGATCTAATGTAGGCAAATCTGAACCAAAAATAACTCTTTCGACTCCAATATTCGGGTTTTTAACCATATATTCAATCAAGTAATCGTATGGTTGACCTGATGTTTCAAGATAAACATTTGAAAATTGAATTGCTAAATTAATGGCTTGATCTACTTGAGGAGCGAGTCCAGAATGGCCTAAAATGATTGGAATATCATCAATTTTCTTTAAAATCGGTGCAAGGTCTTTAATATCATAATGAGAACCAGAATGAAATAGAGCAATCATTTTATTTTCGCTTATTAATTCGAGCACACGAGTTATTTCTCTCTGATGAATTTTAACATTAAATTTATTATATTGTGCGTGTAATTTAATACCTTTAACGTGATTTTGTTTCAAGAAATTGAATCTTTTTAATAAATTTTCTTCTTTATCACGCGGTTTAAGAGCACCAAAACCAACAATTCTTTCTGGAAAATATTTCTGACATAAAATTGAAAAATCCACATCAAATTGGAAAACGGGCAAAATATTGGATTTGTCAATTCCATAATAATCTAAAATTTCTTTATACATTAATATTTTTAGTTCAATTTTATTTTTTGCCTTTTTTTTAATAAAATTCCATTTTTCATAAGTTATATCTAAAATTTCATTTGTGCTTAATAATTCTAAAAGAGGTTTCAATATTTTACTCATTAATTTAGACCAATGCGTATGAGCATCATAAATTTTATATTTAAAATTATTGTATTCTATCAATTTATCTCACCGAAATTAAATTTTTTATTAACAAATAAAATATATTATTTTAAATTTCTATATATGGTTGACTTTTTAACAATTTCAATGCATTATCATAAAATATTGCCTCTTTTTGTTCTTGAGAAATTCTTCTCATTTTATAAATCTTCATAATTTCGCCTTCTATTTTGCTAAAAGGATAATCTGAGCCGAATAATAGTCGAGTTTCATCAGCTTTATAAACCACCTTTTCTAATTCTTGAGGTGTTGGAGATAGAGAAGTCTCGACGAAAACATTCTTGTATTTTTTCACATATTTCCAAACATTCAAATAAGAGTCATTTGAACCAGCATGACCCATTATAATTTTAACATTAGGATATAATTCTGCAATTTTTCCGAAAGTTTCAGCCATTAAATTCTTGTTTTTCTTCCATTCAGTAGAAGGAACCCAATCGGTGTGAATATAAACAATTAAATCATATTTTTTAGCTAAATTAAACCAGGGGTCTAAAATTTTTTTATCAATTTTAAAATTTTGCAAAGGATGCAATTTCAACCCTGCTGGTTTGAAATTAATAATCAATTCTTCAAATTCAGTTACTTTTTTATTGAAAATAATCGGTAAAAAAATAAATATATTTCCTTTCCATCCAATGGAATTATTTTCATGAAAAATGGCTTTTAATTTCTTTAATCGTTCTAAATAATCTTCAGGTTTATTAAAATCATTATAATAAAACTTTCCAAAATCCACAAATTCTAAAATTTTAAATGAAGGCATTATACAAATTGCTTTTATATTAAATTTAATCAAATAATTTAGATGAATTTTTGGATTTCCATTGAAATGAGAATGAAAATCAATTATTTTATATTGAAAGCTTTCTGGATTGAGAATTTTTATTATATTTTCATTGATACTGATTGAATTTTTAAAATTTTTCATGATTTTTATCACCAGATTAAACAAATTTTATGATTTTATTGATTATTAAAATAAATTGCATCAATACCAAAAAATTCACAAATTTGCAATAACTCATTTGAAATATTTCCATAACAAACAACCCAATGATGCCCAAATCCTCCTAATTCAACTAAATCCAAAAATCTCTGGATTGGAAAAGGAAATTGAATTCTGATTGGAGTCCCTGGAAAATCCATTTTTGTTTTAATTGTTTCTCCATTAATTATAGCCATTCTAAACGTTCCTTTTCGTCCTATGAAATTAGCCATTGTCACAACTCCAGGTTTTGATGGAAATTGAACACAAACTCCTTGATGAGCTAATCTGACGTTCTTTAATGAGATTAAATCTTCTGACTCAGCTAATAAAAAAGAAGTGGAACCGCAATGAGAACCGATTATAGAATTATCTTCTTCATATATATATAAAGGATCTATATGATTGACAGGCTGTTTAGAAAGATTTTGCATAATCCAGATTAAAATTGCAGAATTAATATCACTCTCACAAGCACACGCTATATTTTCAGAAGAAAGAAGACTAAATGCCAAACAAAATTTTCCTAAATAGTATGGATAGCAATCAACTGTTATAGCATTCAGGCCATATTGTTCTATATAAAATTTTAATGCATAATAATTTCTTAATGATTCTAGTAAATCTTCATGCTTAACGCTAATTTCTTGAATTTCATTTTTGATAAAATTTAATTTTTCATCATTTTCATGAACTTCAATAGATTTAGATTTTTCAAAAAATTTTTCGGGATTTATTGAAATAACTCTTAGACCAAAAATATCTTTTAGACCAAACTCATCACAAATAACTTCAGACATTCCTTGAGTTCGGTTACCAACAATACCAATCCGTAAGTTTTTTATTCTTTTATATATAGAAGCGGAATAAATATATTTTTCAATTTTGCTTAAAGATTCATCAGTATCTTTATAAACAAATATTGAATTTTTGTTTAATTCTTTTAATATTGCATTGAATTGCTGAGCTCCACACATACTACCTGAATTTATATCTTCAACAGCCCAATTTATTACAGGTAACTCAATTATTGAAGTTAAATCTAAAATTAGAGAATCAGAACACCAAGTTGCTAATCTAACAATAATAGCATCAATATTTTTTAATCGGAATAATTCAGCAATTTCTCTTACTTTAGAATCATCTGATATTGGTTCATTGGATTCAATGATTTCTATTTTTAATTTATTTAGTAATAATTTTCCTTTTTTATATATTTCTAAAGATTTATTTGCTCCTTCTTCAAACGGGTGAAAAAAACAAACATAACCTACTTTTGGTATTAAATATTCGTTATATTCTTCAATTTTTTCATTATATTTATTATAAAGCATAAAATTCACATTAGGTGTTTTGAATTTTTTTCCAATTAATTATTATTTATTTATTTAATTATTTATTTCTTTATAAAATATAAGAAAAAATTTACTAATAATATAAAATAAATTACAAGTATGGAGAATTTAAGAGAGATATTATTATTAGAGGCATTAAAAAATGCTTTCAAGTATGGTAAAGCTGAAATAAATCCAGTAATGGCTAAGATAATGAGAGAAAAACCAGAGTATCGTTCAAAAGCAAAAGATGTTAAATCTTTAACACAAGAAGTTGTTGATTTAGTTAATAGTTGGGATGCTGATAAAATAAAATCTGAACTTTCTAGATTGGAACCAACTGCATTAAAGAAAAAAGAGAAAAAAGGTCCTGAACAAAAAGTATTACCAGACTTGCCTAATGCAAAAGTAGGAGATAAAAAAAATCCGGTAGTTATGAGATTAGCACCATATCCTAGCGGAGCGCTTCATATAGGAAATGCAAGAATGATAGTTTTAAATGATGAATATGTTAAAAGGTATGGAGGACGTTTAATACTATGTTTTGATGATACAATTGGTACATCTCTAAAACAATTAAAGGAAGATAAAGAAAATGCAAAGTTCATTATACCAGAGGCTTATGAATTAATTATTGAAGGACTAGAATGGTTAGGAGTTAATTATGATAAAAATGATATTAAATATAAAAGTGATAGAGTAGATGTATATAAAAGATATGCGAAAGAGTTAATTGAAAAAGAATTTGCATATGTTTGCACATGCTCTCAAGAGGAATTTAAAAACAAATATAAAAGTACTGGAAAAAATTGTCCATGTAGAAGTTTAATTAAAAATGAGCATTTAGATCGTTGGGAAAAAATGTTAGACGGAATGTATGACGAAGGGGAAGCCGTGGTTAGGTTAAAAACAGGTATGGATCAGAAGGATCCTGCATTAAGAGATCAGGTTATTATGAGAATATCAGACGTTGAACATCCACGAATAGGAAAAAAAAATCGAGTATGGCCTCTTCTTGATTTTTCATGGGCCATAGATGATCATGAATTTGGTATTACACATATAATAAGAGGAGTAGATTTGCAAAAGGAAGGATTTATTGAAGAATTCGTATGGAATTTATTAGGTTGGCCTAAAATACCAATAATATTATATGGTAGATTAAGATTTAGTAATGAATTTAAATTAAGTAAAACTGAAGCGAGATTGAAAATAGAACAAGGGATATATGATGGTTGGAAGGATCCTAGAACATGGAGTTTGCAGTCTTTAGAGGCAAGGGGAATTCAACCACAAGCAGTGAGAGAAGCTCTAATTGAATTAGGTTTATCCATGTCCGGTATAAATTTTTCAGCAGATTGGATTTATTCTAAAAATGTTAAATTAATAGATCCAATTGCTAATAGATATTGGTTTGTTGAAAATCCTTTTTTAGTTAAAATTAATGGATTAGAAAAAACAGAATATATCTCAAAACCACTATTAAATCCAAATAATCCTCAATTGGAAACTAGAAAAGTTTCACTAAAAACAGAAAATAATGTGGGCTATGTATTTATTGATCGAGCAGACATAATAACTTCTTCAACCCAAAATAACACTGAAACGTTGCTAATTAAGGAAGGAGATACATTTCGATTAAAAGATCTATTTACAGTTGAGGTTGAAAAGATCTATTTAAATACAAAAGAATCTTACTTGGAAGTAAAATTTTTTACGACCAAAATGGATAAAAATATTAAAAAAATACAATGGATACCTAAAAATGATTTTGTAAATGCTAGTGTATTAAAACCGAATGGTATAATAATGAGAGGATATGCTGAATCGAATGTTAAAAACTTAAAAATCGGTGATATAATCCAGTTCGAACGATACGGTTTTGTAAAAATACAGAGAATTAGTGATAAAGAGATATATTCTTATTTTGCCCATTGAATTTCATATTTTTAGATTATTTTTTACATTTTAAATTAATTGAAATGTAGAAAAAATAAAACAAATTATAGAAAATTAGCAAAATAATTTTAAAAAATAATTATTGTATTAAATTGAATAAAAAATTTAATTAATTAAAAATAGAGTTAGAGGATTAAACTTGTTACCTTGCACGAATTGTGGAAACAATTTAGAAATTTTTAAGGGAACAATTATTCAATGTTTTACATGTGGTCATAAAAATTCTCATTATGAAAGTTTTGAAGCTTTTTCTTTATATGTGCAAGAAATATTGGGATATTCTAAAGCTATTGAAGATATTGAGAAAAATATAGATGAAAAGGAACTTTATCGGAGATTAGAATTAGTTGATTTAGAATATAATAAATATCTCAAAGAAATTAGTTCTTTAGACACATTTGTTATTAGTAGATTGTATAATAACAATACAAAAAATTTATTAACTAATGCAATAAAACTTTCAAAAAATTTAGGGATGTTAAAAATTTTAATTGAGATTTATATAATACCACATATTAAAGGAAAAGTATTGGAAGATAGATATAAGGAATACTGCTTAATTTGTCAAATTTATCACTTAGCAATTTTAGGATTAAGACATACTATTGAATCTAAAGATAATTTTAAAGTTGAATTTGCCTCTGAATTTTATGAAAAAGCCAAATCAAATTTTGAAAATGCAATTCAAATTTGTAATAAAATAAATAATGAATACCCAGATTTAAATCTGGAAAAGGAACGCATTGTATTTCAAATTTGTTTCGAGTTTTGTTCTATTTTAAAGGATATTTTGTTATTAAATCCTACTATATATTCAGATCAATTGGAATTACTTATTAAAAGATGTGATGAGATAGAATCGTTCAAATTACGTTATTTAAAGTCAGAAATGAATAAAATTTATGAATATTCAAATTCAATACCAATGTTAATAGAGGAACTTAGAACTCAAAAACCTTTGATGCAAATTGATGCTGAACAAGAACATATTTTATATCATTCAGAAGAAATATTAGAAAAATTATCAACCTCAAAATTATGGATGCGAGATCTCGAAGAAAATTATTTAATTTTCCAAAATGAAATATTAAAAATACATTGTGGAGTATTTTTAGATTATTTAAAACTATATAGGGATGAATTTTATAAAAAAATAAAAGATGCAAGAGAAAAATTTGATAAATTAATTGAGAAACTCGTTCAAACAACTTTAATAGAATATACAATTATTGTTTCTGAATATTTTGATGAATTGGAAAGGGGCTTTCAATTTTTGGACTCACAACCTTTAGATATTGTAAATCGTTCAAGATTAGTTAAAGAGGATTTAGTTTTATTAGATTCAGATGTAAAATCATTCATTTTTTCAATTTTAGATCAAGTATTTAATGAGGAAATTAAAAAGAAAGAAATACCAACATTAATCTCTTCCATTTCGGATAAACATTCTTCTTTTGATAAAATGATTTATCAATATATGAAAAAAATTATAGATAATTTCATTTCAGAAAGGGATGAACGAAGATTCACAATTGAAGAACAAAGATCTATATTTAATTCTAAACTTAGGCCTTTAATTGACAATTTAATTTCAATTTCCTTCACATTAACATCAGATCAGATACCTTATCCTATGTTTATTGAAATTCTAATGAGCAATACTCAGTTAGAGCTTGAAAGAGAGTATAAAATTTATTTTTTAGTTGAAAACCCCTCACAAATAGAAATTAAAGATATTTCTGTAACCTTTTTTGTACCTCAATCATTTAGAATATCTATAAGAAGATATAAGATTAAAAAGTTAAAGCCATCTCAAAAAATAAGACTGGAAACAAATATTATTCCAGAAAAAATTGGAGTTTATTATTTTATGGCTATGTTACAATATGAATATTCCTATGAGATGTTTTGGATGCCTAGTATTAAACAGAAAATTCATGTTGTAGAAAAAATAGATTCATTATTTTCTTCAGAATTGAAATCTGAATTAAATGAAGAGGAATTATTAGATTATATATATAAAAAGTATGGAAAAATTGAGCAAATTGATTCTGAAAATATAAAAATAGAATCTTTACAAGAAAATTTGAAACAAATATCTTCTCTAGATATACTAAAAAAAGAAGCATTTTCTGAAAAAAAGAAAAATGATAAAAATTTGCTTCCTGAAATATAAATCGTATAAAATAAAAAAAATTTGAATGAATATGCAACATACGTTATTTATTTTATTACTAACCAAAAATCAAATAGACGAACTAAAAAAGATATCAATTAAGGCATTGCCAAATGAGGCTGTCGCTTTAGGATTTGGAGTTATTGAGAAAAAAGATAACTTAGAATTAAATAATTTAAAAACTCAATTTTTATATTATATAATTAAAATCATTGAAGAATTTCAAAGTTCTCACCCTAGTCCTATCTATTTTCTATTGGATGACGTTGAATTGTTATATAAAAAATGGATGAATGCTCAAAAAAAAGGATTAAAATTAATTTGTATATTTCATTCCCACCCATCTGGATGTGTTCCATCAGGAGTTGATAAAGATTACATGAAAAATATTAGTATAGTTTATCCATTTATAATTTGGCTTATTTATGGAAATACATCCGACAAGTTTCAAGCATATCTATATAATAATAATAAAATTTCTGAAGTAAAAATGATAATTAAAAATGACTAAAATTTTAAATTTTATCATCTTAATATAAATAGAAAATAAAATATTTTAAGTTGGTGATAATGAGTGAGTCAAAAATATTATCGCGGTTATATATTATTTCGTCTCTCTAAAATAGGGACAGAATGGTTGGTTGTCGATAAAATGATGCAAATGAAATCGAATGATGAGGGAAAATCATGGAAAGTTACATATTGTACTCCTATTTATGGTGCATGGGATTTGATCGCTGAAGTTTCATTTACCCAATTAGAACATTTAGATACTGTTGTAAGTAAAATTCGTCAAGATCCTGATGTCAATGATTTTATAGAAGAAACAACAACCTTGGTAAGCTCCAAGGCAAATTATCCTTTAAATTAATTCTTATATTATAAATATAAATAAAAGAAATAAAAATAGTGCTTTAAATTGGAAGAAGAAAAGCAGAAAAGGCAAAGTATTTTAAATTTTTGTCCGAATTGTGGAAAAAAGATTGAATGGAATATTGAAACAAAATTTTGTGATAATTGTGGAGTATATTTAATACCCTATATTCCACAGAATCAAGTTGCATTTTGGTTAGGACGGGATCGAGAATTATCGGAGGGAGAAATCGTCCAATTATATAATTTTCCATATCATCCAACACCAATTTTTGAAAGAGAATTCAAAAAGGAAAAAAAGCTGGGCTGGAAAGGTGCTTTGGGTTATCCATTATTAGCTTATTTCATTAAATTCTTAATTTTACTTATTCCAACATTTATTATTTTATATATAAATATAGATAAAATAGATTTAACTACATTTGATATTCCCGAAAATATATTATCATTATTAACCTTCATTGATATTTCTACACAATTTATTTTTATTTTAGTGCCATTATATATATTAAAATATTATTACCCAAAAAAAATATCTCTAAAAGAAAAATTAAATTTATTAGGAATTCCTATAGGTAAATTAAATAAGAAAGGTTATGTTAAAGAGATTAGTATAGGAATACTATTTGCAATAATTACAACATTTTTAATTTTTTTTATGCAATATATATCAGCCTATTTAATTTCATTTATTTATAAAAGACCTGTAGAGGAATTTTTAAACAATACAAGCGACGAATTAATTTCAATATTACCATTGAATTTACTAACACTTATAATTATTATCATCATTATGTTTTTATCTGTGGCTCCCTCGGAAGAAGTTTTATTTAGAGGGGTTTCTCAACAAGGTTTTATTAATTCATTTGGAACCGCCAGTGGAATAATAATTACAGCTATTTATTTTTCGCTATTTCATATTTATTTATATTTATTTTTAGATCCAGCATATTTTTTATTTTTATTTTTTCCGTATTTTTCTATATCTATTATATTAGGACTCTTGTATATATGGAGGAAAAATCTAATTGCGTGCATAACGACCCATGCTTTATATAACTCTATTCAATTTATAATTGCGTTTTTATTTATTTAAAAAATAAAACGAAAAAAATTTAATATGAAAATCAATGAAAGTTGCAGTATTTTAGACAAAATAAAGAAATATTTAAGCTTAAAATTAAATGGAAAATTGATAATATGTATAGGTTTGGATAATGATTTTGAGCAGAATTTAAAAATAATAAAATGTGCAAAACAAATTATAAATGAACAAGATGTTTTTATAATAACAATTGGGTATTCAAATATTTATAACAATAAAATAATGGATCAATTTATTATTA